>Ga0102950_1000167_pt1 | contig 16819 bp, 14 predicted proteins | sample SalPon2A_B_D2_MG_FD_78505 | JGI IMG/M metagenome (GOLD analysis project Ga0102950, IMG submission 78505) | Soil microbial communities from South San Francisco under conditions of wetland restoration - Salt Pond MetaG R2A_B_D2_MG | ecosystem: Environmental > Terrestrial > Soil > Wetlands | place...
ACAATATAACATATTAAATATCAATGCTGATTGCCCAGACTGGTATAATTATGGTGCGAGGTTCTATGATCCGAGTATCGGAAGGTGGAATGTGGTCGATCCGTTTGCAGAAATTTCCAGGAGATGGAGTCCATATTCATATACATTTGATAACCCGTTATGCTTTACTGACCCTGATGGTATGTGGCCAGATTTTATGCCAGGTGACCCTGATATGAAGAATAAGAAAAAGAGGTATCCTTTCGAAGATGATAATTGGAAGAAAAATGATATTTGGTGGCAGAGCGGAGGTGCTCCAATAGATATTAATAGAAATAAGAGGGACCTATTTGGAAATAGTATTCAAGATGAGACAGATGATTTTGATAATAGCATGGGACCAATACATTTTACACAAAAAGATGAAGATAAAAATAAGAGCAAGACTAAAAAAGATAAGGTTGAAAGTACAGACCACGATAAAGAAAAAACATCGGATGTTGTTGCAATGGGATTTGGCTTTGAAATATCAGCATTCCTGTATAGCATTAATATTGGTATTTATGGAACACAAGGAATTGGTTTTGGATCTGGAGGACTTGTTATAACCTTTGGAAGCGGAGCTAGTAATAATTTGTCATTTGTTGGCTATGGGGCTTTAGTTCAAGGCGTTAAGAATGACTTCAGACTTACACAATTAGGAGGTCCAGGTAAGCAGTGGTCATTAGGATATGGATTAATTGGTTTTTCAAGAGGTTCTAAATTAACTAGTCCTAGCAATTACTCCATAAACCAATTTAACTTTGGTAAAAATAAAATTAAAACTAAAATTACAGGTTCTGCAATTAATACAAAAACCATTGTGATTCCAATGTTTAACTTTATTTTTGGTTGTCCTTTAATGTAGTTGGTATGATCAAAAAGAAATCTTTAATCGGGTATTCAGTTTTTATTATAGTAGTAATATTGCTTTTTCTTATTAGTAATTATTCAAGTGTAAATAATTGTATTAAAGCTAATCAAGAATTATCCTTCAATGGTCATGTTATTAGGAAGTATATTGATAAAAAAAATCATGAGAATCTTATTTTAGAAATAATGGACCAAGGAAGTAAAATAAAAAAGATTGATTTAAGTGTTGATCATAGTGGTCTTTATAAATATGTTCAAGCTAATGATTCCATTGTAAAATATTTTGGCAGTTTAAAAATTATGCTTTACAGAAATTCCACTGACACTACATTCCTATTTGACAGGAAATGCATAGGTTTTTGATAGGTTACTTTAAATATTCTTTGGATTAATTAATTATGTCATACTATTTACAAACCCGGTTCACAGTCGGGTTTTATATCAATCGGTCATTTTTTGAATCTTCCTAACCATTAGAAATACTTTTATTGAGATACTTATCTGTTTTCTTAGTTTTTCAATATTGATATTTCCTTTTAGAGTAAAATCATCAAAAAATCACCAAAATTTCCTTATTTTCATCCTTGAAAGTAACTCCAATAGCATCTTAAGACACTATCAATTCGTTAAGATACCCTTGAAAATTGCCTCAGGAACTATATAACATATTAGATATCAATACAGATTATACAGACTGGTATAATTATGGTGCCAGGTTTTATGATCCGGCTATTGGAAGGTGGACAACAACGGACCAGCAATCCTCCAAACTCTGACTATTAATCAATTGACTTACTGCCACCTTTTGGGAGATCCCTCGCTCCACTGTGTTACGCATCGGGATGACAGGGCAAGAGGTTTACAATGTCATCCCGAAGGCGAAGCCGAGGGATCCCCCAAACCCTTGTAGGTGGTTAATTAACATCATGGAACCACTTCGTGGTTCATAGCGTTATTCCCATGCATTGGCTAGTAATGTTGAAATCGCTCCGCGATTTTATAAGAATTTAGCGTATTGCCATCATGATACAGATCTTTTTCACTTCCAATTTCAATAACTCTAAGTACTTGAAGTACTTTTAACTCCTTTTCTTCCGTCCCTTTTCCAATTTGAAACCGGCAACAGGGTAAATGTGCCGTATATAAAAGTAACACATAAATTCTCCATTCACACTATCAGCCTGCTTTTAAACGGCAGGAAGGTCATAAAATCAGAATGATGGACAATATAGGCTTCTGTTGATCTTTTTACAAGGTCCCCTTCATGTGCATGTGAAGCTATTATATGACAGACTTCCGGAGGTACACCGCATTGTTCTGCAAGTGACACTCCCGAAAAAGGATGCCGCAGGTACCGACCATATTTTCCCTGCACTGCTTTATTGTTTCCGTCAAGCTCATATTCCAGAAGCTTTCCTACATCGGCAAGTATTGCACCTGAAATGAGTACATCCATATTAACGGGCAGATCACCTCCAAAGAATTCATTCATCTTTTCCCCGCTTGCTTTTGCAACATGTACCACGCATCGTTTGTGTGTCATAAAACTAACCTTCAGATCAGGTCCGCACAGGAGTGTAAAAGGGATCTTTTCGAGATCTTCTACCTTTAAAACACTTTTTTCAAGAGCCAGTTCCCAGGTACGTGCTGTCTTTTCCCGGAGCGATTCATCCTTTATCCAATCAAGCTCGGGCCATAATTCGAGGATCTTATAATTCATGCTTATAACAGGTTTTGTATCATATCTTAGCTATAATCGCATCAGTCATCTGCTCTGTTGAGGCGGCACCCTTATCAAGAACCCCCGGACTACCGGTCATTTTCATCATATCATATGTCCGTACCCTGCCTTCTGAAATCACCTCAGCCACCGCTTTTCTTATACGGGCTGAAATATCTTTCCTCCCGTTATAATCAAGCATCATGCATGCAGATTCAATCATGGCCACAGGGTTTACTATAGAAATGTCAAACCCTGCATATTTTGGTGCCGAACCATGAGTAGGCTCAAAAACCGCAACGCCATCAGAAGAAAACTGCGCACTGCAGGCAAATCCCAGTCCGCCAATAAGTCCGGCGAAGGCATCAGACACTATATCCCCGAACATATTTCCAGCAACTATCACTGAATAATCTTCAGGATTCTTTGTAAGCCACATCATCTGTGCATCAATATTTGTATTCATAAGCTTAATCTCAGGAAATGACTCCCGTTGTATTTCCCTGGCGAGTTTCCACATCAGCCCGGATGTTTCCCTGATGACATTTGGTTTTTCACATACAGTTACAGATTTATACCCATATTTCCTTGCATGTTCAAAAGCAGCAAGAAGTATCCTCATTGTAGCTTTCCTTGAAAATATCCTTGTAGAAATTGACAGCTCTTCCGCCGGAACGTCTCCAAAATTTTTAAGAAATTTCGGATGGCTCCTGAATGCTTCGTAAACCTGCAGCGGAGGATTGGTCCATTCCACACCTGAATAAAGTCCTTCTGTATTTTGTCTGAAAATAACCACATCAACCATTGGTTCTTCCATGGTGTTTCCTTTTCCCCTTCTAACAAAATTTAAAGGATTTCCTCTATATGATCTGCAAGGTCTTACACATATATCAAGGTTAAAATGCTGTCTGAGGCCAACTATCGGACTTGAATAGCTATAACCCTTATCCTGGAGTTCCGAAGACAACTCAGCTCTTGCCTCGTCGTTTGGTTTGGAAGTTATAGCTCCGAAAAGAGCTATCTTATGTTTGGCTATAAGATCTATTGTACGTTGTGGAAGAGGATTACCTTCCCTGCACCAGAAGTCCCAGCCTATGTCGCCATGCACATATTCAGCTTCAAATCCGGCTGCATTGAGGACCCTTATAGCCTCGTTCAAAACAACTTTCCCTATCCCGTCACCCGGTAAAGTTACGATAACAGGTTTTGCCATAATATTTCTTTTTGATTGATAATGAATTAACCTTTATGTAAAAATAATTATTTTGAAATAAACGAAACATGACGTTATTCATGATATAATAAGTTGTTAAGGTGAAAAAAAACACTAATTTTGCAGCCAGTTAGGGATCATTTGACAAGGTATGAGTGTTTTGAGCGATTTGAATCCGGCACCGGTCTGGATCTATTTTGAGGAGGTATGTAAAATTCCGCGACTTTCAAAAAGTGAGGGAAAAATCAGGAAATTTCTGCTTGAATTTGCAAGGAAGAACAATCTTGAATCAAAAGAGGATGAGGTTGGTAATATCTTAATTTCAAGACCTGCTGCCCATGGCATGACTAACAGGAAAACCGTTGTTCTCCAGAGCCATATGGACATGGTCGGGGAAAAAAATTCCGATCACCCGCATAACTGGGATACTGATCCGATAATTCCTGTTATAAGGGACGGATGGGTAACAGCAAGTGGTACTACTCTTGGTGCGGATGATGGTATTGGGATAGCTGCACAGATGGCAATTCTGACCGACGAAAACCTGAAAGCCGGAAGAATTGAATGCCTGTTTACAGTTGACGAAGAAACTGGTATGACAGGTGCAATAAACTTAAAAAAAGACTTCTTCGCAGGAAAGATCCTGCTGAATCTCGACTCTGAAGATGAAGGTATTCTCTTTATAGGCTGTGCCGGAGGTCTCGATACTGTAGGCGTAATGAGTTACACACCCTGGCAGGTACCAAAACAATCCTCAGCACTCGAGATTGCAATAACAGGTCTTCACGGTGGTCATTCAGGGGATGAGATACATAAGGGTTATGGAAATTCGGTAAAGCTGATGAACCGTGTTATCCGAATACTTTCGGAAAAGTACAAAGTATCCCTGGCAAACTTTGATGGTGGAAACCTGAGGAATGCGATACCCAGGGAATCATTTTCCACAATTGTAGTTTCTGAGAAGGACAGCAACGAAATAAAACAGATGATAAATGACCTTCATCCTGTGCTGAAAAATGAATTCGGGGCGCTGGAGAAAGAATTGAACCTTTCTGTAAAAGATACTGATCTTCCATCATTTATAATGGATAAAGATTCTCAGGATAAGTTCATCACCCTTCTCGATTGCTGTCCGCACGGAGTGCTTGCTTGGTCTGAAGACATGGAGGATCTTGTTGAGACATCCACCAATCTTGCTTCGGCTAAATTCACCGCGAATAATACCGTAACAATTGTAACCACACAGAGAAGTTCAGTCGATTCTGCAAAGCATGATGCAGGTTCCAAAGTAGCTTCATGCATGAAACCTGCCGGCGCTTCAGTAACTCATTCTGACGGTTATCCCGGCTGGAAACCCGACCTTAACTCAGAAATATTAAGTATTACACGTAAGTCCTACAGGAGACTATTCGGTGAGGATCCGCAGATAAGAGCTATCCATGCAGGACTGGAATGCGGACTTATATATGAAAAGGTTAATGGTATAGACATGATATCATTCGGACCTACAATAAAAGGTGCCCACACCCCGGAAGAAATGATAGAGATCAACACTGCCAAAATGTTCTGGGACCTGTTAATCGACGTTATCATAAATATCCCCGAGGAATAGGGTAGCCCATATACCGGGTTTTCTATTCATATTCTTCGAATTCTTCTTTTCCTGCCCCACAAACAGGGCATATATAATCATCGGGAAGATCATCAAACTCAACACCCGGGTCAATCCCGCTTTCCGGATCCCCCTGGTCAGGGTCGTACAAAAAACCGCAAACTGTACATTTATATACTCTCATAATTTCCTAATAATTATTTTAATCTTCTTATTACATCAATTACAGTACCGTCTACCCATTTAACTGCAGCAACTATGTCATCTGTAAACACAGGGCGTGACGGTTTACCGCAAATCCTTTCAGCTTCTTCCTTCAATTCCTCTATTGTCTTCAAAGGCAAACCACTGTCTTTGACTCTTTCGAGCAGGTCTTTCCTGCGGGGATTTATCGCAATACCTCTCTCTGTTATTATTACATCTATAAGTTCACCCGGACCGCAGAGGGTAGTTACCTCATCAACAATGACAGGTATCCTGTCGCGGAAAAGCGGAAGTGGCAGTATAACATTACGTGCATGAAGACAATTCTGCCAGCCCCCTATTCCATGAAGAAGGTAACCATCGGAATGTGTTACAACATTCCCGTTAAAATTAACATCAACTTCAGTGGCTCCCAGTATCATAATATCCATCATGCTTGTAAGGTTACCCTTGGAATGATAATTATATGCGTTAAATACAGGGTAAGGAATATGGTTCCTGTTCTTCTCCGCCGATGCCACCGCATCAAGATCGAAGGCCTGTGCATCAAGTATATAATCCATCTGTCCTTCTTCCAGCATCTGGACCATATATCGTGTACTTCCTCCAAAGCCAAGTCTCGCTTTCCATTTTCTTTCCTTTAGCATCTCATGAACGAACACTGCTATTGCCAGGGAGGTCCCCCCTGCTCCTGCCTGCATCGTAATTCCATCTTTAAGTATCCCGGATTTATCGAGAAAGGCTGTAGTCAGTTCAGCAATAAGCAACCTGTCGGGGCTCTTTGTTATACGGGTTGTACCAGATACTATTTTCTCGGGAATCCCTATTTTATCAACAACAACTACATAATCAACATAATTGCCCTCTATCTCCATTGGGAAACAAGGAAAATCAACGATATTATCTGTAACAACTATTACCCGGGAAGCATACATATAATCGGCCCTGGCATAACCCAGAACACCGCATGAAGATGGTCCACCTGTACCTTTTGCATTACCAAAGGCATCAGCAGAAGGTGCTGCGAGAACAGCTATATCTATCTTTACCTCACCGTCCTGAATTGCCTGTACACGCCCACCATGTGAACGCAGCACAGCTGTTCCTTTCATTTTTCCCTCAGACACATACCTGCCAAGAGGTCCGTTCATACTTCCCTCTATCCTGTTAATAGTACCATCATCAAGATATGTTATTATCTCATCATTACAGGGAAAAGATGCTGAAGGGAACCAGACAAGGTCTTTCACCCCCATTGCGGATGCAAGCTCAAATACCTTATTGCTGACAAGGTCACCATCACGCAAATGATGGTGAGTTGATATAGTCATCCCATCGCTCAGGCCACATTTACGCAGCGCTTCTTCAAGCGATCCGACCACCTTGTTGCCATCTTCAGGATAATCATAGCTGACCGGAACCGGCGGTCCGTATTTATTACCTCCGGGCCTGTGTTTACCCACACCCTTAAAAGATACAACAGGCTGACCGTTTAATATTAGCGGCACCTCTCTGCCCGCAGCGTTTACTACTGATTTTGCAGTCATATCCGTAAATTTGATTATTCTTCCGGTAATGTTGTATTTTTCTCCCAGCCAGGCTTCAGCATACCGAGACTTAATGCCAGGTCAATAGTCCTCTGAGCTCTGGCAACAACCGGGGGATCAATCATTTTGGAACCAAGGGCTACCACACCCAGACCTTTCTCCCGAGCCTCATTGAAGGCCAGGACAACCTTTTTCGATTTCTCAATCTCGTTCTCATCAGGAGCATATCCCTGTCTTATTACTTTTATCTGCCTGGGATGAATACAACCCATACCTTCAAAGCCAAGAGACCTTGACTCACTAACATTTGCCTTCAGACCTTCCATATCAGATACATCTGAAAAAACAGAATCAATTGGTTGTAAACCAGCAGCTTTAGCCGCTGAAATAATCCGGGTGCGGGCATAGAAGGACTCCTTCCCTTCTCTTGTTCTCTGTACCCCCAAGTCAGCAGTGTAATCCTCAAGGCCTATTGCCATAGCAACAATATTCTTCGAAGATGTAGCTATCTCATATGCATTCTCCACACCAACAGCATTCTCAATTATGGGCATCAGGTAAACCTTCTCCGGCAGGTTCAGACTCCTGCTGATTGCCTGTATCTCAAGGTCAATATTATTTACCTGGCCTGCATTTTCACATTTAGGTATCAGAATCAGGTTAACATTATGCGGAAGTATTGCCTTAAGGTCCTTCTGTCCCAGCTCTCCCTGATTAATCCTTACCATTCTTTCGGCTCCGTAAAAATCAACCTGTCTCAATGCATTACGAACGAGTATCCTTGCCTCATCTTTCCTGTCCGGTGCCACGGAGTCTTCAAGATCGAGAATGATCCCTTCAGCCCCGTGTAAACCGGCATTTATCATCAGGGACGGATTATTACCAGGCAGGTATAACCTTGCAAAACGTACCCTGTCGCGAATGACAGGATAACGGTTTCTCTCATAAAAATCCGGAAGGTATTCAAGATCAGAAGGCAGAAGTTGCTTTACTGCAGCTTCAGTACGGGCAGCTATTACAAAGGGGAGAGCTCCTGAGTCAATTATTCGTACACTGGCATTATTAATACCATAGAATGAAAGGATTTCAGTTGCAAGGTCCCGGATCGATTCACCATAAAGTGATTCTACTCTGGAAGTAAGATCAATTACAATTCCTCCACTTTCTTTTAGCTCAAGAATAATTTCACAGTCGGATCTTATCTTTGGTCCTGAATTACCCGCTTTAGCAATACTTGATTCCATAACATCTTCATATTAGTTGGAACTGCCTTCCCGGAAATCATTTCCCGGCAACAGTCTTATCTTCACAAAGTTCCATTAGCACACCCGATGATGACCTGGGATGAAGGAAGGCAATATCAAGGCCTTCTGCACCTTTTCTTGGTTTGCTGTCAATAAGATCCACACCCGACAATGAAAGTTGTTCAAGCTGTTGTTCAATATCTCTCACAGCAAAGGCAATATGATGTATCCCTTCTCCCCTTTTCTCAATGAATTTACCTACAGGGCCTTCCGGATCAGTCGATTCAAGAAGCTCAATCTTCGTCTTTCCTACCATGAAAAAAGCTGTTCTCACCTTCTGGTCCGCTACTGTCTCAATATTATAACATGTCAATCCCAGGGCTTTCTCATAAAAATCAATTGCTTTATTGAGGTCCTTAACAGCTATTCCTATATGTTCTATATGTGATGGTGTTTTCATATATCATTTCAGGTTTTTAAATTACTAAAGACACTATCGTGTTTACACTAACAAATTTAGCTTATTCGTTAAACAGACAGACGATAAAAATCATGTTTCCGGGATTTTAAAACGAAATCATGGATTATAGAAAATATACAAATATTTAAAACGGAAAGTCAACCGGAGTTTTTACATCAGCTTTTTCATTCTCAGGTTTCTTAGCAACCTGGTGGACAGGATTACCATCTACAAAGATAGCTTTATAGGGTACTGTAGGGCATGCATATTCACAATGTCCGCAACCGATACAAATATCTTCCGTCACCTCCGGAATCACAAGGTTACCTTCATAAGGGATCATATGAACTGCTTTGGTAGGACAGCTTTCCGAGCAGGCACCACAATTGGTTTTCTCAGTCTTTACAATACAGTTGTCTTTTATAAAATGAGCTTTACCTATCTGTGTTAGCTTCTTAGCCTCAAGTAGAAGGGGCTGCAGTGCATTTGTAGGACATACTTCCGTACACACAGTACAGTTATAGGTACAGAAACTCCTGTGATAATTCATTACAGGCTGCATCATTCCCGAAAGGCCGTATTCCCTTAATGAAGGTTGCAGTACTCCATTAGGACAGGCATTAATACATAAAGAGCAGGCTGTGCATACCCTGGTGAACTGTTCCATCGAAATACCACCGGGGGGGCAGACCGGTGAAGTCTTGTTTTCCTTTACGGTAGAAGGCTTCTTGGGTTTTGGTGCAGCTTTTTCCTGTGCCTTTGACACAGTTGACATACCTAATAGCATCAGTGCCGATCCTATTACCATTTTACGCCTGCCTTCATCCGTCTTATGTTCCTTATTACCTATGCGCACAATACCGTACGATAATGCATTCTCAGGACATGTATTTATACAATTAAAACAGTCGACACACCTTGAAACATCAACATCTGTTTTCAGAAAATCTATACATGATGCCTTACACCTGACTGCACATCTGCCGCATTTGGTACATGATGATTCATCGAACCTGATACGAAACAATGATACTTTTGATATTAGTCCAAGGAGTGTTCCCACAGGACATACAGTATTGCAATAAAGACGTCCTTTTGTAAAAGACAGTATACCTACCAGGATAAAAAAGGCAACAGGTATTGAATATACAACAAGGGGGAATCCCTTAACCTGAATATTACTCAGGGTATATATATCAAATTTACCAAGTATCCCGGCAAGAAAATTATTGATCCATATAATAAGCGGTTTGGAAAAGTAAGTCATAAATCGGCCGAATATGCTGTAGGGATCGAGGAGGGTAACAACATATATTCCCCATGTCATTGTAAAAATAAGTGTTAATGCAAGGATGGAATACCTGAGTATCGTAAAGGGTCTGCGGTAACCGTATCTTCTGAATTTCTTCTTAAACCTGCCTCCTATCCTGCTGAAGATATCCTGCCCGATACCCAGCGGACATAAAAAAGAACAGTAGGTTCTTCCTGTTAATACCGTCAGCACCAGCACAATAATAAAGCCTCCTGCAGCCATTGTTCCAAGGGCATAAAACTTGATGGCAGACGGGACAAACTGCAGGTACAGCAATACATTAATATATTTTGTCGGTATTAAGTATCTGAAATCCGCAAAGACAAGAAAAAAACCAATAAAGACAAGTGCCGAAAAAATTATCCGGATTGTCCGGAGAGAATGCGATCTCATCAGGAATTACATTTTGATTTTCTTAATATTCAGTGATTCCAGGTTCATGGTACCAAGTCCCATCTTATGAGCTATGGGTATATACTCAACTTTGTCTACTTCAACGCCCAGCATTTTTGCCGCCGCAGTATCACCTGCAACCCAGTCGGTGGTAAGTATCTGTGATTTCATAGGAACTATATCTTCTTTCGATACACCCTGGGGACCATGTTTTACCATAACATTATAGGCATCAATAATATTAAGGGCCGGTTTTCTCTCATAAAGGGCATAATCGGCAATACACTGGTTCAGGTCGTTTGAATGCCAGTAACCACGATCCCATACCACCCCCATGTTATTTTTCAGGCAACAGGTCATTCTTGTTGAGTTATGATTTTTAAGTACAGGTACATTTATAAATACATCAGTCTCAAGCAGGAGTTCATGTACCTTGGCTTTCTGAAGCTTCACCCCACCCGGTATGTCTATAGAATGAAAGTAGTTTTCGGAATTAGCTGGAACGACCTTAGCCCCAGCAGATTTTGCAGCTTTCTCAATGCCTGAGTTCTTATAACAGTTAACCCAGTTATCGCATGTATGATCAAAGACATAGACCTCTTTTGCACCTGCATCGAAGCAATGCTTAATGATCCTTTTTACAAGCAGGGGATTTGTGTTGGCTCCCAGTTCAGGAATTACGTCCCAACCTATGTTGGGCTTAATAAGCACTTTCTGACCCTTCTTCACAAATGTACCCATACCCCCCAGCTCCATTATGCCCAAATCGAACATTGCATCAGGCTCACCGCCCATTATAGCAACCATATCGTACTTATTTGCAGCAGGTGTTGAAGCCCATAGTTTGTCATATCCACCAAAACTTATTGCAGCACCGGCAACTATTCCTGCTCCTGCTGATTTTTTTAAAAAATCCCTTCTTTTCATGCTTAAATAATTTTGATTTTAATTGTCACATGGAATCCAAATGATAAATTCTTTCCGTTTTTAATTATGATAATCCAGTTCCGTGAATTTCATAATAAAATATGCTATGTCTATTACACTTTTTCTGTTTCAGTTCGAAAAATACGAATTTTTTTTATTAATCAGCTACTAATCTAAAATTGTATCTTCGCATCAATAAAATCGGGAAAAGGGATATCCGTAACAGATAATAACTTCTTCCCCGTTCAGTTGTTATTAAATATGTTGTTTTTAATTTTTAATATGATATGAAAATCCTCTCTTACGATTGCTTTTCGGGCATCAGCGGCGATATGAACCTGGGAGCAATGATCGACCTTGGCGTGGACAAGGATTACCTTCTGAGTGAACTGAATAAACTTAACCTTGAAGGCTGGGAACTTGATGTGGTAAAAGATCAGAGGCATGGGATAACAGGGACAAAAGTGACAGTCAGGCAAACCAGACACGAACATGCTCACAGGCACCTGTCCGATATAGAAAGGATATTGGATGACTCAACCCTCAGTGATAATACAAAAGAACTTAGTAAAAAGATATTCAGAAAAATAGCTGTTGCTGAAGCGGCAGTTCATGGGACAACTCCGGAGAAAATTCATTTTCATGAGGTAGGTGCCATCGATTCTATAATAGATATTACCGGAGCCGCTATTTGTTTTAATGCACTTGATATAGAAGCAGTTCATGTTGCTGAGGTCGAGCTCGGTTCCGGATTTGTAATATGCGAGCATGGTAAACTACCTGTTCCTGCACCGGCTACCGCCGAAATAATTAAAGGGTTGCCTGTCAGAAAGGGAGGAGTTAATTTCGAAGCAACAACTCCAACAGGAGCAGCCATTCTTTCAACCCTTGTAACAATTACCGATCCCGATCTTAAAATGAGTATTGAAAAAACTGCTTATGGCATAGGTCAGAAAGAAAATACAGATATTCCAAACCTGCTAAGAGTACTTATTGGTGCGACAGAAACAGATGAGGACAGCGGACATAAGGCACTTCATCTGGAGTGCAACATAGATGATATGAATCCGGAGTTTTTTGAATATATATCAGAAAGGTTGTTCAGTGCCGGAGTTTCCGACGTGTACCTTTCAAACATACTAATGAAAAAGGGACGGCCAGGTGTTGTTCTTAATGTGATATGTGAACCGGGAAAATCCTCAGTTGCTAAAAGCATAATATTCACTGAATCAACAACTCTGGGAATTAGATCGACAGGATTCAGCAAAGACACTCTCTCAAGAAAATTTGAAACTCACCATACCATATATGGCGATGTGACTATAAAACGGTCGTATTATAAAAATAAAGAGGTTTCGTGTAAACCGGAATATGAAGACTGCAAAAAAATTGCAGCTGAGAAAGGCATCCCTGTTAAAGAGGTATATAATAATATCTTAGCCGGACTATTGCAGGACAGGGACAGATAAGATAACCGGAATTAAAATTCAGAAATGAGTCATTTCAAAATTCCGGAACCATAAGAGTTATTAACCATCCAGGGCTACAGCTAACGGAGATAGAAATAAGGTATTGCATGCATATATGTTACAAGTTGAAACAGGAATCGCTCAGGGTGGTGAAATTTAAATATGAATAGCGATGGAAAACATATTAAACAATAAGTCAATAAAACTGAACTCTATCCTTAAAGAGATGGATTCATTTATTATTGCCTTTTCAGGCGGCGTCGACAGTTCATTCCTGTTGCACAGGGCAGGTAAGATTAGGAAAAACGGTGTGATGGCCGTTACTATAAGAACACCATATATTCCAAAACGTGAAATTGAGGAAGCCGTCGAATTTGCAGAAAGATCAGGTGTCCGGCATACAATCCTCGATCTTACTTTTCCTGAAGTGATAAGGAATAACCCGCCCGAAAGGTGCTACCTTTGTAAAAAGACCCTGTTTACAGGGATATCTGACCTTGCCGGTAAAAATGGCTTCAAACATATTGTTGATGGTACAAATGCCGATGATACCGGCGATTTTCGTCCGGGCTTAAAAGCTCTTAAAGAGCTTGGAATAAGAAGCCCTTTGCTTGAATCCGGGCTCACAAAGCAGGATATAAGGGATCTTGCGAAAATTGAAAAACTGGATATATGGGATAAACCGGCTATGGCATGCCTTCTGACCAGGATTCCTTATAATACTAAAATAAGCGAAGGAATGCTAAACATGATTGAACAGGCTGAAAATATCATGTACGATGCCGGATTTCCCGGTACAAGGGTAAGAATACACGGCGATTTGGCCAGAATAGAGTGCCTGCCCGGATATTTTAACAGGATAATTTCAGGTGACGACCGTGAACATATTATTACTAACTTCAAAAGAATAGGATTCAGATATGTATCTTTGGATCTCGAAGGCTACAGAACAGGCAGCTCTAACCCGGAAATCATTTGATCATGAATATAAAAGAGATTGAAGAACTTCTTAATAGTGTAAAAAACGGTAATACAAGTATTGATGATGCTCTTTCAGTACTTAAAGACTTTCCTTATACAGATCTAGGGTTTGCAAAGATCGATCATCACAGGGAAGTAAGGACAGGCTATCCTGAAATAGTCTATTGTGCTGGAAAAACTATTGAACAGGTCAGGGAGATATTCAGGGTGATGGCTATCAGGGAAAATAATATAATCGGGACACGTGCCTCGGAAGAAATGTTTAATGCAATAAAGGATATAATACCCGGGGCTGTGTATAACAATATGGCCGGGATCATTTCGATACAAAAGAAAAAACAGGAAGTTCCGAAGACAAAGATTGCCGTAATAACTGCAGGAACCTCCGACATGCCTGTGGCTGAGGAAGCGGCTGTTACTGCCGAATTACTTGGTAATAATGTACTCAGGATATATGATGCGGGTGTTGCAGGCATACACCGGCTTGTAGATAAACTTCCGGAGATAAGAACATGCAGGGTTGTAATCGTAATAGCAGGAATGGAGGGTGCACTTGCCAGCGTGGTCGGCGGACTTGTTGATAAACCGGTAATAGCTGTTCCTACAAGTGTTGGCTATGGGGCCAATTTCGGAGGAGTATCGGCACTTCTTGCGATGCTTACCAGTTGTGCTTCCGGGGTTACCGTAGTTAATATCGACAACGGGTTCGGTGCGGGATTTTCAGCAAGCATGATAAACAAAATGAAATGAATTGGTGGTCATGTCCGGAGATGTATTACTGTCAACCGCCTACCTGCCACCTGTAGAATATTTTGCACTCATCTCACAATCAGCAGGCATCCTGGTAGAAAAAGAGGAAAATTATACAAAACAGACATACAGAAACCGGTGTTATATACTCTCTGCACAGGGACCACTGCTTCTTTCAGTACCCGCATTGCTGGGCGATTCTTATAAGACTCCAATTAAAGATATAAGGATAGACTATACAAAACGCTGGCAACAGGTTCACCTGGGAGCTCTGTCATCTGCATATATGGCTGCGCCCTTTTTCGAATTCTATTTCGGTGAGATAGAAACAGCTATATCGAGGAAGCATAATTTCCTTATAGATCTTAACTCTGAGCTTACGGAAATAATTCTCAAAATGCTGAAGATCGACATGAAACCAGCTTATACTGCTTCCTTTATATCCCTTAATACCCGCGACAATGATTACCGGTACAATCTGATACCCAAGAAGAAATCTGCTTACTCGGCAAAACAGTACACACAGGTCTTTGATTATACCGGACCTTTTGCCGGCAATCTAAGTATTGTGGATCTGCTGTTTAATATGGGCCCCAACTCTGTTGAATACCTTTAGTATCGTTGAGGCCGGGGTTGGGTTTAATGCAGAGACACCTTCAGGATTAAAACTTCATACTGTGTCATCCGCCTCATGGTCAGTATACAGATCCTTCCCCGGACGCGCACTAACAAGATTGATAAGTGAGGGCCCGGGGAAGGATTTGATAAGGGTTGTGAAAACAGACTTAAGCTTAAACTCCTAGTATCCGAACTTGTAGGCAAGGGTAAGAGTAAACATGTTTTTGGATGTTTTTATACTTGCCAGAGCCGGAGTAAAATTGCTATCGAGAGGATAAAGGTAATTATCAGAAGAATAATTATAGTTTGTATAGGCAAAATCTACAGACACATTCTGCTGCCTGTAACCAATCCCGAATGACAATGAATTATAACTCAGACCGGCGTTTTGGTCACCCGATTTGAATGCACTTCCATAATAACCATAACCGGTTCTCAGGTAAAGATCATTCAATCTTAATTCACCACCCAGCCGGATATTACTGGCCGGTTTAAGAGTATTGCGCAAGGCCAGGTTTTTATTGCTGTAATCATAACTGTCACCCGATTGTGCAAATTTTGCAGTGCTGTAGTCCACAAATTCATATTCTGCACTTATGAGTGCCAGCTTCTGTATCTGCAGTGCTGCACCGGCTATGAATCTGAATGGTGTTGTAAGGTAATAGTTAAATCTCATCGGGTCGTTATAGGAATTATACTGACCCCCATCTGTAAAATGTGATGTTATATCGTTATAAGTGTAATCGTATATCCTGTACCATGTTGGTGAATGAAATGCTAAACCGATTCTAAGAGCTTCTATTGGCTTAATTATGGCTCCCAGTTTAATATTATAGCCTGTTCCTTTCTCTTCGTAATGATCGATATATGTAAAGCTGTCGAATCCGGAGGCAAGGGTACTGTTAGTCGTTTCGAGGTGTTCCACATGACTGGTATACCTTATCTGGTTGATTCCGACTGTAGCTCCAAAGAATACTTTATTGGATATATTTCCGCCAATAGAAATGGCATGTTCACCCATGTATCCATCGTTAGTGATCACACGTCTGACTGATTCACCATAAACTGAAGGCGGATTATCGCCGTAGTTTGAATAAACTGTACCATATGATCTCCCGCCGCTACCTGTTACAGTATCCATCACCCAGGCATCGAAAGCTATACCCTCACCTCCTGACAGGTCCTGGTAAAAAGTCCCGTCACTGATTCCTGCCCAGTAATCTGCCATTGAACTGTAATTGTTTATTCCCTGTATCAGTGTATTCTGGTAGAAATTATTTGTTTTGTTAAAGGAATACCCGAAGTTCAGTGTCAGCAATCCGCTGGTGCCTTCCTTCGAGATAAGATTTGAAACAAGACCGCCCTGATTAAGGTTGAAATTATACCTGTTATCAGATGCACTTCCATTGAAATTGGAAGTAGTCTGTACGTGAAACAGCTGAGGTGTAATTGTCAGTTCAGAAGATCTGAATACACCA
>Ga0102950_1000169_pt1 | contig 16779 bp, 10 predicted proteins | sample SalPon2A_B_D2_MG_FD_78505 | JGI IMG/M metagenome (GOLD analysis project Ga0102950, IMG submission 78505) | Soil microbial communities from South San Francisco under conditions of wetland restoration - Salt Pond MetaG R2A_B_D2_MG | ecosystem: Environmental > Terrestrial > Soil > Wetlands | place...
ATTCAAATTGAGTAAATCGACATGTCTTTACATTTAACTTTCATTTATATTTCGGATCAAAATTTAAGGCTTATATGGAAAACATTTTAATTGTATTTACGGGCGGCACATTCTCTATGATGATTGATAAACTAACGGGCGGTGCCGTACCCAGATTTTCAGGTGAAGAATTAATGGCTAAAATTCCTGAAGCAAAAAAGCTTGCGAATATTACTTGTTATGATTTCGGTAAATATCCTGGTCCGCATATGACGCCGGAACTTATGTTTAAATTGTCTCATAAAATAGAAGAACTTATTAAGGATGGAAACTATTGCGGAGTAATTGTAACGCATGGAACTGATACGCTTGAAGAAACAGCTTACCTTTTAGACCTAACGGTAAAAACATCCATTCCTATTGTTGTTATCGGATCAATGAAAAACAGTTCAGAACCTGACTGGGATGGTCCGAGAAATTTATTAGACGCAATAAATATTTGTTTAAATCCTAATTGTAGAGATTTGGGCGTTCTGGTTTGTCTAAACGGAGAAATTAATGCAGCAAGTGAAGTAACTAAAACTTTTACAGATGAAGTTGATACGTTTCAAAGCTTAGACTTTGGTGCCTTGGGTTTCGTTCAAAATGATAGAGTGATTTTAAATAGACTGACGAGAAAGCTCGAGAAAATTTCAACAAATGAAATAGTTCCTAATGTTGATTTATTGACAGTTTATGCAGGAATGAATGAAAAGTTTTTTAAATTTTCCGCCGACAGCAATGTTGAAGGAATTGTTGTAGAAGCATTAGGTGTGGGCAATGTTCCTCCTGCCGCGTTTGAAGGAATTAAATATGCAGTGGATAAGAATATTCCGGTTATTCTTGTTTCAAGATGTCCAGCAGGAGAAACTTTAGATATTTATGGCTATCCCGGTGCCGGCAAATGGCTTCATAGTATAGGTGTAGTCTTCGCAGAATACCTGAATGGTCAAAAAGCAAGAATTAAATTAATACTTGCCTTAGGTGTTACAAGAAATTTAAATGAACTTAGAAAGATATTTGATGATAATGTTTCTTAAGCTGTTAATGATTCAAGATCAACTTTTTGAATTTGTGTAACTTCTTTCCCAAGAAACAACTCGGCAACTTCTTTGAACTTTACTGGAATATCGCTAACATAAAAATCTTGATTGCCTATAGAATGTTTATTTGTAAACAAATTAATCCTGTCAAGTTCCTGGTTTACTACCTCCGCAGAAGCAATTCCCGAATCAATTAATTTTACATTTTTCCCGATAACATTCTGAATTACTTCTGTTAAAATCGGATAATGGGTACAGCCTAAAACCAATGTATCAATCTTTAAATCTCTTAATTCCTTTAAATATTCTTCGGCAATTTCATAAGTAGCTTTATGATTTACCCAGCCTTCTTCTGCAAGCGGAACAAATAAAGGACATGATTTTTCAAACACCTTAATTTTGGGCTCAATCCTTTTTATCTCATTTGAATAAGCTTTGTTATTTATTGTTGCTCTAGTTCCAATTACGCCTATGTTTCCGTTCTTTGTCTCTTTAACAGCGAATTTTGCACCTGGTTCAATCATACCAATAATAGGAACATTGAAATTATTTCTTAATTCTTTTAACGCAATAGAAGAAACAGTATTGCATGCAACCACAATAGCTTTAACATTTTTATTTATTAATAACTTTGCATCCTGAATTGCATATCCTATAACCGTTGAGTTTGATTTGGAACCATAAGGAACTCTGGCTGTGTCTCCGAAATAAATAATGTCTTCCTTTGGTAAAGTTGAAGCTATTCGCTTAACTACAGTTAGACCACCTATTCCTGAGTCAAATACTCCGATAGGTTTTTCTTTTTCCATAAAGTTCAATTTTTTCCCTTATAGCATTTGAGAGATAGTTTCGGTCAGTTCAGTTTTAATAAATTCATAATCGTTCTGCGAGATTTTTTTACCCGTTCTGTCTAGAACATAAAAAGAGTCTACGATATCATCACCCTTTGTGGAAATTTTTGCAAAGTAGATTATTAATCCCAATTCCGACATCTTGGTTGTAACTTGATATAGAAATCCCAATCTATCCGGGGAAAAAATATCGAGGATAGTGTATTTTTCATGCTTATCGAAAGCAATTTTTATTTTGCCTGCCCGTTTAAAAAACTTACTTTCAATTCTCCACCATCTGGATTTTAATCTTGCGAATTCCTGGTTTAACTGCAGCAGCCCGGAAACTACCTTTTTAAAATCTTCTTCTATTTTGGGATATCTTTCTTTTTCTAATTTATCATGCGTTCTGAAATCTGTAATATTAAATGTATCTATTACAATACCATCCTTGCGAGTGAAAATTTTTGCATCATGAATATTTGCATCATTTATAGAAAGAACACCGCACAACTTTGATAATAAAGAGGGGTAATCTTTGGTAATTACTGTTACATTTGTAAAGTCTTCAAATTCTTTAAATAGAACGGATAAATTAATTCCTTTTTGAATTTCCTCGACATGTTTCGCAATTTCTTTTTCTGAAAATTGATGTGCATATCCGATATCATTAATAGAATCTATATGTTCCTGAACATGAGATTCGGAGATGATATCAGAATGTTTGCTAATTTCTTTTGGAACAACATAAATACTGTTTACTAAAAGTTCTTCGCCGGTTATTTGTTCTTCCAGCATAGATTTTGTCTTTTTATAAAGTTCGGCTAACAAATCACTTTTCCACGAAGTCCATACTGCCGGATTAACCGCAGACAAATCTGCGTATGTTACCAGATAAAGTAAATCCAATTCTTTTGTAGAACTAAATCTAGCAGTAAAGTTATTTAAAGTTTCCGGATCATTTAAATTTCTTCTAAATGCAACCTGTTCCATAACAAGATGATTCCGTACTAAAAAAGTTACCGGTTCTATTTCCTCATCGCCGTAACCAAGTCTGTGCATTATTGAAGAAGCCATTTCGGCTCCAATAATTTCATGACCTGAAATATTAATGGGTTTAGCAATATCATGAAATAATAAACCAAGGTGAAGTATTTCTTTATCTTTTAAGTTGTTATAAATTTTACCTAACGGCGAAGTGTCTTTTTCTAGATTTTCCAAGTTTTGAATAGTCATTAAAGTGTGTTCATCAGCTGTGTAACAGTGGTAAACTCCATGTTGAAGAAAACCAATTAGATCGTTGAACTCAGGCATAAAAGCTTTTAAAACACCTAATTCATTCATAGCTGATAAAGTTTGGCCGACATTTTTGGGCAATCGTAAAATTTCCCTGAAGAAAACAGATGATTCAATTTCTGTTCTTGCAATTCCATCATACCCTTCAACTATCTCTATAATTGTAGAACGCAGCTTCTCATCAAAATGGGCAGAATATAAGCCTCTGTAATAAAATGCTCTTAATACATCGGATAATGATAAGTCACCCTGGTTGTTTAATGAGATGATCTTTCTTTTTAATATAAAATCTTCATCTAGGTCAATGGCCAGAGAATCCGGGAGCGGATTTGAAATTTCCTCCTGAAATTTTTTAACCATTGATCTTGAAAACCGGTGAATTACATTTGAAGCAATAAAGTACATGTGCATAAAACTTGCTAACGCATCTTTCCGGTGTACCATCATTGAAGATATTTTTTTCTGGGCAGCAAATTCAAATCGATCATTTTTTTGCTGTGAAATAAGATGAAGTGCATTTCTTACGCCGAGAATTAATCTATAACTCTCAAGCAAACGTTTACACTCATTATTTGTGGTATATTGATTCTGCCTTAGAAGATCGATAAATGTTTCTGCCTGTGTCAGTTCGCTTTGTTTATTAAGAAAAGTTCTGTTCATTAAGATATACATCCACTCAATAGCCTGGAAATCTCTCAGTCCGCCGGCAGAAAGTTTTACGTTTGGTTCCAGAACTTTAGGTGAGTCTCCGTATTTTTTATAACGGTCATTAATATCTTCAAATAATTCATTTAAAAGATTTATTTTAACTTCTTCGGTAATATATGAAAATAGAGTTTCATCCCATTTTTTATAAAGGATATCGTTGCCTAACAAAAATCTAGTTTCAAAGAACTGAGTAAAAGTGTGAAGATCCGTTTTCAAATATTTTTCGATGTCGGAAAATTCCCTTACAGTGTGTGAAGCTTCAAGTCCATTATCCCAAAACTTAGTAACAAGTTCGGCAATCAAACTTTTATTTTCATCAACCGAATCGGTTATAAACATTATATCAATATCGGAAAATGGAGATAGTTCGCGTCTGCTGAAACTGCCTGCAGAAGCCAATATAAAAGTATATTTACTATCACCGGCTAATTTTCTAATATATTCTTCAACAAGAAGGCTGTAGGATACACTAAATTTAAAGGGATCCCTTTGCCTCAAGTTACCTTGAAAAATTTTATCCCTTGACCTTATAAATTCCTTCTTTATGTTATCAACCGAAATCATATTATAAAATAAGCCGAATCTAAAATAATTTTATGTTAGTACATTTTAACTAATTTATTACTCATCTAATTAATTAAAGTTTCCATTATCATTATATATTTCTTTGTTTTCGTATTCTGCCTCAACTATAGATGAAATTCCTCCTCGGGTATTAAATTCGGCAGTTATAAACATGTATCTTGGTTTACATACTTCAACTAAATCATCAAGAATTTTGTTTGTTACGCTTTCAAAATATATTCCATCATTTCTAAAAGAATTTAAATAAAATTTTAATGATTTAAGTTCAATGCAGAGTTTATCAGGTACGTATTCAATTGTTATTGTAGCAAAATCCGGCTGGCCTGTCTTCGGACATACAGAAGTGAATTCAGGTGCAGTATGAACTACAGTGTAATCTCTGTCCGGATATGCGTTTTCAAACACTTCTAAAAGTTTTAATTTGTCACTCATTTTTTCCTCAAATAAATTAATGTTTTTACTTTAGACGAATCAAATTCGATTTGGATTATTCAACATATTGTGGTCTGACTTTATACTTTATTGGATCCTCTATTCCAGCTTGCTGAAACCCTCTTAATCTTAAAGCACAGCTGTCACAAACGCCGCATGCCTCGTCTTCATTTTGATAACAAGACCATGTTAAATTTAAAGGTGCACCAAGCTCAATTCCTTTTTTAACTATTTCTGATTTTGAAAAATTTATAATTGGTGTTTCAATTTTAATTTTAGTTGAAGGTTTAGTACCGGCAGATATCATTTTTTCAAAAGCCGTAAAAAACTCCGGCCGGCAATCCGGATATCCAGACGAATCTTCATATACTGCACCCATAAATATTGAAGCAGCATTTAGAACCTCTGCCCAGCTTACACAGGCTGATAATATATTTGCATTTCGGAAAGGAACATACGAAGATGGAATATTTTTATTAGAAAGATTCGCCTTAGTAACTGTCATATTTTTATCGGTTAACGATGAACCTCCGATTTTTGATAAATGTGTATAATCAATTACAAGTTTTTTTTCAACTTTATAAAAATCGGCAATATCATTGAATGCTTTTAACTCACGAGTTTCGGTTCTTTGACCATAGTTGATATGAGCTAAAGCAAGATCAAAATTTTCATTTGCGATTGCAGCCGTTACACAACTGTCCATTCCGCCGCTAAGCGCAACTACAGCTATATTTTTCTTGTTTTTTGTCATTCAATTAACAATTTAAGTGGATAAAAATAAGAAAATTGTTGGACACATTGAATATGTGGATAATTATTTCACTTCTTTAATACGACTGAGTTGTCCTTGATTACATGAATTTATTATGGGGTAATTAATTTTTGTTAGGAAGACATTTCTAAAATTAAATGTGAGCCCAAATAAGAGTTCTTGTAATTAAATAGCTAATATCTCTCTTATAATCAGCCTTAATCTTTTTTTTAAGTAATGTTTTAGCTAATTTCTTATTCAGATTTGTTACTCTCTCATCTTAAAAGTTAAAATCTAAAAAGGAAAGAATTGGACGCGCTTAAAAATATTTTTGCACAAGTTAAACATTTTTTAGATCTACCTATTGCCGAGGTTGGTAAGACTCATTTAACACTTTGGTCAATAATCTATTTAATCCTTCTTATTTTTTTACTTTTATTCATTACTGCTAAGCTAAAAAAGTGGGTCGTATATAAACTTTTAGAAAAAAGTAAAATTGAACTTGGAGTTAGAATAGCAGTTGGAACTATTGTTCGCTATTTGATTTTGATCCTTGGTTTTATAATAATTATGCAAACCGAGGGAATTGATTTAAGCGCACTCACAATTCTTGCCGGTGCGCTTGGTGTAGGTATTGGTTTCGGCTTGCAGAATATCACGAATAATTTTGTAAGCGGTATAATTATTTTATTTGAAAGACCAATTAAAGTTGGTGATAGAATTGAAGTCGGTGATGTTTTCGGCGATGTCGTTAATATCTCTATGCGTTCAACTACTGTAATAACAAACGATAACATTGCTATTATTGTACCAAATTCTGATTTTATTTCTACCAAAGTAATAAATTGGAGCTATAACGATAGAAATGTACGATTCAATATCCCCATAGGAGTTTCTTATAAAGAAGATCCTCAAAAGGTTAAACAAATCCTTTTGGAAATTGCGGCCGATACAGAAGGGATATTAAAATATCCGGCACCGGAAGTTTTGTTTTCTGAAATGGGGGATAGTTCAATAAATTTTATTTTGAGAGTTTGGACGGATCAGTATATTAACAAACCGGCAATTCTTAAAAGCATTTTATATTTTGAAATATTTAAGAGATTTAAAAAAGAAGATATCGAGATACCTTTCCCGCAGAGAGATTTGCATATAAAAAATACTGACTTTAAAATTCAAACATCTTAAAAACTTGCAGTTATTTTTCCTTAATCATTATAAAACTAATAGCGACTAATATACTTACAATAGATGAAACCGCAAATGGTACAGTTGATCCGAATTGATCCCACAAAACTCCTGTTATAAGAGATCCGATCATCATTGCAATACTTGAAAGCATAGTTAAAAATCCGATTGCAGTTCCTCTTCTCTGATCCGGAATTAAATCCGAGACCCACGCCTTTGCAATTCCTTCAGTTGAGGCTGCATAAATTCCGTATAAAACAAAAAATCCCCATAGCCAATCAACATTTGGCGACACCGAGAAACCAAGATAAACTATCGAAAATACTATTAAGCCGGTGACATATATTTTCTTCTTCCCGAATTTATCCGATATTTTTCCTAAAGGATAAGCTGCGCCTGCATAAATAATATTATAAAAAACATATCCCAATATGGCCAGAGTACTTGAATGAGAAACACTTTGGGATTTAAGAATTAAGAAAACATCACTGCTGTTAACCAGTGAAAAAATTGTAATCAGAATTATGATAGATTTATATTGAGAGGGAGCAGATTTCCAAACAGATAAATAATGGTCTTTTTGTTTTTCTTTGATTGAAACAAGTTTATCTTTTACTGCTTGCGTAAAACTAACTGCGACTATTGAAGGAATAAAAGCTACAAGAAAAATTAGTCTGTAATCTTCCGGATAAAAATGAAGGAGGATTAAAGCAGCCACTGGTCCTATTGCCGCTCCTAATGTATCCATTCCTCTATGAAATCCGAAAATAGCTCCGGTATTGCCATCAGCATTACTGGCCAGCAGAGCATCTCTTGGTGCGGTTCTAATACCTTTACCAACCCGGTCGGTAACTCTTGAAAAAAGAACAGTTGAAATATAAGGGAAAATTCCCGGAAGAGGTTTTACCAATGCAGATAGCCCGTAGCCTATAGTTACAAAAATCGAACGCTTACCTAATTTGTCGGAGAGTCTTCCAAAATATCCTTTTAAAAATCCGGCAATAAACTCTGCTAAACCTTCAATTATTCCCACAATAGCCATTGAAGCGCCTAAAACAGTTGTTAAGAATAGGGGAGTTATGGGATAAAGCATCTCGCTTGCAATGTCGGTAAAGAGACTTACCAAACCTAAAATAATTACTTGTTTTGGAATCTTTTTCAGATTAAACTTTCTTTATTGAAAATTAAATTGAGTGTTAAATTAATCCTTATTAATGAAATTAGATATAATTAACGAAAATTTCTTTATTGAAATAAAATTATAAGAATAATATAGAATAATTATTAAAATTGAAGTAGATATTCATCTTTCGTAAATTTAAATTCAAAATATTGAAAATTATAATCTCCAAAAACTTAGAGGGAAAAATGCGAAAAAAAGTTATTGCCGGTAACTGGAAAATGAATAATGATTTAAATGAATCACAAAACTTAATTTCAAAATTGACTAGCGGGTTAAGCAATGAAAAAATTAATTGCGAAGTAATAATTTGTCCTCCATTTACTTCGCTGCAGGAAGCAAGTTCGTTAATAAAAAATACGGTTGTTAAATTAGGCGCACAAAATATGTATTATGAAGAAAACAGCGCTTATACCGGAGAGGTTTCTGCATCAATGCTTAAAAGTGTAGGCTGTGAATATGTAATACTTGGCCATTCGGAAAGAAGAACAATTTTTGGCGAATCGGATAGTTTGATTAATAAAAAAATTAAAAAAGCACTCCAAAGTAATTTAAAGCCGATTTTTTGTGCCGGTGAAACTTTGCAGGAACGTGAATCCGGAGTTACCAAAGATGTTATTAGAAGACAAGTAGTTGAAGGTCTTAAAGATATTTTAATAAATGATCTTGCACAGATAATAATAGCTTATGAACCTGTATGGGCAATTGGAACAGGAAAAACTGCAACTCCTGCACAAGCAGAAGAAGTTCATGAATATATTAGAGAAATTATAGGCAGTCTTTACAATAAAGATGTATCTGAAAATTTAACAATCCAGTATGGAGGAAGCGTAAAGCCGGAAAATGCTGCTGAATTAATGTCTCAAAAAGATATTGATGGAGCTTTAGTCGGCGGGGCCTGCCTAAAGGCAGATTCGTTCATTAAAATAATTAAATCTGTGTAACGAATTAAATAATAATAAGTTAAGTTAGGTGGTAATTTGTTATTCTAACAGTTGCCACCTTAAAATTTACGTTGATTTCCCCTCCTTTCTTTAGTATATTAAGCGGTTTAATTTTTATAAATAGGACGCAAAATACGGATGGGATTTCCCAAATATATCTCACTTGCTTTTCTTGTATTAATTATTCTTTTCACCCAATCTGCTAATGGTCAAATTGTTTTTAAAGAATTACCCGATTATCATATAAATATTTCTGATTCTTCTTTTTTTGATATCGGAACCACAAGAAATATTATCCCATTAAATGGAACATGGAGTGTTTATCCCGCAAGCGATAAGAATAAAACCAAAGTAACGGTATCTGTCCCGTCTATTTTTAAAGGTGAAGGCGATCTGGTTTTTGAAAAAGAATTTTCATTAACAAGGGATGAGATTCTTAATCATAAAATGAAACTGGATTTCTTAGGTTTGAACTATACTGCGGACATCTCAGTTAACGGCGTAATTATTTACAGACATAGCGGCGGTTCTTTTCCTTTTCAATTTGATTTGCCGCGAGATATTCTTCACTTCGATAAATCAAATATTTTAACAGTTAAGTTATTTTATAAATTAGATTCAGAGAATACTATTCCCCTAAAACAGAGATTTTTTTTCCCTCAAAACTTCGGGGGAATATTTAGAGATGTTTACATCCAGATGCTTCCTAATGTTTCTATTACAGATTTAAATATTTCATATACTTATGATACAAAAACAAAAAGAGCAAATGTAAATTTATTTACAAAGATTGATAATCGGGAGACTAATCAATCAAGCGATTCATTATTATTAAATAAAAACAACCAATATAGTTTAAGGGTTATATTAATTGCTCCCAATAATGTAAAGACTATATCGATAAAAGATTATCCATTCCAGGTATTGCAGTATAAAGAAAAAGATATTAATCAAAATGTAGAATTGATTTCTCCCTCGTTATGGTCGCCATCTGATCCCCAATCATATGTCGTTCAGCTTGAAATTTTAAATAAGGATAATCTTGTTGATGAGGTAAACAGATCAATATCTATTTATTCTATAAAAGCTGACAAAGAATCTCTTACACTAAATGGCGAAAGCTTTGAACTGAATGGTGTAACCTATATACCCGAATTCAATAATTTCGGATGTATGGCTACTTATGCAGAAATGAAAAATGATATAAAGATGATCAAAGATCTTGGATTCAACAGCGTAAGATTTGCCAAATCAGTTCCCAATCCATATTATTTACAGCTTTGCGAAAGATACGGATTGCTTGCCTTTGTTGAATTGCCTTTGAGTGATGTCCCGGATCAGCTTGCACAAGATCCTAATTTTATTACAAGATGTAAAAATTATTTATCTAATTATCTTAAAGCGTATCAAAAATATTCGGCAGTTGCTGCTATAGGTTTGGGCAGCTCTTATTATGCTAATTCCAGTGCGGAAATTGCTCTATTAAAAAGCCTGGCCTCAATTGTTAAGAAAAATACAAACATGCTGACTTATGCATCGTTCAGCGGCTTTAATATATCACCCATAGATGATATAGATTTATACGGACTTCAGCTCTTTAATAAACCAATAAGTATTGTTAGTGATCAGTTTAAAATCTTACAAGACAAACTCGGAATCGGCAAAGTCTTCATTAGTTCTGCTACATATACTGTAAACATGGGTAACACAAACGGATATGTAAATAAGCATTCTTTTGAAGCCCAGGCAAAATATTTTGAAGATCTTATTGATTATTCAAAAGAAAATAAAATGGCCGGATATTTTATAAATACTATGTTTGACTATCGCGGGGATTACGCATCTTTGGTTGCTGGTTATAGTAATGACAATTTATATCAAATTGGTATTTCCGGGGAAGATAGAGGAACGGATAGATTAGGCTACAAAGTTATTTTTTCGAAATTACATAACGCTGAAAGAGTGACAATTCCTATCGGAAGCAAAAAAGATGATGCCCCAATGATTTTTGTAATTGCGGGTCTCTTCCTAGCTTTAATAATGGGGGTCTTGGTAAACTCAGGAAGAAAGTTCAGAGAAGATTCCTCAAGAGCACTGTTAAGGCCGTATAATTTTTTTGCTGACGTACGTGATCAGCGAATAATGTCCGGTTATCATTCAACTATTCTTGCGATAATTGTTTCGGCTGTACTAGCATTGACAATAAGTAATTTATTGTTTTATTATAGAGAAAATATCGTTGTTGAAAAGATATTACTGGCATTTGGGAGTACAGGAATAATCAAAACATTCAGCTATTTAGCGTGGCATCCGTTTGCGTCTTTATTATGGCTGACTCTTTTATCTTTTTTAATTATTATCGCAATTACTATTGTTGTAAAAGTTGCATCTTTTTTTGTGAGGAACAAAGTTTTCTTTTCAAGCGCATATTTTGCTGTTATCTGGTCTTTTCTTCCTTTTGTTCTTTTAATTCCGGTAGGAATTATTCTATACAGAGTTTTGGTTGCAGATGCAGTAAACTTTTACGTTTATTTGTGCCTTATTTTATTTGCAGTTTGGGTTTTTTATCGGTTAATGAAAGGGATATACGTTATCTACGACATTAATGCTACAAGCGTATATTTCTACAGCATTGTTATAGTCCTAGTCCTAATCGGCGGATTTTTAATTTACTTTCAAATGAAAAATTCAGTTATTGATTATCTTCAGCTGACTTTCAAACAATATCATATTTTGGGATAGCGAAATAATTTGTATTTATCTAAGCTTGAAATACTTGGCTTCAAATCATTTGCATTAAGAACAGTTGTTAGTTTTAATAACGGTGTAACATCTATTGTCGGTCCAAACGGATGCGGCAAAACAAACATCGTTGATGCAATTAGATGGTGTCTTGGCGAACAGCGAAGCAGTGCGTTAAGAAGCGATAAAATGGAAAATGTTATTTTCAACGGAACTGCTGATAAGAAGCCGATGGGAATGGCAGAGGTTTCGCTTACTATTCAAAATAACAAGGGTATCCTGCCGACAGAATATTCCGAAGTAACTATTACACGGAGAATTTTTAGATCCGGTGAAAGCGAATATCTTTTAAATAAAAATGTATGCCGGCTGAAAGATATAACCAATCTTTTTATGGATACCGGTATAGGGGCTAATGCTTATTCTGTTATTGAGCTTAAAATGATTGAAACAATTTTAAGCAGTAAAGCAGAAGATAGAAGAGTACTTTTTGAAGAAGCCGCAGGTGTTAATAAATACAAACTCCGGAGAAGACTTGCTCTAAAAAAACTTGATGAAGTTAAGGCTGACCTAACTCGCGTTAATGATATAGTTACTGAAGTTGAAAAAAAAGTTAATTCTTTAGAACGTCAGGCAAAGAGAGCTGATAAGTATAATAAAATATCCACTACTTTAAGGGAATTGGAATTAGATCTGGCAGAAAGAGAATTGGCTCTTTTCACCGGCCAGAAAGCGGAATCAAAAAATCAGAAGGAAGAAAGTTACAAAATCAAGATTGCGGTTGAATCGGATCTTTCAAAGCTTGAAGATGAAATTAAAGAGATAAAACTTAATCTTAATGAAATAGAAAATCAGTTAAAAAATAAAAGAACTGAAGTTACTGCCCAAACTGAACGAACTTATAATTCTCAAAAAAATATTTCTGTTGCCGAAGAACGAAAAAAATCCTTAGAAAGTAATTTAGAAAGATATAAGCAGGAGCTTGAAGAATTAAATTATCAGTTAAAAGAGACTGAAGAGTTTATTGGTGAGAGCGGAGACTTACTAAATGATTTTGATGGAAAAATTTCTTCAAAGAATGAACAAAAACTTTTAACTCAGGAAAAATTATCTAAATATAAGGCGGAGCTTGAGGAAAGAAGAAATAACCTAAAGTCACATTCTGAGTTATTGCTGGATAAATTCAAAGAGACTACAAACCTGGAAAATGAACTATCTAATATTGAAAAATCTCTGGAAGCTAAGAATCTTTCTATTAGTAAGCTCAATAATAAAATTCAATTGTTTACCAATAACATCGCAAAGACAGTTGGATTTCTTGAAGAATTAGAGCGGGAGAAAAAAGAGACCGAAAGTAGAATTGATGAAGCCGAATCAATTTATTCTCAGAAACAAAAAGAAAAAGAAAATTTAGAAAAAGAATTAAATAACCTGAAGCAAAAGGAGCTTGATTATAAAAGTATAATAAATGCTTTAAAGGATAAAATAAATTTAATTCAGAATTTAATTGATAATCTTGAGGGAGTTTCAAAAGGCGCAAAATCACTTCTTGAAGATAATGAATGGGCTAAAGGAAATAAAACTCTTTTAGCGCATATTGGGAATACAACTGATAAATATAGATTTGCTGTTGAAGCTGCTCTGAAGAATAATTTGAATGACATCTTAGTAGAAACTCTGGATGACTTGAAGAGAGGTATCGAGTTTTTAAAAGATAATGAAATTGGCAAAGCATCTTTTTATGTCCCAGGATTTAGAAACGGCCGTAAGAAATCATTCTTTGAAAAAGTTCAAAGTTACGCACTGAAACATCGTGGCAGCCGATTGGAGCAGGAAAAAGGTTTTCTAGGCTGGTCAATCAATTTTGTTCAAACCGAAGATAAATGGAAACCATTTTTTGAAAAACTTTTAGAAAGAGTCGCGATTGTAGATACGCTGGAAACGGCATTTGAACTTTCCGGCAAATACATTGATTTTAGCTTTGCTACGTTAAGCGGTGATTTTATTAATAATTCAGGTGCTGTTGAAGGAGGCTCTGCATCCAAACCTGATGATTCTCTTTTCGGAAGAAAGCAATTTCTTGAAAGTCTTAAGGAAGAATTTCCTAAAAGAGAAGCAGAAATGAAATCGCTGCAAAAAGAAATTGAAAATCTTGAAGAAAGAATTAATGGAATCGATTTAAAAGTACTTTCTGAAAAAGGAAGACTTTTAGTAAATGATTTGGCAAATGTTGAAAAACAAATTGCACAATTTGAATTCGAAAAGAAAAAAGCTGATGATGAAATTGATAAAACCAGGCAGGAGATAAATGATTTAGCTGTCGAATCAAATAAACTTGATAATGAAAGAAACAGGCTGGATGATATATTAACTAATTTGAAAAATGAAAAAGAAAAAGCCGATGAAGAACATAAAGCTTTAGAAGAAGGTTTTAATAATTTTGAAAAAGAATATAACAGTATACTTGCCGATCAAAACAAAATAAATCTTGATCTTGAAAGACTTTTGGGAGAAAAAAAGAATACCGAGAATGAGATACAGCGTTCGCAGGATTCAATTGAAACAATAAAAAAATCAATCTCCAAACGGGAAACCGATATTTCTTCTTCAATTGAAGAATCAAGCTCATTAACAAATTCTATAGACGATAAAAAAATTGAATATGATGAGTTATTGCTGGGAAAAGAAAAACTTCTTGGTGAAGAAAAAGAAATAGATCTAAAGTATAAAGAGGTTCGCAGTTTAATTTCTGAAAAAGAAAATCAGCAAAGTATTCTGCGTAAAAAAAGAGAGACTTCGCTTGATGAAATTCACTCATGCGAAATGAAACTGAATGAACTCTCTATGAAAATAGGTAATCTGCAGGAAAATATAAAAGAGAATTACTCGATTTCAATTGTGATTAAAAATTTTGATGACCTTGAATCATTTGATTTTCATCAGCGAACCGAGGAAGTACACAATCTTAAACAGCAGGTAAAAAATCTCGGTCCGATAAACCTTTTAGCATATTCTGAGTTTGAAGAAGAAAAGCAGCGTCTCGATTTTCTTACGATACAAAGAAAAGATCTTCTGGATTCTGAAAAAGATATTGTAAAGACAATAGAAGAAATAAACGAGACAGCACAAACTCAGTTTATGGAAACCTTCGAAAAAATTCGTGAAAATTTCGTCAATATTTTTAGAGGTTTGTTTAATCCCGGCGATGAAGCTGATCTTCGTCTGGAAGAAAATGCTGATCCTCTTGAAGGTAAAATAGAAATTATTGCAAAACCTAAAGGCAAACGACCCACATCGATTGAGCTTTTGTCGGGAGGTGAAAAAACTTTGACCGCAATCGCTTTGCTGTTTGCAATTTATTTAGTAAAGCCTAGTCCGTTTTGTATTTTGGATGAAATTGATGCGCCTCTTGATGATGCAAATATTGATAGGTTCACAAAAATAATACAGGATTTTAGTGTAGATACACAATTTATAGTTGTAACTCATAATAAGAGAACTATGGAAGCAGCGGATACTTTATACGGAGTAACAATGCAGGAAGAGGGAGTATCCAAATTAGTCAGCGTAAGATTTAATGAGGATTTTAATTTTGCTTAGTCGTTATAGGTCACCCTTAAAGTTTATCTTTTCATATAAGAAAATAAATCGGAACTATGTTATTCTGTTTCTAGTTTTCTTAGCAGTCTCATTTATATTTTGCACAAAATCTTCCGCTCAATGGACAAATAATACATCGCAGAATACCAAATTAGTTATTAATACAAATAACCCGTATGATATAACTACTACAAGCGATCAAAATGGAGGAGCTTTTATTTTTTGGCAGGATAATAAAAACGGTTTTCCTTATCAAATTTATTTTATGCATATAGATCCTTCAGGAAGAGTAAGTTTTCGTGCAGATGGAAAACATGTTTCCGGATTATATGGAGCTCAAGAAAACCCGGTTTGTATGGAAGCCCAGCCTAATACAGCAGTTGTGTTGTGGAAAGATTTAACATTCTCAAATACCGGCAACTTATTTTTACAAAAAGTAGAAGATAATGGAAATTGTTTATGGTCAAAAGACGGACTTCAGATAACTACTGGAAATGAGTCTGTTAATGAATTCTCCGTTTCAGCCGATAAATCCGGATTTATTTATACTTCTTATGTTTCAAAAGGTCCGGATGTTGCGAGTGAATATAATGTAATGCTTCAGAAAATTTCTCCGGAAGGGAAAACAATATTCAAATCCAATGGAGTAAAAATTTATAGGTCCATGAAAAGAAAAAGCATGACTAACGTAGTCCCTGATGACAGCGGCGGTGCTTTTGTATTTTGGCTCGGTTATAAAAATAATAAAAGTGAAATATTAGCCCAGCATATTGATTCGACAGGCAAGCTGCTTTGGGGTAAAGATCCCGAAGTTATTTCAAATACCTCTCATAATGTGATAACTTATATTGTTAAAAAATTTGGACAAAAATCAATTTACCTTGTATGGCAGACACAAAAATCTGGAAAGGACATTTATCAGCAGCTTATTGGTTATAAAGGGAAAAGTTTATGGTCACAGGGAGGAAAGGTAGTTACTTCATTAAAGGGAAATCAAATTAATCCGCAGACTGTTGTATCAGATTCTTCAATCATTCTTAGCTGGACGAATGAAGTTGGGCGCAACAATGATATTTACATTCAAAAATTTAATAGAGCAGGATTACCGGTTTGGAATAAAGAAGGAGTTCCCGTAATAAAATATCATGGTGAACAGTTCGGTCAAAAATTGGTAAGCGACGGTAAAAAAGGAATAATTATTGCGTGGATTGACCGGCGTGCTGATTCTTTACTGGCAAATATTTATGTACAAAAGATAAATGAACAGGGTAAAGCCGTATGGGATTCCCTGGGTCTTGAAGTAGCGTCAAATTATAATACTCCTAAAAGTTATCTTTCACTAATTTCTGATGGCAGCGGCGGAGCAATTGTAATTTTTAAAAATACGCGGGATGAAAAAAATGAAATTTATGGCCAGAGAGTCTTTAATACTGGTACTTTTATTTCGCAGCTAATCGGG
>Ga0102950_1000172_pt1 | contig 16686 bp, 13 predicted proteins | sample SalPon2A_B_D2_MG_FD_78505 | JGI IMG/M metagenome (GOLD analysis project Ga0102950, IMG submission 78505) | Soil microbial communities from South San Francisco under conditions of wetland restoration - Salt Pond MetaG R2A_B_D2_MG | ecosystem: Environmental > Terrestrial > Soil > Wetlands | place...
CTCTCTTTCCATATGCAATTGAACAGTTTGATCTTTCGGATTATGATTTAATTATATCCAGTTCTCATGCTGTTGCAAAGGGTGTTTTAACTAATTCTAACCAGCTTCATATAAATTATTGTCATACTCCGATAAGATACGCATGGGATTTAACACATCAGTATTTGCGGGAATCGAATTTATCAACAGGTATTAAAGGAATGTTTGCCAAAGCGATTCTTCATTATATTAGGATGTGGGACGTTACTGCTTCCAACAGAGTCGATTATTTTGCTGCTAATTCAAAATATATTGCTAGAAGAATTAATAAAATTTATAAGCGTGATGCTGAAGTAATTTATCCGCCTGTTGATACGGATAAATTCCCATTGAAAACAAACAAAGAAGAATTTTACTTAACGGCTTCCAGGTTAGTGCCTTATAAAAGGATAGACGTAATTGCGGAAGCTTTTTCAAAAATGCCTGAAAAGAAATTAATAATTGTTGGCGATGGTCCCGAAGAAAGAAAAATAAAATCAAAGTCTGCAAGTAATGTAGAGTTTCTCGGATATCTAAAGAGAGAAAAGTTAAAAGATTATATGCAAAAGGCAAAAGCTTTTATCTTTGCAGCCGAAGAAGATTTCGGAATAATTATGATTGAGGCGCTTTCCTGCGGCACACCGGTTATAGCATTTAACAAAGGAGGTGCTTCTGAAACAATTATAAATAATGAAACCGGAATTCTTTTTAATGAACAAAAACCGGAAAATATTATTGAAGCTGTAAAAGAATTCGAAAAAAATAGTGATAAGTTTAATTCCAATGCACTCAGCACTTATGCAAAACAGTTTGATAGAAAAATATTTGAAGAAAAAATGAAAAATTTTGTAGATGAAAAATGTAATGAATTTTTCAAACACTAGAGATTGGTTTGTTTTTAGAATATGATAGCGAATAATAAATCTACTTACTATTTAAGATTATTTTTAGACCTTGCCATTCTAAATATCGCCTTCTTTGTTTCCGCAGTTATATCGCAGTCCTTACAGATTCTGCTTGACCGCAATTATATGTTCGCCCTAATGATGGGACTTAATTTCATCTGGTATTTTGTTTCAAACGTTATAGAGTTTTATGATGATTTTAGTACGAGAAATTTTTCTTACCAGTTTATTAAAATAATACGTAATGTAATTGTCCAGGTATTTGCTGCAATTCTGTTTCTATTTTTAGTTAAGGAAAATTTGTTTACAAGGAATTTTATAATTCTTTATGCTTTATTTTTAATAGTTTTTGTAAGTATCAGAACCCAGGCAGTAAAATATTCGGTTTCTAAAATTAGAGGGAAAGAAAAAAATTTACGCAATCTGCTGATTATAGGTGCAGGAGATCTTGCAAAAAATTTTAATGATATGATTTCTAATCGTAATGATTTCGGCTTTAACCTGGTCGGATTTTTAAATGATAAATCGGAAACAAATTCGGATCTTAATATTTTAGGCGGCATAAATGATCTCAACACTGTTATAACTCAAAATAAAATTGAAGAGGTAGTAATAGCCTTGTCAATTTATGCAGCACATCAATTGGATGATATCATAAAAGTTTGCAATAAACATGCGGTAAGAGTTCATATAATCCCGGATTATTTAAGGTTTGTTTCAAAGAAGTTTCAGATAAGCATGATTGCAAATTTTCCCATCATTACTGTAAGGAGTGAACCGCTTGCAGAGGCTCATTGGCGTTTTGTAAAAAGAACATTTGATATAATATTTTCATTTTTCGCAATAATATTAATTCTTTCATGGCTTTACCCCTTATTGTATATTCTTAATAGAATATTTTCTCCGGGTCCGGTTTCATTTCTTCAGGATAGAGTTGGTGCAAAAGATGAAATATTTAAATGTTATAAATTTCGAACCATGTATACTGGAAATGAAAGTTCAAACAAATATCAGCCGACAGTAGACGGAGACCCCCGGATTACAAAGATAGGAAAGTTTTTAAGAAAGTCTAATATTGATGAGCTGCCTCAATTTATAAATGTATTTAAGGGTGATATGTCAATTGTAGGACCAAGACCCCATCCAATTGCATTTAATGAAATATATAAACAGATGGTTGAGGAAATAAAAATAAGAAGCTGGGTTAAACCTGGAATTACCGGCTGGGCGCAAATTCACGGATTTAGAGGCGATGTACCGGAGTATGAAGAAAATAAAAAACGCACAATTAAAAGGATTGAATACGATTTATGGTACATCGAAAATTGGTCAATTTGGCTGGATATACAAATTATTTTAACCACAGTCTGGCAAATGGTTAAAGGCGATACAAAAGGAGTTTAATCTAAAATGTGTAATTAATCAGTTGCAAAGAATATTTAAGTTTTATATTAGATAAGATATTTATATTTTAGAAACTAGTAATAAGAATTTCTAATTAACTTGATATAAAATAAATAATTAACTTTAAATTTTAGGATCTTAAAATGGCATCAGATTTATTAGCACACGCAGAAATTCCAACCACCGATTTAGATAAAAGCAAAGATTTCTTTGCTAAAATGTTTGGCTGGGAATTTAAACCATTCGGAAACGGCTATCTTTTATTTAACACTCACAAAGGTTTTACACTTGGTTTGAGAAAAGTTGATAAAGTATCACAAGGTGAAACTACAATATTTCATGTTAAAGTAAATGCGGTTGAGGATTATTTAAAAAAAGCAAAAGAATTAGGCGGAGATATTTTCCGCAATAAAACAATTATTCCTGCAATGGGTGCATATGCACTTTTTAAAGATCTGGATGGAAATGTAATAGGTCTTTACCAGGGATTATAATTTTTAAAACAGCACAATTTTAAAGATAGATTGAATATTAATAGCCGGCTAAATTATCGGCTTTTTAATAAGAATTTTTATTTTTCATTTTAGATAGTTTCCTTTTATCTATTGTCTCTAATGTTTAATCATTCCGAAAAGCCCTCCATCACTAATTACTATCGCCTCAGTTAATAAAGATTAAATTTGCTTACGAGAATAAAATTAACTTATCAATAAACAAGAGGGTACTAAAATGAAAAAGCATGTAGTAATTTTAGCCATTTCCCTATTGTTGTTAGGAGCAGTTTCAATATTCGCAGAAGAAATAAAATCTAATGTATCAACTCATTTAACTGAAGAAGCAGTAAATAATTATTTAGAAGGAATTAATTCTAATAACTTAGGGCTTAGAGTAAGCTGTGCATACTATTTAGGGGAGTATAAAGTATCTGAAGCAATTCTCCCTTTAATGAAAATGTTGAATAGGGATAAATCAGAAGAAGCCAGGATTGTAGCCGCTTTATCATTGATAAAAATAGGATCTGACAAAGCAGTTTTTGCAGTTAAGCAGGCGGCTAATTTTGATAAAAGTGAAAGAGTAAGAAATCTATGCGAGAAATTTTACAATAGCTTTACCTATGCGGAAAATGGACCAAAAGATTTGTAATCATTTTACATAGTTTAAAAATTTAAATTAAAAAGCCGGAATTTCCCGGCTTTTTAAATTTATTTAATTCTTCTATTGTATCTCATCTTTTTAATAATTAAATATTTAATGTATTTTTTACAATGAATATCTAATTATTTTTTTTTATATATTTTATCAGCATTAAGTTAATTTTTATAATCTATCAATCTGGGATAAAAAAAAGTTATTCTGTCTTGGGGTATTTTATACTATTTAACCTTTTATACAGAATAAAATGAACGCCGAATTTATAAAAAATATCAAGGAGAAATTATGAGAACCTTTCTCACATTTGTGGGCACATTGGTTGCATTAATTATCGCTTTTCTTATTTACATATATTCGGGTTTGTATGATATTAGCGCGACGGTTCCTCATAACGCTATTACCAAATGGATAATTAATAAAACGGTAGATAATTCAATAAAATATCATGCAGAACTCATTGAAGCTCTGGATATGAATGATACTTCACTTATTAATTTGGGATATAATGAGTATACACATTCTTGTATCGGATGTCATGGCGGACCGGGTATTACAAAACCCCCAAATGCACCTTCAATGTATCCGCATCCCCCGGCTCTTGAACATGCCGCAACGGAATGGAAACCAGCTGAATTATACTGGATAATTAAAAACGGAATTAAAATGACCGGAATGCCTGAATTTGGCTCCGCTAAATCGAACAACCAGTTGTGGTCATTAGTTGCATTTGTTAAAAAGATGACTAAAATGACCCCTGAACAATTTAAAGCTTTAAGAAATTCAGAGAAAAAAGATTTACTTCGTTATCAGCAAAAGGGCAGATAAAGAGATCGTAGAAGTAGATAAGCTTAAGTTATAATAATTAACTTAAATTCGGTAAAATATTTTTAATGAAATTATATAAAGTAAATCTTGTTTTTACCCTTTAAACTTTCGTGAAAAATATTATTTTCATTTTATATTTTACAACTCAACAAATTCTAATTATACGACAGTAGATTATGTAATTTTAATTATTCAAAATATAGTTTAACATTTAAATATTTATAATGGAGAAGTTATAATGGCCGAGCAGCTGCCCAAATTAATTAGGTATAGGAAAAAAGATAAATGGGGTTTCTGCGATAAGAATAAAAAAATTGTAATCCAGATAAAGTATGAATATGTCGGTGATTTTAAGGAAGGGATTGTTAAAGTTAAGCTGAACAATAAATGGGGTTTTATTAATGAAGACGGTAAAGAGATTACTGATTTGATTTATGATTTCGTTGAAGATTTTGATAACGGCTATGCAAAAATTAATTTTGGAATGAAGAAAAATGACAAAGAGGAAGTTTTCGGCGGTAAATGGGGAGTAATAAATTCGAAAGGCAAAGAAGTCATTCCGCCGCAGTACCATAGCATTGGAGATTTTTTTGAAGGCATGTTTCCTGTTAAGCAAAATAATAAATGGGGTTTTGTAAATACAAATGGACAACAGGTAACCGCAATTAAATATGATAGTATCGGAGATTTTAGTGAAGGTCTCGCTGCAGTTAAACAGGGGGGCTTTTGGGGATTTATTAATAACCTAGGCAAGCAGGTAATTCAAAACAATTATTCGGCGGTAGGAGAGTTTCATAACGGTATTGTGAAAGTAGAATTAAACGGATGGTGGGGATTAATTGACAAAACCGGCAAAGGTATTACACCAAATAAATATGATGAAATTATCGATAACGGCGGGCCTTTGGTAATGGTAAGAATCAAAAAGCAGTGGGGATATTTAGATAGAAATGGTACCGAATTTTTTGAGGATTGATTAGGTGTCGGGGGAAGGAATTTTTTAAATCAATATATTATTTAGGGCTGCTTCTTATTATTGAATAAAAAAGCAGCCTATTTTTTAATGATTTTTCTTATTTAAGTAAATTCATCTTTTTTGTTTGAGTAAAATTTCCAGCGGTTAATCTATATATATAAACACCGCTTGAAACGGCTTCGCCTTTGCTATCGTGTCCATTCCAATTTACTTCATGATAACCAGGTGTAATTTGTTCATTTACTAATGTCGCAATTTCTCTTCCCAGCATATCATAAATCTTCAGTGTAACAAAAGAGTTTTTAGGAGTATAATACTTAATAGTTGTAGAAGGATTGAATGGATTAGGATAATTCTGCGATAATTCAAACTTTGATGGTACTGCGGTTACTTCTATAATATTTGAATATTCAAATTGTCCATCATTATCAATTTGTTTAAGCCTGTATTGGAAACTGCTTCCGCCGTTTAGATTATTGTCTGTATATGAATATTGTTTAGGCGAATTGCTGTTCCCGTAACCAGATATGAAAGCAATATCTTCCCAGGTACTATTTGATTTTCTTTCAACTTCAAAACCATAATTGTTAACTTCTGTTGCTGTTGACCATTTTAGCTCAACTCCGGAATTTACAGATAAAGCCGTGAAGGTAGATAACTCAACAGGTAAGGCATTTGGATCATCAATAATGGCTCTCATTTCATAATCTGTTGTGGTAACAGAGCTCCATGTACTGCCGTTATAATTAAACGATCTTAAGCTGGTAGCTGAATTTGGTTTCATTAAATTTACAGTTCCAGATGGCACTGTGAACCCTATATAAACATCTCCATTAAGATTAAGACTATCGGGCCTTAGATTTATAACTGTCATAGGGCTAGTATTTGTAAGGGTAGCAGCTGGTGTAACTGTAAAGGGTGTAATTAAATCAGTTCCAGGCTTACCTCCGTTATCAGACCAAACATGGAAAAGCATATTATTTTCCGGATTATTATTGTCAACATAGTTTCTAATTAAAGCAGTTACTAAAATTCCATTTCCACTTGAAGGCATGGAAATTTTTACAGCAGCTCCATTACCGGAACTAAAGAATGCTACACCGTCTGCAGCGCCATTATCATAGCTGAGATAGGTGCCTGAAATATAATAATTGGGTGATGCCTTCGCGGTATCGCTGGCATTATTGTTAGGCGAACTATCTACAGCTCCAATTTTATAATATACCATAGCACCGGGAATTTGATCAGGTATAATAAATGTGTAATTATTTCCATTAACTGACGGATTGTTAACTGTTTTAGTAGCTTCCCCATCTACTTTATAATATAACGTTGCAGATTGAACTCCGGAAGCATCAAAAATTTGAGCATTAACTGTGTAGGGAGCCTGTACGCCTTGATAAAATGATGGACTTTGCGTTGAAATAAATGGTCCGGTTGTGTCAGTATTAGATCCTACAATTTGAAAATCATCTACATACATACCTGTATAATTAATATATTGATCGCTTTTCAAACGAAATCTAATCAGTACATTTGAGTTACCAGCAAAACTACCGATATTGTATTTAAATAAAGTCCAAGAATTAAGATATCCGTTAAATGAACTAACCTGGTACCATGTTGTCCCACCATCAATTGATATTTCTAAATAACAGTAATCAAAACCTTGTTCTAATTGATACTGACCGTAGAATTCAATTTCAGCATCCTTATAAGAAGATAAGTTAACTCCGTTTTTTAAAGTAGCAGAAATATTTTGGTTATTTAAATAATTACCTGCAGTCGCTGTGGATAATGAATGCGATGAAGAATATGATAAAGTAGTATCCAACCCCCAGGTACCTTGAAGAGTCCAATTATTGGAACCGTTTTCAAAATTGTCGGAAAAAACAGTGGTTTGTGAATAAATTTCCGAAACACTTAATAATAAAATCATTATGAAAAATATTGTTGTTTTGAAGCTGGGTCTTTTATGGTAAAGACTCCGTAAATCAAGAAAACAAGTGAATAGTAGCTTTTTCATTTCCGTCTTTTATACCTTTTAATAATTTCATTAAATTCTTTTGTCTATAAATATTTGATTATATAAATTGTGATCGCACAGCTATCCACAATATAAGTGCCACTTTTTGGGGTATGTAAGAATGTCGGGGACGAAAATATAAAATCCTTATAATAAAAGCAAATAAAAGATTTATATATAGTTAAATATTATGAAAAATGATAAATCCTTATATATATAAGCAGATAAACTAACTCGTTTCAAGCAAGGGACTTATGGAGATGATTGTTTCTGAATATGAATTATTATTGCTATACAATAAAATTATCTGCTTTAACATTGTTTAACTGGCAAAAATAAAGTTCTAATTAGGGATATAAAGATTGATATTATTATTTTGAATGTTTATTGGATGAACAATTAATTTGTAATTAAATAAAGTCATTCGTATTAATTTGTATTGATTATATAAACCTCATCAAATTGAGACAACTAAACAAAGCCGCTATTTAAATATTTAATTCAAATGCAATTTATTTCATCTGGTATGGAAATTGTAAAAGTTCAAAAGACGATTAAATATTTTTATTAAATAATTTCTTGAGGTTTAAATTGGAAGATTTCGGCAAAATAGTTATAAAAGATATAGTGGTTGAAATTGTGAACCTAAGCCGAGCTACTTATAAGGAGGCAGGAGAGTTTAAAAGAATTTTGAATGACGATTATGAAATGCATTTCAAAAAATTAATCGTCGATATCAGGCAATGTGAATTTATTGATTCAACCTTTCTGGGTGTTCTAGTCGTGGCATTAAAAAACATGGCTAAGATAGGCGGCGAGATTCGTCTTGTTAAACCTACATCGGTAGTACAGACACTTATGGAAAAGGTAGGAACTCTAACTGTTTTTAATACGTATGATACACTTGAAGAAGCAGTTGAAAGTTATAATTTTCATGAAACAGTAGTTCATAGGTAAATAAGATTGTAAGAAAATAAATTTTTAAATGGATTGGGCAGGGGAGAATAATTAATATTTTCTGTTGCTCTTTCATAAAAAGAAACGTCAAGAAATTAAAAAATTCCCCAACGTTAAAATTACAGATGCACAAATAGAAATCCGACAAATGCCGGATTTCTTATTTTTGTTGAACCACTGCAAGTTTTATTTAAATTTCAAATTGAAGAAATACAAGAATCGTAATAAGGGTTTGAACCTTAATCTCCCGGTTCGCTGCCGGGTATCGTATCCATTAGACGACGACGATAAAAACAATGCAAGTTGATAGTAAATTATTAAACGTTTTATACAACTTAAACAAAGCGGTTTATAAACTTTGACGATATAAGTGCAATCAGAAGGACTCGAACCTTCAAGTCCTTTCGGACAGTAGTTTCTAAGACTACCGCGTATATTCAAAACAACTAATATTGCTATTAAAAAATTTTAATCCTCCCAAAGTATAGTTAACACTGCATTATAATTGTACATAGGAATGTTCTGTTCGGAAAGGAAATAATCTTTTTTATAATGATTATCCTCCCGGAACCATGCATCTGCAAGTATCGTATCGGGTTCTGTAGATATTTTTTTGCCTTCATAGAATTCATAAGAATAAGATGAAGAAGTTACTTTGCTGCCGGGACGAATAAATTTAAATGGGAAGTATTCGTTAATACGCCGCCATAATACAACACCATCTTTGCTCATGATTATTGCAACGGGATGGTTACCAATTTCTGCATAACGCATTGCCGCAGCACTTAACGATACACAAAAATAATCAGCCATAATGGAAAGAATAGATTTCTCAAATTTTTTCCCTTTTGTAAAATCACGAACCCATTTTTCGGGCATCAGCAATTCAGCGGCAAAGTCATTTGCATCTACTTCGGCAGACACATTCCGGTTAACCCCTCTTATATCAAGTCCGCTGCAGAAGTAACTTCCCTCTTTTTTACCCGAGTTATAGTAATGACCAAGCTCGTGGGCAATGGTAAACTTTTTCTGTCCTTGTTCCACGAGCTTGTCATTTACTGAAATGATTCCTTTCCCATTTTTAAAGACTAATTCGCCCTCGAAAGAGGATAAGGTCCTTTCTTCAATAAATATGTTTTCCAATCCTGCAATTGCAAATAGATCTATATCCTCCGGTTTTTCAAGACAAAGGTCCTTTAATAATTTCTTAGCGTTAGCCTTAGCTAGTATGCTCATTGAAGTTCCTCAATTTGTTACTTCGGTTAATACATAAAAATAAGGTAATAAGAAGTTATTTTTTATGTTATATAAATCCATATGGTTCATACATAATAATAAGGTAATAAGGTTTTTAAAATAAAATAATGTTTCCTACATAGAAATAAGGTAATAAGAAGTTAATCGAGCTTAATTTCCAATCTGTTACTGAGGTTTTGATAAGTAGTAAGGTTTTTAAAGACATAGTAAGGTTTTGTTTTTAAGTATTTAAAATTGACCTTAACTTTTATGTCTAAACTTCTTAGTAATAATCCGTAAAGAAAAGCCGGACAAACCTTATTACCTTATTTAGCCTGCTTTATTGTCATTTGATAAAATTTCATGAATGATTCATACTCTTCATTAAATGTAACTTTATGATGATGCCTGGGCTGATTGAGTATGTATTTACACACTTTGTTTACCTCAGCTTTTGAAACTGAAAAGGCAGCGGCTGATTCCTGCCATGAAAATTTTCCTGCGCTTAATTTGTTTTCATTAATGAAACGCTCTGAACTTTCTGCTACAATGGTTGCTAGATATTCTTCCGATAGTCTAGGTGAACGTGAAAGAATAAAATGTACGTGTTCGGGGTTGGCATAGATTGCGTAAAGCTTAGAATCGTTGTTGTTAACTATACCGGTAATGTACTTCTCTATACGGTTTCTGCCGGCTTCCCGGATTAAAGGTTCACGGTTAAAGGTAACGAAGATGAAGTGAGTGTACAGGTTGTTGTAATCTATTTTCATTGCTGCTCTTTCATTATGTTGATACATAAAAATAGGGTAATAAGGTTAACCGAGCCTAATTCCTAATCTGTTACTAAGAAGTTTTAACAGTCAATAAGGTTTTTCAATATGGTTCATACATAATAATAAGAAGTTATGTCACATTTTACCTCCTTTTACTAACTTTATAACAAGAGATAAGATTTTGTCTTTGATCTGTTATTAACCTATTATCTTTTAGAATTTTAGCTTTTGCCAGTATGCTCATCTTCATCATCCATAAATTTTTTAAGCTCGTTCAGTTTTTCTGCCTGGTTTTTTAAATCTTTTTCCCCGTCGCCATTGCTGCTTTCATTTTTTCTATATGCAAATCCAAGATCATTCATTATGGAATCATCTTCGGAACGCTGCTCTTTTTTAGTATCAAAATCCTTTAGAAACTCTGCCGCCCTGCTCTGTTTTGCTTTACCAATTTTTAATTTTACCTCTGCCTCCTTTTTGTGAATAAAATTTTTAGCCCTTTCGATAATTTCGTCAGGGTCTTCATCTCTTTCGAGAAAACTTGACCGAATATCTTCTTCATCTTCAACCGGATCGAGGAAGATGTTGAACAATATGTTCAGTCGTTCATAATTCATAAACCGCCTCTATTTGTTTTTTATATATTTTATTTATTGTAGTTGATAATTTTATCTTTTAAATCAGCAGGTAAATTTTCAAGAAGGTGAAAAGGAATTTGAGCACTGACATTTCGTCTTATTTTTCTTATAGTATATTCAGATTCTCTAACGGATAATCCCAAATCTTCAGCAATCTGCTTTTGTGTTTTACTTAAAAGGAGTTCATTTAAAACAATCTGTGCATCTTCATTATCTTTAAGAATGGTATTCATGCAATAATTTTCAATTGCATCAGCATCGATACTTCCTGCTACATCTGCCGCAAGAGTCTTTACTAATGAATCAAAATTGGAATTAGATTCTTCTTTTTCTCCGCAAACGACATAACTTCAACATCCGTAAGCATTACCTTAGGTGCTCTTGCAGGCACTTATAATTTCGATACGAATGCTGAAACAAATGTAAAAATGTGCGCGGTTATTTATTTATCCGGCACAACCGACCCGCAGGCAGCGCCGTATTATCTTATGACTATAGATTTCGAGTCGCAGGAAATGCAGCTCGATAACCCGCTTTCGTTTACCAAGGCCCTGTTAAAAGCAGACCAGGTAATTTTTGAAAGCTATACAGACCATAAGGTATATGCCGCAATAGTGACACTCGATGCGGACAACAGTCCGGTAAACTTCTCATCTACAACCTGCATTGAGTAAACAAAACTAAAATGGCGCCGCTAGGCGCCATTGAATTAATCCTATATTTATTAGTAACTATATACTCAGCAGAATAAATTCGTTTAATTTTTATTTCAATAACATGAGTTTTTTTGTTAAATGAATATACTCAGTACTTAATTGATAAAAATACACACCGCTCGATAGATTGGAGGCATCAAACTCCACCACATAATTTCCAGGCTGCTGTTGTTTGTTTACAAGAGTAGCAACCTCTCTTCCAAGAATGTCATATACTTTTAAAGTTACAAACCCACCCACCGTCTTTGCATTCGCTTCGCCGGGCAGGCCTGCCCCTCCCGGGAGGGAAGTGCGTGCCTGGGGGATTGAATATCTTATTTTTGTAGTCGGGTTAAAGGGGTTGGGATAGTTCTGTTTCAAAGAATACTGAGCCGGGATGCCATCATTATTTTCTTTGATGTCAGTTATTTGTATTGAAACCTCATTGCTCGATAAACTTTGGTTTCCATGAACATCTAAAGCACGTATGATATAGTAGATACCTCCGCTCGACGGAAGATTTCTATCCGTGTAAGCAGTATCGCTTGTTGCAGCATATGCAGCCATTGTATCCGGATTGAAGCTTGACATACTGCTTCTATATATATTATACCCATTAAGGTCGTTTTCTGTGTTTGGATTCCAATGGAGGATAACTGTATTCGATATAACGCTACCCATAACGTTTGCGGGCATTTCCGGTGCCAAATTATCTACCGAATAACCGCTGTCGATGTTGGAATCCCAAAAGACAAAAGGATCTGATGATTCTGCTGAGATAAAGAAGTTGAAGTATGGTATTCCATTAGTTGTTGAATCCGAAGCTGTAGGTACAGTATAGCTGTAACCCTGCAAATAATGGCTTGAAACTTTACCTATCAACTCCCAATTGGTTGTCGCACCATTTACTATTCGCTTCCGGTAGATTCTTCCATCTTTAGATTGAGTTTGACTGGTGAATATCTTTTGAGGATCATTCGATTCTGCAGCTTTTCCAGGAACTGCATTTAGATGAATCCCGCGCCAAATAGAATATTGCGTTATTACTTGCTTTGACGGAATGTCGTAAGACGATGCATTCCAGGCTACTGTTAGTTTACCCCCCTGGTCACCTTTAACATCTATTACGTTTGTCAGTTTTGGATTAGCAACGCCCAGATACCCAAGCGGATCGATTTTCTGTGCATAGATGTCACTAGTAAGGTTACGAGTATCTGCCCACAAAATAATAGCACCATTATGCCGGTCACTTACTATTGCCGGACTATTTTGACCGTTCCCTGCTGTGGTAACAGCAATTCCATCTGCCTTCCATTGTACGATTCCTGAAGCACTAATTCTTTGAGCATATATATTATAATTGTTATACCCATCCCGCGTGTCTTCCCAAGTTATGATTGCTCCATCTTTTCCATCACCAGTAATCATCGGATTTAATTGATCATTCACTGCATTTGAAATAGGCACTCCGTCTATATTCCATTCTAATCCGCCGGAAGAATTAATCCCCTGGGCATAAATATCTGTGTCTATCCCATTTCTAAGGTCTTGCCATACTATTACAGCACCATTACTGGTGCCGGTGATTTCAAGAGCCACTTGATTATCAGCTGCAGTTGTTATAGGAATTCCATTTGCAGTCCATTGCACAACACCAGAAGCATCAACCATTTGAGCGAATATGTCATCATTACCGCCACGGTCATCACGCCATACAATAATAGCACCCCCCGTTTTGTTACTTACACTTTTAGGTAATGTTTGGTCATTTTTGGTTGTACAAATTGCCACTCCATTTACAGTCCATTGTATCGCACCCATACCATTTATTCGCTGAGCATAAATGTTATAATCTGTACCATTGCGATAGTCATTCCATGAGATGATAGCTCCACCGGCACCGTCACTTACTATATTAGATGAGGCCTGGTCATTTGCTGCTATACTGACGGGTACCCCATTTGTGGTCCACTGAACTATACCAGAAGAATTTACTCGCTGGGCATAAATATCATAATCTGCAGCATTGCGAAAATCATTCCATGAGATTACAGCTCCTCCAGCACCATCACTTGTAATTTGAGGATAGAGTTGATTATTTCCCGCTGCAGAAATGGGAATTCCGTTAGGCGTCCATTGCGCGACACCTTGTGCATTAATACGTTGTGCGTAAATATCAAAGGTGCTGCCGCTTCGTGAATCAGACCAAGCAATAATAGCTCCGGAAGCCCCATCACCAGATATAACAGGAGTAGTTTGATCATTAGCAGAAGTACAAACAGCCACTCCATCGGCTGTCCATTGAACTGTTCCCATTGAATCAATTCGTTGAGCATAGATATCAAAATTCCCGTTGCGTAAATCCTGCCATACAATAATAGCACCGCCTGATCCATCACCTATGACTTTGGGGTCGTCTTGATCATTCGGGGCTGTAGAGACGGGATTGTTAACAAACGAATCTATTGCCCATTGTGCAGATAAACTAGTTCCGAAAAATGACACTAAAAAAAGAATTTTAATGAAATTCTTGTATAAAGAATGCATGGCTTAGCCTTATTTAATATTAATAAAATAATGATTTACCGATCCGCTAAGTAAATTCTTTTATTATTTTAAGAGCCAGCAAGAATCCTAGTGGGCTTGTTAATTTTATTTCAGGTTTTGGCTTATACCCATTTCTCGTATTTTATTCGAAAGTCCGCGCTTTTGAGGATAGGTAATATTATTTTTAAAATAGTGACATTTGAAAGGAAATGCAACAAAAGCAGAAATTTTTATGAAGAAAAATTATCACATTAAACACCGGATTGATAAAATAACAAAAACATAATTACGCCTTACGGCGACTTCCGGCAACGCAGCTCGATAACCCGCTTTCTTTTACCAGGGCCCTGTTAAAAGCAGACCAGGTAATTTTTGAAAGCTATACGGATCATAAGGTATACGCCGCAATAGTGACACTCGATGCGGACAACAGTCCGGTAAACTTCTCATCGACAATCCGTATAGAGTAGGCATACAGTGGGCAGCGTAATAGTACGCCGTTCATTTTTTCTTATTTATAAAAACCTTTAAATATTTTTCTTTACTTCTTTAACCTCCTTTGTTAAATTGATTTACAATTAATTTATTTATATTAAAATTGATTGGGGGTTATGTTGCATTTTTTTAAGATGAATCCATGATAACAGGAAAAGGGGTATGGCACAACAAAATAGAGTGTAGGTTTTTAATTTCAACCAGGCCTGAGTGTTGCATCAGCTTCAATAAGAGGGAACCAATCGGGGTAATAGATATAAATAATAACTTAAAAATTTTTAATACAAATTTATCCTATATTCTATAATGGATATATTCAACGTTCATAAAAATATTATTGACGATTATTCTAGTTACATATCAAGTTTCCTTGATATTTCTGATCCGGGAATTAGAGATAAAGTAAATGAATATTTTGAAGCTCAAAAACTTTGGCCTCAAGAACTAATCCAATTTAATCCATCTTTTGAAATAGCAGGAGATATAAGCGATTTTACTTCAAATGGATTATTAAATAAAAATTTACAATACGTCTTTAATGGTTATAAACTTTACCAGCACCAAGTTGAAGCGCTTCAATTAGGAGTACAGAACAAGCATTTCATTGTTACATCCGGAACCGGATCGGGAAAATCACTTGCATATATTGGTACTATTTTAAATCATTTATTTAACTTAAAAGAAAAGAAAAAGGGTATCAAAGCATTAGTTGTTTATCCTATGAATGCTTTAATAAATTCCCAGACTTTGGAGTTTGAGAAGTATAAAAAGTCATTTGAAGATAAAACTAAAACAACCTTTCCGATAACTTTTAAACAATACACGGGGCAAGAATCACAAACTGAAAAGCAGGAGGTTATAGATACTCTACCGGATATTTTATTAACTAACTATATGATGCTTGAGTTAATAATGACACGGTTAAATGAAGTTACATTGAGAGAATCAATTGCAGAAAATCTTTCATTCCTAGTTTTTGATGAATTACATACCTATAGAGGCCGGCAAGGCGCTGATGTCTCAATGTTAATAAGAAGAATCCATTCTATTACAAAAAATAATCTTGTTTGTATTGGCACTTCGGCAACAATGTCATCAGGCGATTCAATTGAGGAACAAAAAAATGAAGTAGCAGAAGTCGGTAAAAAAATATTCGGTGTGGAAATTGAACCGAATCAAATTATAAATGAGACATTAATAAGCTCTTTATCAAATTCATCAGAAATTGAAATTTCTAAATTGAGGGAAGAATTAAATAATAATTATGACATAAATGCGCCTAAGGAAGATATATTGAAATCAAGCTTGGCCCAATGGCTTGAGAAGAATATAGCAATAGAAGAAAAAGAAGGACAAATCGTTAGGCGAAAGCCGACAAATATTCAATCAATAAGTAAAACATTGTCTGATGCTACAGGCATTGCAGAAAATATATGTACTGATAAAATTAGAACATTGCTCAAATGGGCAAATACTATTAATAAAGATCAAGGGAAATCTGATACATCTGTTTTACCTTTTAAAATCCACCAATTTATTTCACAAACCGGAAGTGTTTATGTAACGTTAGATTCTATAGATGACAGATTGATAACATTAGATCCTTCGGCATATATAATTGATAAAGATAAAAATAAGAAACCACTATTCCCTGTAGTATTTAGTAGGAATTCAGGGTACGAATTTATATGTGTTAGAAAAAATCAACAGGAAAGCAGGCTTGAGCCGAGGGAGTTTGCGCAAAGAATTGCCGATGAGGAAGAAGATGATTTAAATTCGGGTTATTTATTAGTTGAAAAAGAAGAATCGGTTTGGAACTCAGAAGATATTACAAATTTACCCGATTCATGGTTAAAAGTTAAATCAAACGGGGAAGTTGTAGTTGTGACTAAATATGAGAATAAATTACCGAAGCGCATATATTTTGACGAGTACGGTAATTATTCAGAGATACAAGGTAAACTTCCCAATAAAGGATGGTTTATTACATCTCCATTACTATTTGATCCTACATCCGGGACTTTCTTTGATAGAAAAACTTC
>Ga0102950_1000175_pt1 | contig 16528 bp, 11 predicted proteins | sample SalPon2A_B_D2_MG_FD_78505 | JGI IMG/M metagenome (GOLD analysis project Ga0102950, IMG submission 78505) | Soil microbial communities from South San Francisco under conditions of wetland restoration - Salt Pond MetaG R2A_B_D2_MG | ecosystem: Environmental > Terrestrial > Soil > Wetlands | place...
AAACCCTTTTCCTTTACAAGTCTGCCCACAGCAAGAACATATCTTTCCTTTTCCAGTCCAAGCTTTTTAAGGTAATCATCCTCTTTCGAGGGAGCATTGAAAACAACGCCATTATTAATATGAATCAATTTACTGTTTCCCGAAAATTTGCTTTTCTGATACTTGCTTACAAATATAACTTTGTCTGAAAACTTTGTAGACAATGATTCTGCAAATTTTAGAAAAGCACGGGCTGCTGACGACCATTTGGCATGTTCGTAATTGGGACTATGATATGTAAGTATTACCTTCAGCCCTGCCATCTTAAGTAAAGGAGTAAAAAAGCCCGGACCAATATTGTGTATATGAACTATATCTGGTCGCTTAAAAATACATGACACAGAACCTAAAAAAGAATGATAAAAGGCTTCAAAACCAGGTATCCGGGTCGAAGGAAGATCAATAAACTTAATATTTTCAAAACTTTTGTCGTGATTTGAAATATATGGTTTCCTTCGATATACAGTTATAAAACAGTCACCTTTTGCTAAAAATGGATACAACTTCTCGCAATGCTGTTCAACACCACCCTGAATATCAGGAAAGCCCCTTGTTCCTAAAACAGCTATTCTCAAAATAAGGATTTAATTAAATTTCAAATCAGTGAGAGTTACTGAAATCCCTGGCATTAAGCTTAATAAACAGATCATAATAATTGCCCAGAAATTTCTCCTCTGAAAAATCATTCTCAATGATGGAATGACTGTTAATTCCATATTCCTGCCTGATTGATTCATTCTGTACCAGGTAATTCAACTTTTCAACAACCATGTCAATATCCCAGCATGGAACTATATACCCGTTATATCCGTCCCTGATCAGGTAGGAATTATCTCCGACATTTGTTGCTACCACGGGTAAGCCTGCAACCATAGCCTCCATTATAGAATTTGACAGTCCCTCGTACAGTGAGGTACTAAGATAAATATCAGAAGAATTGAGTAATTCAGGAATATTTGAAGGTTTAATCAATATCTGGACCTCATCGTGCAAATCCAGTTTTGCAACAAGGTTACGGATATATTCTTCAAGCGGACCATAACCTACTATATAATACTTTAATTTAACACCCTGGTTATTATCGACAAGTTGCCTGAACGAATACAGGGCTGTCCTGAAGTCCTTGGATTTAACAAACCGGCATACAGATACAAGTCTTATTTCATCAGTTATTTCTGTGTTGACCTTAAATTCAGGGATATGTATTGTATTATGAATTACAAATATCTTTTCGGGAACAAAGCCCCGTCGCTCGAATTTGTTTTTGCCGGAATAATTATTAAAAACAGTCATATCATTTAGATGATTATGAACATATTTTTCAATAAGCAATTTATAAAAAGGGAATTGCTCCGTACGTATCCCTCCAACAGTAATAAGGTCTTTAAAAAATAACTTTGCAACTCCGGCTATAAGATTTGCTTTTGTAAGGTAAGCCAGAATAAGGGTAATATTTTCCTCCCTGATGATTTTCTTTAAAATTGCAAATTTCTTAAATGGAGAGCCTTTTAAACCTATGAATTTTATTGAATTATCATGAATAAACTTATCGTTGGATGTGTCAATCTTACTTCCGCACCAGCTAATCAACACAAGGCTTATATTCTTCTCAACCAGCAATTTAGATAAAGCCAAAGCCTGCTTCTCAGCTCCTCCTTTTAACAGTGTTTTACAAAAAATTAAGACGGAAGGCATTTAATTTCTTATAATTTAGTTACCATATTTCCTAATTATACTCAAAGGAAATAAAATTATAATCAAAAATAAGCTAAATTATCATTTTATTTTATTGTTTCAGAGCAATCGTTTTCTATATCTGTAAACATCTATCACTGTAAAATCCATGTCCGAATTAAAGGTATGTGTGCCCTTGAGTGTTTTGTCCCATGAAGGGTAAACCTCTGAAACAGGTTTTTCATCATATTCAAATTCGTTAAGAGAAGTAATTTCAAAAAGTTTAAAACCGACTCCATACCTGCCCGTACAATCCTGTGAAGGACGGTATATTTTTCCGTTACGGAAAAATACTTTCCCTGCAGGTCTGGCTGTGCTGATATCTGAAATTACAGGGTTTAAAGGATGGCTTCTCCATTCACCTGAGAATAGATTATCTGTATAAAAAAGAAACAATTCAGTACTGTTGCCCGACTTACACTTTGTCTGGTCAAGCGCAGTGAACATCCACCACTTATCTCGATACTGGAAGAGTGTTGAATCAACAGCAGACACCTCCTCCATCAGGTTCCTCTCAAACTCCCATTTATACGGGAATTCCGTACACCGGTATAGCTCTATTGTCCTGTTCTGGGCAGTTTCCGGTAACATATAATACACACCGTCAACTTTAAAAACCTGCGGATAGGACATATGATAAGGATTTATAATTACAGGTTTTGAATCAATCAGATTCCCCTGCTTATCAAGAGTTAATACAGAAAGATGAGCCCTGTCCTTACTGTAAACAAATTCCTCAACAAAAACAAAATAACTGTCGTCCGATGATATGACAAATGGATCAGCCCAAAAAATATCAGTGGAAGAAACAAGTTTTCGGAACTTACTGAAATCAGGTAAAATATTTTTTTGTTTTTCCCCGGTTTCAAAAAGGATCTGCCAGTTAAATGCATCAGTAAATACTAGTTTTCTGAATACAGTTCCTGCTATGGCACTCAGATAAATGAACAAGTATGATATTGCCCTCCCCGGACCCGGCTTTCCGGAATATTTATTTTCCCTGTTTCCGGGATTATTATACCTGGTTTTCTGAATTTCAATAAACCTTTTACCATGGTTTCGGATGCCTTTCAGAATTCTTGGCATAAACAGGGCATTACGCCAGAAAACCATGTTTCTGTTAACATTTATAGAGTACCGGCATGTCGCTTCTGTCGAAACAAACAGTATATCCCCTTCGTCTTTATACCCGTCAAACAACATCAGAGCAGACCTCGTCAAAGGATTCCTATTAAGAACTTCAAATATTCCCGGGAGGAGTCCTCCGGTGGCAGGACTTTTATCAGCAGAATATGTCAGCATCCCATAAACAGAAGCTCTAATAATGCTGTTGGGAATGTTCTGGCAACCTATTTGTAAGAAAATATCAGGATGTATTTCTTTTATCATGCCGATGACTTCATCTTGCATGTCATTAAGAGATAAAACAGGAACAGAGTCAATAAGTACGGAGATATCTATTTCTTTATCATAATCGGCATGCCTGCCGAAACCCATGCGGTCAACACCGTCAATCATCCTGAGAATGGCCAGGGGAAACCCACCTTCACGTTTCCTGGAATTATCGTTAGCGTCCTTATTTTCAACAACTACAACTAACTCAGCATATTCTGAGCCTACTATTTCTTTCAGAGCCTGGTATTCCCAGTTTGGGATTTTATTGTCCTTTATAATTACACCGACTCTAAGTTTTTCTTTCATTAAAAAATTGAAGTTATAATATTTTGATGTCTCTAAAAGTAATTTTTAAGTGTAGAGTTCCGAAACAAATTCATATATGGCCCGTGAAAACTCATCTTCAAGATTAGACTTTCCGTCATAACGGATCCACTTGCCGTCAGAATATTCATGCCAGAATCTCGAACGTTGCAGCGCTGATGTTCCTATATGAATCATCTGGTATTCAATAAGATGATAGGCTTTACCATCAAATCCTATATCGATTCCAAAAATTGGAAAATCAATTTCACCTGTTAGTTTCCTTGCAAAATTCAACAAGTTCTCACGCTCATTCTCAGGAACTTCATGGAACTTTTCGCTACCACTTGCCCTGAAATCATTTTTCCTGTTCTTCCTGTACATACAATAATATTTCTTGCCGAAAATAAGAACCTTATAGTCACCCGACAGTCCTTCAACAAAACTCTGAACTATTATTGGGGAACTCAAGGGTGCTGTATTGTACTGAACATAAAATGATCTGACAGGATATAATATCTTAAGCAATTTTTTGACAGCAGTTTTTGTTTTCAAAACAACCAGGTCAGCCATGTCCATAGCCATAATTATTTTACCGGCTTTTTTGATTTTTTTAAGATAGTCCTTCCTGTTGTGTGCAAGGTATACTCCCTCACCTGATGTTGTGGAAATTCTCTTTATTACAACGGGGAACCCACTATCGTAGTTCTTTGCATCAATCCATGAGCCATAGCAAAAAGTCCTGACAGATTTAAGATCGTTATCATGAAATTTCATTTTTAACATCTCCATAAAGACTTTATCATGATGTGCTTTAAGATATTCGTGCGTTGGAAGCATAACAGCACCCTGTTTTTCAAGAAAATAGACAAGATCTTCAATATATCTTTTGTAGAAACTTCCTTCAGCTTCTGAGGTCTGGTAAAGAAAAAAAACACTTTTATAATCCGCTTCCAGGTCAAGCTCACTGAATTTAAGTACTGAAACATCAAATTCCCTGGATGAAAAGTAATTCTTTATCCTGTCAACATCCATTGATGTAAAATTCCTGAAATCAGCTCTTGAAACCAGGAATTCCCTTTCTTCATCTGTAAGAATTATCAGCTTCTTCATATAATTATTGTTGGTAATTTTACCTTTGACGGTACTTTTTAAGATAATTAGTCTTTACGTTTTATGCGAAGATAATTTATGAACAGTTCCCTGTGTGCCTCGCATTCCACAAAATTCTGTATCATATTCAATTTTTTCAGTGAGAACAGCATTTTCGACAGTAGCCCGTGCAAAAGAGAATCAACTTTCCTCAGAACCCTACCAAAACCGGCAAATGCATCAAGGTAGAACAAACCGTTTTCAGAACAATAATTACTGAATTCCCGCTCTACGAATCCCTTTTCTCTAATCTGTCCTGATCTAAGAATAAAATCCGACATTATTTCAGAGCCGTGTTCCTCATCAGGTGCTTCAATACCTGGTCCTTTCCTGCACAACGGAATATAATCTACAGTCATTTTATCGGTGAAAGTTGCCTTAACAAGAAGACTGGTCTGCCAATGTTCATCATCAGTCCTGTCAAAGAGGAAATTACCCTGACCATAAACCAAAACACTATCATCGTAAGTTTCTGCGGCTCCAATGCAATGGCTGTGTTGGCAAACAACAAGGTCAGCCCCTTTTTGAGCCATTTTCCGGCATACCTTCTGAAGGTAAGGTGAGGGATACCGGTAGAGCTCTTTTCCGCCATGATAGAGTACAATAACATAGTCACACACAGATTTAATTTCTGCAATATGGTCCGTACTCTCCAAAGGATCAAAAGGGTTTGCGCCTGCTTTATCTTCTCCTGCTATTGAGAACTCATGCTCTGCACAGGTATATAATCCTATTTTTGTATTCCCGAATTCAAAAATATAAGGACGAGCTGCCTCCTCAATGTTTCCGCCCACTCCAGTATATGGAATATAATTTTTTTCAAGAATTCTTAAGGTACTGAACAGTCCCTGGTCATCATGATCCATTATATGGTTATTTGCAAGACCAAGACAGCTGGGATTAAGCTTTTTAATTCCGTTAACTGATGAGACAGGAGCCTTATTATTCGGACCGTCTTTTTTTATTGGATTCGAGACATCAGTCAGGGGAAGCTCAAGATTAAATATCCTTGCATCAGCAGCTTCCAGTACATCAAGTAATTTCCGGTCAACCAGGGCATCAATATTGCCTTCCCCGAAAAACGAAAAGTTAGTTCCGGTTGGCGCCAGATCTCCACCAATAATTATTGTAACCGGTTTCATGAGTTATATCTATTTAATGCGAAACAGACATTTAAATTTCAGGTAATCAGTTTACAGACGGGGACTCAAGCAAATCAAGGATCCTCTTAACAGAGTGCTCATATTCAAGAAGATCTACAGCCCTCTTGTAGCCTCTTACCGAAATTTGTTCAAGGCTATCCCTGTTTTTGATCATCCATTCAATCTTTTCGGCTATTGATTCCGGATCACCGCACTTTGCCATAACAATATCCTGTTTATCAACAAAATATTTTTCCATATCACCAAAATTCGTCGCTAGTACAGGACGCCTGCTGGCATAATATTCACCGAGTTTTGTTGGAAATCCGGCTTTTGTCTGAATTGTAGAAGGCCGGGTTATAGCCAGCATCCTGCATTGTGAAAGATACTGTTTCACCATGCCGGAATCAACAAGCCCGGTAAATGTGATATTATCAAGTATTCCTAGTTGTTCACAAACTATCTTCAAGGGAGGTATAAGGCTCTCACCGAAGGTGGCATCCCCAATAATAAGAAGTGTAGCACGTATATCCTGTTTCTTTAATATGCTGATTGCAGTGAAAAGATCATGGAGTCCATCCTTAAGATATGGTGCTCCGCTATATCCAAGATCATATTTAACTTCGCCCTCAGACGGCTCCCAGAAGCTGAAATCGGTAAGGTTGGGCTGAACAATAATATCCATATCCTTATATCCCATCTTTAAATATTCATCTTTTAAATAAGAACTGAAAACGATCAACTTATCTGCTCTCTTATTAAGATACCTGTAGTTAAAGTTATATCCATACCGTTTTACCTGACGGAACACAGAACCGTTAAATTCAGATTTATCAATTATTTCAGGAACAAATTTGGTTAGTTTAATACCGGTCAGGCGTGTAAAGGTCTGGATAGGAATATTATACTGGACTTCACTGCTGTATATCAGTATATGGGTTCTGTTTCTGCCCGGAATAAGCGAAGGCAGTAAAAAGAGCAATCGCAACAGGCTGCTTAACTCATCAAATATCTTTAAAATATAATTATCAGGTCTCTGTCTGAAACCCAGGTACTTATAAGGGATACCCTCATTCGTGACATTTTCCCTTGGACCATCGTATTTAAAATTACCGAAAGCAAAACCTTTCAGAAGATATACTTTTATATCACATCCGTTTGATTTCAGACCGCGGCAGAAAAGATTTAAATAAGTCGCTCCTGCTCCCCCGCTGGGGAAATTCATAGATGTTATAAGTATGTATTTGCTTATTTTCTTATTCCGCTCCATAAGTTACTCAGTTTTGCATTACCGGAGATCAGTTTAAGTACACGCCATGAGGTATTTGTGATTGTATAATCATCTGCTATCCTTTTATACCCACCTGTTGTACCGAATTCACTGATAACTATCCTTATACTGTTCATTACTGCTTCCGGTTCAAAACCTGTCAAAATAATAGTACCTGCATCCTGTGCTTCAGGTCGCTCCATAGATTGACGCAGGGAAATGGCCGGGAAATTGAGAATTGAAGATTCTTCACTTATTGTACCTGAATCGGACAAAGCACATTTTGCGTGCATCTGCAGGTTTATGTAATCAAGGAAGCCAAAAGGTTTCATAAAACTCACCAGTGAATTTATTTCAAAACCAGGAAGTTTCTCAAGCCTGTTCCTTGTTCGTGGGTGTGTTGAAACTATTACAGGCAGCTTGTACTCAGAAGCAAGCATATTAAGTATGCTTAGAATTCTTTTAAGATTTTCGGGATTATCAACATTCTCTTCGCGGTGAGTAGATACAATAAAGTACTTGTTTTTCTCCACTGAAAGACTTTCAAGACTCTTGGTCTTTTTAACCTTAGGAAGATAATAATCCAGTACTTCCTTCATAGGACTACCTGTCAGGTATATCCTGCGATGCTGCAAACCCTCTGAAATCAGGTGCCGGCGTGCATGTTCTGTATAGACAAGGTTAAAATCAGCTATATGGTCTATTATCCTGCGATTTATCTCTTCCGGCACATTAAGGTCAAAACACCTGTTTCCGGCTTCCATATGAAATACAGGGATATGAAGCCGCTTTGCCATATAGGCAGCCAGGCAGGAATTAGTATCTCCAAGAACCAGAACTGCATCAGGCATTTCTTTCCTAAGAACTTCACCTGATTTTCTGATGATATCACCAACAGCTCCTTCCAGGGAGGTCTTGTCAACATCTAAAAAATAATCGGGTTTCCTTAATTCCAGTTCCTTAAAAAATATTTCATTAAGCTCGTAGTCATAATTCTGACCGGTATGAACAATAATCTGGTTCATATGCTCATCCAGGAGAGCCATAGTTCTTGACAGACGTATAATCTCAGGCCTGGTGCCTATAAACGTCATCACTTTAAGCTTGCTGTCAGTCATTCAATGTCGGTTTATTATTACTAATCTGGTACAGAATATCTTATGCTTCTATTGAACCGCAACTTCATTATCAGACATTTTCATAGAAAGTATCGGGATCATCGGGGTTATAAAACTCATTGATCCAGAAAAGTGTTATAAGTTCTCCATCACCGGTGTTTTTTATATTATGTGTATACCATACAGGCATATCTACAAAGGAAGGCTCATCACCGTTAAGTTCAAAGCTTAGAACTTCATCCGTACCTATCCTCCGTAATTCTATAATTGCTTCTCCTTTGATAACAATAAAACGTTCGATTTTACGTGTATGAAAATGATTGCCTCTTGTTATGCCGGGCACTGTCGTGGAAAATGAAAACTGCCCTCCCATCGATGTCTTGATAGTCTCTGTAAAAACACCCCTGTCATCAGTATTTTTCTTTAACCTCACAGGGTATGTGGCAGCATGATCCATGTAGCTTCTGAAAGTATTGAAGAGGTTTACCTCGAATTTATTATTCAGTTCAGGGAAAAAATGATTATCAAAATATTCTGTTTTAAAGTATTCAAGCTTCGCCAGGATATCTGAAACCTTACTTTCCCATGTGTAGTCAACCTTATACTCTGATTCATCAGTATCAAAGTTCTTTTCAGTCATTTTCTGAAACATAAGCTGCACCAGTTCACCTACGAAGATAAGTTGCATATTGGCATCAACCATAATTTCAGGTCGTTCATTATGTGTCAGCTGGTGACAAAATGTAGCAATCACAGAATTGTAATACGGGTTGCCAAAAGGACCAAAAACATTGGGAATAACAAAACCGGTAAACCTGCTATTATTCTTTACTGCCCATTGTTTCAGCATCAACCTTCCATCGTGTTTTGATTTACCATACATATTGTCCCTGTCCTCCTGGGTTGAAGAAGAAAATAGAATATGTGGACGGCTGCCGGTAGCATCGAGAGATGACAGGAGCTGGTTAATCAGTTTAATATTGGTATCATAAATTACCTGCGGATCACCATGTCTGTTCATTGCTGCCAGATGAACAATAACATCACAACCTGAAACGAACTCCTTCAGTTTTTCCGTGTCTTTAAAATAACTATCCTGAAAAGGAACAGTAGAGACCTCATCTTTCTTAAGGTTAAGAAAATTGTGCAGGTGTGTTCCTATAAATCCGGCCTGTCCGGTTATTCCTACTCTTAGCATAACTTATATTTAAAATTTGGGAAATAACTGCAACCTGGCTAAAAAAAGTCAGTTCTCATTCACGGCCAAGGTCAGTCCTAATTACGGCAAGTTTAAGAAGTAACTTTTTAGTCTCTTCAAGGTCGAGCCTCTTGGTATTATGAGAGGTATAATCTTCAACTTTGGATATCTCCGATTCACCTTCAATAAAGTACCTGTTATAATTCAGGTCGCGTGTATCGGCAGGAATTCTGTAAAAATCTTCAAGGTCTTCCGCCTTAATCATTTCCTCACGATTAACAAGTGTTTCATAAAGCTTTTCACCATGACGGGTTCCTATAATTTTGATTTCATTTTTTGCATTATACAAATCCAGCAATGCCTGTGCAAGTGTTTCAATTGTGCATGCGGGAGCCTTCTGCACAAATATATCACCTGGATTTCCGTTTTTGAAAGCAAAAAGGACAAGATCAACTGCGTCATCCAGTGTCATCATATAACGAGTCATCCCCGGATCTGTAATAGTAAGAGGATTACCCTTTTTAATCTGGTCAATGAACAAAGGAATAACAGATCCCCTGGAAGCCATAACGTTCCCGTAACGGGTACCACAGAAAACGATGCCTGAGCCGTTCAGATTACGTGATTTGGCCACCATAACCTTTTCGCTGAGTGCCTTTGACATGCCCATGGCATTAATCGGGTAAACAGCCTTGTCGGTACTTAACACCACTGCACGGCTTACGTTGTTTTCCAGTGCAGCATTGAGCACATTTTCACAGCCAAGGACATTAGTCTTTACTGCTTCAACAGGAAAAAACTCGCATGAGGGAACCTGCTTTAGCGCAGCTGCCTGAAACACGTAATCAACCCCCTTGAGGGCATTACTTATGCTGTCGTAGTTCCTTACATCCCCAATGTAGTATTTAATTTTAGGGTTATTGTAATACTGACGCATATCATCCTGCTTTTTCTCATCCCTGCTGAAAATACGTATTTCTCTTATATCAGTATTCAGGAATCTTCTCAGAACAGCATTGCCAAAAGATCCTGTTCCACCTGTTATCAGAAGACATTTACCATCGAAATCCATAATAGTGTTTATTAGAGTGAAATAAATTATTTTTTCTGCTTAATATTCATAGCTAGCCTGTGATGACTCAACTGCCCGTCATACCATTTACTGTATAAATACTATATTCTGATTGCCACAGGAATTTAATCAAAGTCTTCAGTAATTATTGTATTAACAATCGAAATAAGCTGATGGTTAAAACTAACTTGTGTAAAAATAGTCAATGGCACGATCATCGCCAAACTTTGTCTGTCACACAGTGGTCAAAAACAGGCTATTTCATTATTCTTAATCTAAGAAAATTGATTGTTGAAATAACGGTGTTATAATTCCATACTTGATAATCCTGCAATTATCAAATAGCCGAAAATAATTTCAAGGTGCAGCAATACTTATTTCGGCTCTGTCTCCTGCGGGAATGTCAAACCAGAACACGGTATCCTCACCCGCTTTCTTCATCTCAGGCACCCTGCCGTCTACGAGTATACCTGAACCATCAACTGCCAGTGATAATCCATTAACTGGTTTATCATTGTTATTACAAACAATAATCTTTCCGTCAGGCAAATAATCGAATGATACTTTTCTCAAAAGGACCCAGTAATCAAGCAACCCCCTGACTGTCACAAGCTCAAGATCACCCCTGTCTCTCATATCAGACATTATGGCAAGCATCCTGTCAAAATACGGATTAATTACCATCTTTCCGTCTTTTTTGTTTATAACGCCATGACCTGAACCGTACCTTACATAATAGCCATGATTGATATATATACCCCACTCGGATATCATCCGTTCAAGAAGTTTCTTTTCATGGTCAAGCGACTTCTGATCCATGTCTTTAAAGTCCTTGTAAAAATCATCTGTTACCCATGAATAAAAATCACCGCTTATCGTCTTATTCTGCCATGCAATCGGAGTAGGGTATGAAGACCCTTTACCAGGCAGGAAACAATCCAATTCATTTTTTTCACCTAACCTTTTTATCAGATTAATGAGGGCATAACGAAAACTCATTTCTGTAAGTTCCTTAGGCGACAGGTAACGCGACCATAGTTTTACGGCAACGTCATAAAATTTTAAATGCATCAGGTTATCTTTCAACGAATAAGTGTGCATTTCCTCTACTGCTGGACTCCAGAAATACCGGGTATTATACTTGCGCCAAAGATCCGCGCCATACAAGACTTTTGTAGGGTCCAATCCGTCAGCTACAAAACACTCACGGTTTATTTTCCCGTTATAGAATCCATGATCAATCCAGGTACTTGTATTATACCTGCCATGCATATAACTAACGGACTCCTCCATTCGCTCCCTTGTTGAATTAAGATTTTCCGGCGTATGAAGGCACAGATCGTACAGACCTGTGGCATTGAGATGGTCGAGAAAATTCCTGAAAGCCGGGAACTGTGGATCATCCCTAACAGATACATAATTAGCGCTATCAGGATTAAAAAAGAATACCGACTTTGTTACAGGTATCCTGTGAGCTGCAAAACCACCAACAGCCTTGTTTATATCAGAAATATCCTCTGCCCCGAAATATGCTGCTCGATTTGATTTTAAGGTTCCGCCATCGGCATGCTCTGTAAAAACGTATGCTGCAAGGTAGCCATAAGGTGTCAGCTTGAGCCTTGGGATTTCTTCCGGCACATCGAAATGTATTGCAAATGTCCTTTTTGTAACATTATCTCCATGATATTCGGAACGTGAAAGATCCTTCCACCTGCCTCCAGCATCCTTCTGGTATGGATAATGAATAAAGGGATGATCAAGATAATAGTCGAGGTTTATGAATAAGTGTCGCCTATTTACATCCAGCTGGAGTGAAGAAACCTCCTGGCAGTTGTAAACAAGAGCGGACCTTTCGCCCTTTCCAAAACGGACTCCCTGGCGCTGAAGCCAGTACTGTGAAGAGAAATTCCCTGAAACTTCCTTGCGGTTTTTAAGATAAATCTTGGAAACAGGCACTCCAAAACCCGCAATTAACGACTCCCTGTCTATCTTTACATCCCTGCTGTATCTGGTCCTGACACTAACATCGAGCCTGGACCTGTGGCTGGGTACAGTTAAGGTTAGGCCGACCTTTGTACCAAATGCTCCTTTACCTGAAATAGATAAAGTAGAATCGTTGCGTAATTGTACTGTAACACTGTCAAGACCTATCTTCGGCTTTGTACCTCGATATTCAGAATAGAATTTAAGTCCTGAAAGGATCAGGCTACCATCCGGAGTCTTTACTTTAATATCACCTGATTTGCTGGCATCGAGGATATACCCCACTCCTTTCAGCTCGATAGTGCTTTTAGTGTCAGAACCTGTTTTGAACAAACCGGCTTTTAATGCAGGCAGATATGAAATCTGTTTTCCTGCTTTATAATATCCGAAAACTAAAAGAAGGATTAACAGAGTTGCAAATACAAACGCCAAAACGGCTAATCTAAAAGATAATTTTTTAAATCGCGAAAGATGCATTAATTATTCTCATCAATATTAAACTGAACAATATTGATTCTCAATATCTCTTAAATGTAATATAAAAAATTTATTGATCCCGGGGGGATATGCATTAATTTCTCAACGAAATAATAACAGGTCAATATTAAGACTCTGAAATTTAGGCATTAGCTTTTATTACTTTTCTTATTTTTGTCAATTCTACTTGTGTAAATAGAATTTACTACCTGGTAAGGTCAATTATAAGAGTCTGGAAATCGTGTCTCACTTTATTTGAGTCGAAAAGATTCAGTGCCAGGTTAACTGCATTCTGACCAAGTTTTTCACGGTATTCCCTGTCATCCACAAGTTTTTTAAGTGCTTCATTAATCTGTCCGGGGTCCTGTTCCGTGACGCAACTTCCACAGTTATGTTCCATAAAGAACTTTGAAACAGCAGTTTCGGGAGATGCGTAGACAAGTATCGGTGTACCTGATATCATATATTCCGAAACTTTGGTCGGCATAGAATATCTTAGATAGTCTATCCCCTGATCCTCGAAATCATTTGCAATCAGCATAATATCTGCTGTTGAAAAGATTGCTGGCAACTCGGAGTATTCAACAGGGGAATTCAAAACAATGCAATCATATTTCTGCAACCTGTTACGTACTTCAAAATCACCTGAGGGAGACTGAATAAACAACTTAATATTACCCCAGGTTTTATTTATTTCCTCAATAACAGTAGCCACCTCCACAAGAGATTCTGTTATCCCTACTCCTATCCTTCCTGAATAGAGTACTTTTACAACCTCATCATCAAAATTGTATGTTGTTTTTGTGTATTTCTTCCAGACCTTTGTTTCTATTGGGTTATGGAAAGCAGTGAAGTTAATATTATACCTTCTGAGATACTCATCAGACATTGCATGACTTATACTTAGATGAAGATCCACACGCGCAAGGAGTTCCTTAAACTCCCTGTCTATCCTGTTTTTCCAGTATGTTTTAAATAGTCCTTTATTACTTATTGTCGAAGGCCAGTCATCCATGTTATGTATGACTGAAGGAATTCTGAGGAAATCACACAATTTAACTGCAAAATTGATATCTTCCTTGCTTGTAACCTGCATATATAGAATTTCAGGATTGAACCCTGTAAGCCATTGTCTGAATTCCTCCGAAAACCTGATCTTTGACATGATATGAATAAGGCCAATCCATTTCAGGAATGGATAAAAAAGTTTGTTAACAATAAAACGCCTTATACTTGGCCTGAAATGATACTCTGGTAATGTTTCATTCTTTTCGAATGTCATTAAACCCGATGGGAAAGGACGTTGAAGAAAGTTAAAAGGGAACATCCACCGCTGCTCATTTTTCCCCAGAAGATAGTATGTATCACATACATCCGTTGTCAAATTCTGAAGTACATGTCCGGTTGAGGCAACTGCTATTGATTCTTTGTCCCAACCCTTAAACAGATTGGACAGTGTTATTCCCCCGCCTGTGAAATTGTTGAAGGGTGGACCGAAAATTAAAATTCTGGGATATTTATTCATAGATTATAATGTAGTCAGAGCTTCTTTAAACTTTTTTCTTACTTCAATCGAATTACTGTCAAAAAGAGCGGTTGTTACTGCATTCCTGCTTATAGTATGCCTGTAATCATTTTCCTCCATTAATTTAATAAGAGCTTCCTCAAGTCTTACAGGATCTTTTCCCCCGACAATGCAACCGGCATTATGCTTCTTAAAGTACTTAAACATTGCTGTATTTGGAGGAGCATACAGAAGTACCGGCACCCCTGATATCATCCCTTCCGATGTCCTTGTTGAAATAGAAAACTGCGAATATTTCTGAGCTTCCTTATCAAAATCGAGACACATAAAGAAGACATCATAACGACTTATAAGTTCAGGGACATCCTTGATTTTTACAGGCGGAAATATCTTTATCCCTTCCATTTTACCTATGCTTGTACGAAATGATGTATTATTATCGTACGTATATATATGCAGCTCAACATGTTTACCTTTTTTATTAAGATCATTAACAATCCTGCAAAAATCTAACAGGGAATCATGCGTCGGAGAAAAAAGACGTCCGTTATATATAACTTTAATTCCTTCGGAAGTTATATCAGTCCTTCCCTTACTGAATTCGAGCCATTTATCTGTATCAATCGGGTTTCTGAAGGGCAGGAATTTCCTGTTATATCTTTTGTAATATTCATCGCCCATTGCTTCGGAAATACAAAGGTTAAGTGCAGCATTATGAATTAACTGCGTAAAATCCTTATCAATTATGCCCTGTATATGATTCTTAAGTATTTTACTTCCGTTTATGTACTTCACACTATCATCCATTATGTGAGTAACATAGGGAATATTCAGTTCGCTAAAAAGAAGATTTCCAAATTTCATTATCCTGTAATGGAAAGGCTGTATGTATATTATGTCGGGCTTGAAATCGAGAATCCATTTTTTTAAAGAGCCGCTTAACTTAATACTGTAAAAAATAAAATTAAGTCCGGTTTTTTTCAGGAAAAGGTCAAACCACTTTCTTATACTGTTTTTTAATCCTGGTTTATTCCTGTTGGCATGTTCTGTTTTTGGTTCTGTTGTACCTTCATTACCCGGCTTAACAGGACCTGAAACTACATGTCCCTGTATCAGGCTGAATGGAAAAGGAAATCTTATCTCTTCATCACCCAACTGGTAATAATTACAGGCAGACAGGGGATTTGTTTCATTGATACGATCCGTAATCACTCCGATATGAGAAGATGGCCAATCCATGAAAAGATTAGTCATTGTTATTCCCCCTCCTCCGTTTACCCTGAATGTCTCTCCTAAAATAATTACTCGCGGATATTCCATCGGATGTTATAAAAACTCTATGTAAGTATTCATATGCTAATTTAAGCTCAAATCTAGTCTTCCACCAGTTCCATTGATCCGGTCTGACTGAAATATCTGAAATATATAAAAATCATTATTATTCCCATCTCACTGAAGTTAAAATAAACCATTGTTGTGTTTGCAAAACAAAATGCCAGCAATCCGAAAAATCCTGCCCAAAACTGATATTTTGAACCTATACTCCAGGCTTTTTTAAGCATGTAGAACAAGGACAGGAATAACATTGAACAGCCGAAAATACCGTAAAAATAGAGATAAGAGAGGAAACCAACATGTATTATAGGAGCCCTTCCGGCTAACAGCCGAACCACTTCTACTCCCGTATGAGGACCAACCCCAAGAAGAGGATGTTCAGGGAAAACCTGAAGGAAAACATAGAAAGACAGTATTCTTGAACTGGCCGAACCCATATTCGTGCTTTTTTCAAGTATCCTGTCATTTATAACCTCCTGGATATCATAACCCATAACATTGGCAACAAGGATGGAGATAAGAATTGTAACAATAAAAATAAAAAAGAATGATACTTTCTTGCCCATTTTAATCTTTGCAATGAATAAAAGCTGGGAAAATACTATTATTACTGAAAGCATTACATATCTTGCTTTCGACAGGAATGAAACAATAATCCCTGAAAGGAATAATATTGCCGTTGAAATATTCTTTGTACTTACATAACTTAACAAAATAGCAATAAGAATTGGGAATGATATGCCAAGTGTGTTCAGGTTTACCCAGCTATAAATGGAGAATATCCT
>Ga0102950_1000177_pt1 | contig 16451 bp, 12 predicted proteins | sample SalPon2A_B_D2_MG_FD_78505 | JGI IMG/M metagenome (GOLD analysis project Ga0102950, IMG submission 78505) | Soil microbial communities from South San Francisco under conditions of wetland restoration - Salt Pond MetaG R2A_B_D2_MG | ecosystem: Environmental > Terrestrial > Soil > Wetlands | place...
CCTGCTAGTGCAAAGTACAGTGATCTCAAACCTATTATGGCCAGAATATTTGAAGTATAAACTATAAATGGGTGCTTACTTATAGCAAGGATAGCCGGAATACTGTCGACGGCAAATATCACATCAGAAGACTCTATAATCAACAACACCAGGAACAAAGGAGTTGCATAAAGCATTTTATTTTGCCTGATAAACAGTTTATCCCCGTGAAGCTTTTCAGAAACAGGAAGGAATTTCCTGAAAAACCTGACAATAGCATTTTTTTCAGGATCGACGGAGACATCCTCCCTGAATAGCATGTGAATACCTGTATAAACAAGAAAAACACCGAAAATCAATACGATCCAGTCAAACCTCTTAACAAGCGTGATACCTACGATTATAAAAAGACCTCTCATCACAAGGGCACCAAGTATTCCCCAGAAGAGTATTTTATGCTGATATTCGTCTTTGACCGAGAAATAGGAAAATATGAGAATGAATACAAAGATATTGTCTACACTAAGTGAATATTCAATAACATATCCGGTAAAAAACTCGACAGCTCTCTCATGTCCTAATCCATGATCGAGGTAAATAAAAAGATTAAAAACAAGGGCCAGTCCAATCCATATAAGGCTCCACATAAAAGCCTCTCCTACAGACAACTTACGTGATTTTTTATGAAAAACCCCAAGATCGAGGGCAAGCATCAAAAAAATGAAAACATGAAATCCTATCCAGAAATAGATGCTTGTTCCCATAGACAAATTATTAATACACAAACTTATAAAAATATTTCTTTAATACTTAACCTGCACAAGGTTGCTGACCGGTTTAGCATATTTCCTGTCAATATCAGGCAAACCATCATCATTCGTATCATTCATAGATCTCAGGTATTCAAGCAAAGCAAGCCATTCTTTTCCCTCCTGGATTCCTTCTTTGTTACTGTCAATGTCAATTACTGCAGCTTTCATATCGGTCACTTTCATACCATCCGCATTTTTCGGAACAACATTTATAAGTCCGAAACTCATCTTTTTGATGATCCCGATAAACTGGAGCATGTACGAATTAGCCGTTATTGAGTAAAGCTTTTTATCTTTTTTGGAGAAGTCTACTTTTTCGGGTTCCCTGTCGGGTTTCAATATTTCAATTCCACTGATCTTTCTCAGCAGTCCCCTGCCAGGATTATAATATATTTTAAGTCCGGAATAATAACAGTAATTATCAGGTTTGGAGCGATAGGCTACCTGCAAAATCTCGAGGATATTTTTCAGCTCCCTGCCTGTTACATACAGTCTGGCAAGGGGGTAACCGGGGATATTATCATCTCCCGAGCCAAGCGACATAACCCTGAAGATATCAGATGTTTCCTGCACACCGGGTGCTATGCCGTCGCGTATTACTCCAGCAGCGACCATGCTTATATCTGTTCCTGTACTATTATGTTTATTAACATAATACTGAATAGCGTCTGCAACAAGTGGACCAAGATTACTCTTTTCAGCACCCTCATAATCTTCTATCCCTTTAAGGCTGAATGTAGTCTCGGCAATTTGCATATCGTATTTAAGGCCAACAGGCCGCAGAACCTCCTCATTTATTTTAGTCTTCTGGTCATCAATGCTGTTATTAACTGTTTCATCCCCTTTAATATTATCTTCTACAGGTATAAGCTGGTAATTTTCTACTGTCACTTTGCCCTGTGAATAATCCAGTGTCAGTTTTCCGACATATTTACCGAAAGCACCTGTCTGAACGATGGGAATACCATCAACAATTACAGGCTTGTCGAGTCGTGTATGGGTATGACCACTTATAACAACATCAATCCCTTTTACCTTGTGCGCCAGATCCACATCTTCCCCACCCCATTGTCCGTCTTTTCCCTTTGTAACACCGGAATGGGAAAGACAAATGATCAGGTTACATGAATCATGCTGCAGTTCCTTAACCATCATCCTTGCATAGCGGATCCGCGATGAGAACTCAACAGGAGATGCATTCGGCGCATCCTCAGCTGCATCTTTCCCGATAAGTGAAAAGAACCCAATCTTAAGTCCGTCCCTATTGATAATAAACTTCCTGCGGATGATATTCTCTTTGGCAAGTTTCTCCAGGGCATCGTCACGATTATCCTTTTCATCGAAAATGATGTTGCCGGTAAGTATTTCAGGAATGGCACCTCTATTGACGGAACTGCTAATTATTTCAGCAAGTTTTGCAGGTCCGTAATCAAATTCATGATTGCCAAAGCATGTAACATCGTAGCCCATCTGTTTCATCAGTCTCAACTGGAAACCTGTCTCAGCCTCCACAGGCGGGAAAAGAGTTCCCATCAGGAAATCGCCTGCATCCACAACCAGTGTAATACCTGTATTAGAGGCTTTTTCACTTGCTATAACAGAAGCAATCCGTGCAAATCCGCCTCGTGTACTGTCATTGTTCGTTATAAGCGGAGAATAGTCAGATTCCGGGGCAAAACCAACAAGATGAGAATGAAGATCATTAGTGTGAAGGATGACGATTTTTTTAGTGTCCCTGGCATTCATATACTGAAATCCCAGTAAAAACAGGACAACGAGGAAGCACCTTTTCATAGTCGTTCTGGTTAGTATCTGACAAAACTAGTTAATTATACGAATTCTTCAGGGTGACACATTTATTTTATATCAATTCGTCGTAAGATCTGTCTGAAATTATAGGATATCTGCAACAACAAATGTGCTTCCACCGACAAAAATAACATCATTTACGCCAGCGTTGTTCAAAGCGGCAGATAAAGCTGACCCAACATTACTGTATGCTTTCCCCCGGAGACCATATGCAGCACCGGCTTTCATAAGTATCAGTTCATCCATGGCTCTTGGTACAGAAGCCTTTGTGAAATAATAAATTGCATCAGCAGGAAAGAGAGGGAGCACTGAGTCTGTATCCTTATCACTAACAAAGCCTGCCACAACATGAAGCTTATCCTTATTCAGTGATGCCAGCTGGTTAATAACATACTTCAAACCTTCAGGGTTATGGCCAGTATCACAGATCACAAGCGGGTTATGAGCAACAACCTGCCAACGTCCTTCCAGACCGGTATTAACGACAACATTCCTTACTCCTTTCAACAGGTGATTTTTCCCAAGCTTAAAGAAATCGCGGAGGACGGCGAAAGAGGCAAAGACTGCTTTCAGGTTAGCCGCCTGGTAATCGCCTGTCAGCGATGTAACTCCTTGTGTAATACGTCCTGTAGCTGTTTCAATGATTTCATATTTACGTTCAGGGTTTAAACCGTAGCTGTTATCGAGGCGGCATGAAAACATCCGGTCGGCAAAGAAAATAGCGGAATCCTTTTCTGCTGCCCTTGCTTTAAAAACGTTTTCCGATTCAGGCTGTGACTCACTAATCACTACTGGTCTGCCTCTTTTTATTATGCCGGCTTTCTCCCCTGCCACCTTTTCCAGGGTATCACCGAGCAGATCCATATGATCGTGCCCGATATTTGTAATTACAGATAAGACCGGATCTATAATATTTGTGGAATCAAGCCGGCCTCCCAGTCCTACTTCAATTATAGCAACATCTACCCTGTTCACGGCAAAATAATTTAAAGCCATGGCAACTGTCATCTCAAAAAAAGAAGGATGGACTTCTTCCAGGATCGACATGTTATCCTGGACAAAATCAATAACATCCTGTTCTGCTATCATTTTTCCGTTAATCCTGATACGTTCCCTGAAGTCCCTTATATGCGGAGAAGTATAAAGACCTGTTCTGTAACCGGCTTCCTGAAGTACCGAGGCTATCATATGTGAGACAGATCCTTTCCCGTTTGTACCTGCTACATGGATCTTCATATATTTCTTATGGGGTCTGCCTAAATGATCATCAAGGATAACAGTGTTTCCCAGGTCGTCCTTATAGGCGGCCTTCCCCACCCTGTGATATGCAGGAAGCTGTCCGTACAGGAACTCAATTGTCTCTTCGTAGGTCATTGGTCCACAATAATAAAATAGCCTTTACCACCACTGCGGTTAAGACTTTTATACTGTTGAGTCATCTTCGATAACAAATATTGAAGATGCAAATTTACTATCCTGTTTTAAACTATTTAACAAACTTAATAATTAGATAGCAATTTGTGCCCTAAATTAGTTATTTTTACAGCTTGTTAAAGGCAGGAGATTATTAGTCACAAATGACTGTATTTTAATAGATTAGAAATGACAAAAAAACACAACAAGAAACTTTTTATCATCGACACCAATGTTTTGCTGCATGATTATAAGTGCATTTATAATTTTGAAGAGAATGATGTTATTATACCGATAGTGGTTCTTGAAGAGCTTGATAAATTTAAGAAGGGCAATGACCTCATCAATTTTCATGCCCGTGAGTTTACAAGGGAACTCGACAAGCTTTCCGGCGACATGCTTCTGACAGCCAATATTCCGCTTGGTGATCATCTTGGCAACCTTCATATAGAAACAGGCAAGGACTTTTCAGAGAAGGTAAGTGAGTCCTTCCCTGAAAGGACGGCTGATCACCGCATACTTGCAATAGCCGAGTATGTCACGAGCCAGAACAAGGATAAATCGGTTGTGCTTATCACAAAGGACATAAACCTGAGGATGAAGGCAAAATCACTGGGTATCATAGCGCAGGACTATCAGAATGATAAAGTTGCAGACATTGACGATCTCTACAAAGGGATCACTGTAATGGAAGGTGTGGACCACAGTCTGATAAGCAAATTATATGAGCTTCCGGAAGGTATCAGCGGTCAGGAGTTCAAGCTCGAAAAAGATCTTAAAGGTCACCAGTTCTTTATACTGAAAAACAGCAGTGCAAGTGCACTGGCTCATTTCAACCCGGTTACAGGAATGCTCAACCGCGTTATCAAGCAGACCACCTACGGTATAGATCCACGGAATGCTGAGCAGACATTTGCCATAGAGGCTCTGTCAAATCCTGATATTCAGCTTGTATCACTTACAGGGAAAGCCGGTACCGGAAAAACACTGCTCGCCCTGGCAGCAGCTCTTCAACAATATAAGAGATATAAACAGATCTTTCTTGCTCGTCCCATCGTGCCGCTGGCCAACCGCGACCTTGGTTTTCTCCCGGGTGATGTGAAAGAGAAAATGGATCCTTACATGCAGCCGTTATATGATAACCTTACCGTGATAAAACATAAATTCAGCCACCAGAGCCCTGAATTCATCAGAATAAATGAGATGATGAAAGAGGAAAAACTTGTTATCACACCTCTGGCATACATCAGGGGAAGAAGTCTTTCAAGCATTTTCTTTATTGTTGATGAAGCACAGAACCTTACACCGCATGAGATAAAAACAATCATCACAAGGGCTGGAGAAGGGACTAAGATGGTATTCACAGGCGATATAGAACAAATCGATTCTCCTTACCTCGACACAGCATCCAACGGACTCAGTTACCTGTCGGATAAAATGAAGAACCAGGATATCTTTGCACATGTTAACCTTGTAAAAGGAGAAAGAAGCTTCCTTGCCGAACTGGCAAGTAAATTATTATGATTTTAAATGGGTCATTACCCGTGTGTGCCGGTATTTACTGTGATATAACGGCACAGGGCCGGCTCAGTGTTAACCATACAGTATAAAACAATTAGCACATGAAAAAGAAAGTTCTCCTCTATGCTTCAATGATCTCAGTAGTACTTCTGCTGACGCCAGGCCTTTTATCCGCCCAGGGTAAGGATAAAAAACACAAGAGTCACAAAAAAGACAAGAGTGACAGGATAATGCTGTTTAATGGCAGGGATCTTCAAAACTGGGTCTTCAAACTAAAGGACCCGGCTGTTGATCCGGGTAAAGTCTTCACTGTCAAAGACGGAGTTATTCATATAGCAGGTACTCCTTTCGGATATATGAGAACAAAGGGTACATATTCCGACTACCAGCTTCATGTTGAATACAGGTGGCCATCGGAACCAACCAACAGTGGAGTATTTTTAAATGTCCAGGAGCCCGATACAATCTGGCCTGAATGCTTCGAATGCCAGTTGCAGGCAGGTAATGCCGGCGACATGATATGCATGAATGGTGCTGATATGGCAGAACATACAGATAAATCGAACATTGTGATACATAAATTTGAAGCTTCATCAGAGAAGCCGGCCGGCGAATGGAATAAGCTTAAAATCATATGTAAAGATGATATTATAGAAATTTATGTTAACGGAGTTCTCCAGAACAGGGCAACAAAGGTTAATATCACAAGCGGCCATATATGTCTTCAGAGTGAAGGTAAAGAAATAGAATTCAGGGACGTTTACCTGAAAAAACTGAAAGAATAAATAACATTAATAGGGGTGTTGCCATGATGCCTGCATTATACCGGTAATCGCGGCAGGATAGATATGAACAGGGAAAAGAAAAAAGTAGCATTTCATACTCTCGGATGTAAACTTAACTTTGCCGAGACATCAACCATATCGAGGTCGTTTCCTCCCGACAGGTTTGAAAGGGTGGCAGCAAGCGCAAAAGCCGATATTTATATCATAAATACCTGCTCGGTAACAGATGCCGCTGATAAAAAATGCAGACAGGCAATTAAAAAATTCATACACCGTTCACCCGATGCCTTTATAGCAGTTGTCGGTTGTTATGCACAACTGAAGCCCCGGGAGATCTCAAAAATCCCCGGAGTGGACCTTGTCCTTGGTACAAATGAAAAGTTTAACCTGGCTGAATACACAGGGACCTACAGGAAAAAGGGAAAACCGGAGGTGCATTCATGTGAACTTATATTTTCCGATAGTTTCAACCAGGCATATTCCATGGGCGACAGAACAAGGTCGTTCCTGAAGGTACAGGACGGATGTGATTACGGTTGTTCCTACTGCACCATTCCTTTTGCAAGAGGTAACAGCAGGAATCCGGGTATCGCTACACTGATCAGTGAGGCTGAAGATATTGCAGCAAGAGGTATTAAAGAGATTGTCCTTACAGGTGTTAACATAGGTGATTTTGGTAAATCCACGGGGGAATCGCTTACAGGTCTGATGAAGGAACTTGTGAAAGTGGACGGAATAGAAAGGTACCGTATCTCATCAATAGAGCCTAATCTTCTTACAGATGAACTGATTGCAATGGCTGCTTCAAACAATAAAATACTGCCTCATTTTCACATTCCCCTCCAGAGCGGAAGCAACAGGATACTGGGTTTAATGAGGAGAAGGTATACCCGCGAAGTATTTGTTTCACGCACAGCCATGATAAAAGAGAAACTTCCTCTCGCAGGTATAGGTGCTGATGTCATTACCGGTTTCCCGGGAGAAACAGACGAAGATTTTGCTGATACTCTGTCCTTCCTTGAGAATATGCCCGTTACCTATCTTCATGTTTTTACTTACTCGGAACGGCCCGGCACTGTTGCTGAAAAAATGACAGGCAAAGTCCCGCATGGTATCAAGGAATCGAGGAGCAGGATATTGTCAGCCCTGTCCGACAGGAAAAATCTTGAGTTTTACAGGAATAATGTGGGGAAGAAATCGGAAGTTCTCTTCGAAAACACAAAGACAGAAGGGATGATAACCGGCTTCACATCCAATTACATTCGTGTTGAACACCCCTGGCAACCAGCCATGAAAGGAAAAGTGAAAACTGTTATGCTGAAAGAGATAGGACAATCGGGAAGAATGATCACTGAGATAATAGATGAATTATGATAAACCTGAAAGACATTTGCCTGGAAACAGAAAAAGCTGCCATTGAAACCAGCAAATTTATACTGAAAGAATCTGAAGGATTTGATATCAAACAGGCCGAAAAGAAAGGACATAACGACTTTGTGAGTTATGTAGACAAGGGATCCGAGAAGATGCTTGTTGAAAAACTGTCTCGCATTCTGCCGGAGGCAGGGTTCAATACCGAGGAAGGCACATCAGTGAAGAAAGGCTCCCGGTATTGCTGGGTAATTGACCCCCTTGACGGAACAACTAATTTTATTCACGGTTTTCATCCATTCGCCATTAGCATAGGACTCATGGACTATGACGAAGTAGTTGCAGGGATTGTCCTTGAAGCAGGCGGCAATGAATTATTTACTGCATGGAAGGATGGTGGTGCCTGGCTTAACGGTAAAAAAATCAGGGTCTCCGGCATTACAAAGCTGGCAGACAGCCTCCTGGCAACAGGATTTCCCTATAATAACTTCGGATTACTGCAACAGTACATGGATTGCTTCTCATATCTTGTGCGTAATGCACAGGGACTTAGACGCCTGGGGTCTGCAGCCATAGATATGGCGTATGTTGCATGCGGAAGGTTTGAAGGTTTTTACGAATACGACCTGCACCCCTGGGATGTTGCTGCTGGGACAATACTGATTAGGGAAGCAGGTGGAATTGTAAGTGATTTCTCTGGAAATGAAAAGAATATTACCGGGGAAGAACTCATTGCAGCAAACAGGCCTGTCTATCCCGAACTGCAGGAAATTCTTTATAAATTTATGAAAACAAAGAACATAACCTGAGATGGGTGCTTTATTATATTATATCTTTTACGGCATAACATGGTTGATAACTCTTCTCCCACTGAGGGTTCTTTATATATTTTCCGATTTCATTTTCCTCCTTCTTTATTACTTCCCTTCTTACAGGAGAAAAGTTGTTATGGAAAACCTTGTCAACTCTTTCCCTGAAAAAAACAGTGAAGAACTAAAGGTTATCGAAAAGAAATTCTACAGGCATCTTGCAGATATTTTTGTTGAGACTCTCAAGATCAGTCATATGTCCGACAGGGAACAAAGGAGAAGATTTACCTATAGCAATCTTGAAATAATAGATAAGCTGCGCAAAGAGAAGCGTGATATTATAGCACTGCTGGGTCATTATAACAACTGGGAATGGCCCACACTGCTCGCAGAATACATGAGATACCTGACAATCATCATTTACAAGCCGCTGCAAAACCAGCACTTCGACAGGTTTATGAACAGGCAGCGTTCAAAGAATGGTATTGTTCTCACACCGATGTCGCATGTTATAAGAGAAATTATCAGGTACAGACAAAAGAAAATCAATACCCTTTCAGTTTTTATTTCCGATCAGACACCCGCAAAGAAAGACATTAAATTCAGGATGCCTTTTCTTAATCAGGATACACCTGTTTTCACGGGAGCTGAAAAGATTGCCGCCAGATATGACATGGCCGTTGTATTCTTCAATATTCAGAAAATCAAAAGAGGTTATTATAACCTGGATGTTGAACTTATGTACGAACATGCAGCCGGATTGCCGGAATATGCACTAACAGAGAAATTTACAAGGCGGCTTGAAGAGATTATTAGGGAAAAACCCGAATACTGGATATGGAGCCACAGGAGGTGGAAATACTGATACCCTGAGCTATGGACAAAGCAGCAATTGTGATACTAAACTGGAATGGCCTGGAATATCTCAAATCTTTTCTCGGGAAAGTTGTGATATATTCTGCACGTCAGGGTATCAGCGTTTGTGTTGCAGACAATGGCTCTACCGACGGCTCTGCAGAATGGATGGCCGGACACTTCAGCGATGTTCGGCTGGTAACATTTGACAGGAACCACGGTTTTGCGGGAGGTTATAACCTGGCTTTGAAAGATATTAAAGCACAATATTATATATTACTGAATTCTGATATTGAGGTTACACAGGGGTGGCTCGATCCGCTTATTGATTATATGGACAAGAATCCGGATGTTGCCGCATGTCAGCCAAAGATTCTCTCCTACTATCAGAAGGATCATTTTGAATATGCCGGAGCTGCGGGTGGCTATATCGACAGGTTCGGCTACACCTTCTGCCGGGGAAGAATATTTGAGAAGACTGAAGAAGACAAGGGTCAGTACGAGTCAACAACAGATATTTTCTGGTCAAGCGGAGCCTGTATGCTTATTCGGCCTGAAGCCTGGGAAAAATGTGGTGGCTTTGACTCTGACTTTTTTGCACACATGGAAGAAATTGACCTTTGCTGGCGGCTGAACAGGGCCGGATACAGGGTGAGCTATATTCATAATGCAACTGTTTATCATGTAGGCGGGGGTGCCCTGCCATATGATTCCCCGTTCAAAACATACCTGAACTTCAGAAATAGTCTTTATCTGCTTTATAAAAACCTTCCCGATAAGAACTTTCATTTGCTGATCTTTGCAAGAAAAATCCTCGACGGGCTTGCAGCTCTCAGGTTCCTGGCAAAAGGGAAAACAGAATGCTTCAGGGCTGTTCTTAACGCTCATTTCGATTATTACAAAGCATCGGGTGCTCTCAGGAAAAAAAGGGAAGAGATTAAGAAACTGGGCTCACCCGATTACAGGTCACCATTGCTGAACAAGAGTGTGGTATATGAGTTTTATATAAAAGGTAACAAAACTTACAATAGCATTTTTAAAGAATAACTATTCAAATGAAAAGGTACCAGATGCTTATTTTCTTTCTCATAGTACTAACGATCTATTCACTTGCCAATATTTATATTTATTTCAAGGGATATAACGCCCTCCCTGTACTGAAAGCCAACAAACTCATCTATTCTTTCACCTTCTTTATCATTGCAGGTATCTTTATTGTTGCGAAGTTCCTTGAGTCAAGACACTCATCGGTAGTGACAGATATTCTTAACATAGCAGGAGGCTTCTGGCTGGCCTTTATGCTGTACGGTTTCCTGTTTTTCCTGCTATCCGATATTCTTTTCCTGGTGCTGAAAATCCCCGGCATACTTAACTCCGGTAATATACCGCTCTACCGGAAATGGTCATTCTTCATAACAATTGGTTTATCTGTTCTTATGATAGGCGGTGGCTTTATTAATGCCGTGCTTCCTGTTGTCAGGGAATACAATATAACAATTAACAAGTCGGCAGGTAATGTAAAAACGCTTCGTATTGCTGCTGCTTCCGATATTCATCTTGGAAGTGTTATCAGGAAAAGAAGTATCAGGAAACTATCATCCATGCTGGAGAAACAGCATCCCGATGTTGTTTTCTTATTGGGCGATATAGTTGACGGTGAGATTGGACCGGTTATGAGGGGAGATCTTCTTCAGTACTTCAGCTGTCCTCCCTGCTACGACGGGCTCTATGCCATAACAGGCAACCATGAGTTTATAGGAGGAGCTGCCAGGACAATTCCATATATCGAAAGCAAGGGAATCAGGTTGCTCAAGGATGAGATAGTTACACTCAATGGAGGTATTCAGGTTATCGGCAGGCTCGACAGGGATTCAAAAAGATATTATGCCAGGGACCGCATGTCACTGTCAGCTCTTATGGCTGGTGTGGATACCACAAGACCTGTTATCGTGCTGGATCATCAGCCTTTTCACCTTGATGAAGTTGCCTCGGCAGGCGTCGATCTGCAGTTATCGGGTCACACACACAATGGCCAGATGTGGCCCCTTAATTACATAACAAGAGCAGTATATGAGTTAAGTTACGGATACCTGGGAAAAGGGAATACTCACTTTATCGTGTCATCGGGATACGGCCTGTGGGGACCACGTGTGAGGTCAGGAAGCCGGTCAGAGGTACTTTTGATCAATATTAAATTTGAACCGAAAGGAAAAGCTCAGGGAGACGAATGATCAGATAAGGTCATATATCTTTTCAAGTCCGATACCACGCGATCCCTTGATAAAGACAGTGTAGCCCGTGAACTGTTCTTTCTTCAGGTATTCCTTAAGCAGTTCAACATCGCTGAAAGACTTATACCCGGCCTTCCCGGCCACCTTCCTGAAAACAGGACCTACAAGAAGAATACTGTCTGCCCTGTATTTCTCAAGCTCAGCAAGCAGTTTGTTATGTTCCTCCTCAGCCTTCTCGCCAAGTTCAAGCATATCGCCCAGTATTATCATCTTCCTGTCGGCAGCTATTGAGGAAAATGATTCCAGCGCGGCGCTCATACTGCTGGGGTTTGCATTATAGGAGTCACAGATAAGGGTGTTGGTACCTGATCTATTAACCTGCGACCTGTTGTTGTCAGGTTTATAGTTCTCAATGGCTCTGCAAATATCATCCGGGGGAACCTCAAAAAACAGGCCTGTGGCAATTGCTGCCTTAATATTTTCGAGATTGAACTTTCCAAAGAGTCTTGTATTAACCTTGTATTCTTTATGATGGTACTTCACCGAAATAATAAGATTCAGATCCGATGCCAGCACTTCCACTCCCAGTTCAATACCATCTGGATCAGAATAAGGTACAGCCCTGATTACATTCTTAAAGATCTTTTCAGTAAGGAGAGGGTTCATATCGTTATAAATGGCAACCCCGTTTACTTTCCTCAGGTATTCATATAATTCCGTCTTGGCTTTTATAACACCTTCTTTGGAGCCGAAACCCTCAATATGAGCTGTTCCGATATTTGTAATCAGTCCGTAGCCTGGCCTTGCAATCATGCACAGATTCCTGATCTCTCCAATGTGACTGGCTCCCATTTCAACAATCATGAGCTGTGTGCCGGAAGGAGCAGCCAGGATTGTCAGCGGAACACCGATATGGTTATTCAGGTTACCCTTTGTGAAATGTGTTTTATACTTTTGTGATAATACAGCCGCAATAAGTTCTTTTGTAGTTGTCTTGCCGTTTGTACCTGTGATGGCTAATACAGGAATATCGAGTTCTTTCCTGTAGAAGGTAGCCAGAGCCTGCAGTTCCAGGAGGCAGTCGTCCACCAGGATAGTCTTTTCTGTTTCAAACATGGGGTCATCAATCACAGCCCATGAAGCCCCTTTTTCCAGTGCATCGGCAGCAAATTTGTTGCCGTTGTATATCTCGCCCCAGAGAGCAAAGAAGAGATTTCCCTCCTTTACTGTCCTTGAATCAGTTGCAATACCTGTTGATTGTCTGAAAAGGTCGTATAACTGTTCTGTTTTCATGTTATTAAAAAAAATAAGGCTGCCTCAAAAGAAAACCTTTAACCGCAGAGTACTCAAAGTCATCATACAGAAGCCGCAAAGATCAAAGCATCAAAAATGATACTTTGCGTTCCCAGCACCTGCTTAGCGGACTTTGCGGTTAAAAATAACTTTTAAGACAGCCTTTAGTATTTTCAATGAACACCGGGTACTAGAATCCGGAAGGACTACCTACCCTGATCATAGCACACCTGAATCCGATATCATCCCTTGATGCATCCTGATCGAGGAATCTTCGCGTAGCCGGACTCAACCAGTAGGCCCTGTCTTTCCATGAACCGCCCTTATAAACACGAGAGTTATCATTTATAAGGGTAACAAAATCGGAACTGCCAGGAGTAGCATCCTGGGCATACATCCTTGATGATCCTGCTTTTCCGTCATCAGTTGTCCAGTCTGCTCCTGTTGAAAGAGATGACTGCAGGTCACCATCGCGGTAATTCCTGTAATCGCCTTTCTGATAATTGAACCTGTTGGCTACATCCACATCCTTCACGGTATCAATATAAAGTCTTCCGAGTTTATCTTTTCCTACAACCTGGCCGTTGGCATCTCTTCTGATGTCGGTATAAACATTACCTCTGAATGGATTGAACTCATCAACAACCTCGGGAGTAAGAGGCCTGTAAACATCCTCAACCCACTCATTAACATTTCCGGCCATGCAATATAATCCATAATCATTAGGCCAGTATGACTTAACATCAACCGTTATACTTCCGTTATCGTTCAGGCTACCGGCAACACCCATCATATCACCTCTTCCCCTTACAAAGTTAGCCATCATCTCACCGCGGTTCTTCTTCGAGGAATTCCTTACATTGTGACCATCCCACGGATATATCCTTCTCTCATATATTCTTTCCTCGTATGTGTTGCCCCTGAGAGCAAACGCTGCAAATTCCCATTCAGCTTCAGTAGGCAGCCTGTAATTCGGCAGAAGAATACCATCTTCGAAATTGGTCCTTCTCTCAGTCTGATTTGGGTTACGGCTTTCCCTTAGCTGATTGACAACACCTTCGTAAAGACCGGCAAGATATGCTTCGGTGTTAAAACTCTTTTCATCCACCTGGTTGGGATCGGGATTCAACTCCCCCTCATCAATCAGTATCTGTTCATTAACCCTGTCGGTACGCCACAGGCAGAAGTCATTTGCCTTCACCCAGCTTACACCTACAACAGGGTAATTATTATAAGAGGGGTGCCTGAAATAATACTGCACATAAGGGTCGTTGAAACCCATCGGGCTTCTCCATACAAGAGTGTCAGGTAAGGCACGTCTGTAAACTTCAGGATAATCCTTGTAAACACGCCTCAGCCAGTACAGGTACTCCCTGTAATCGACATTCTTTACTTCTGTCTCATCCATATAAAACGAAGATACAGTGACAGTTCTTGGTGAATTATTCCAATCGAACAGCACATCCTGCGATACCTGCCCCATTGTAAACCTTCCACCTTCTATGAGAACAAGTCCGGGACCTGTTTTCTGTTCTGCTCCCATTGTAACTTCAAATCCGCCGTTTTCAGGGTCATTGTATTTCCAGCCTGTTGCGGTGGAAACATCTGAACTTTTTTTCTTAAAGATACATGATGTTGAGAGTAAAATAACGGATATCAAGACTATAGGTAAGGCTCTGAATTTGTACATAACTCCTTTAGTTTTATGGCTTTTATGAACACCCAAATATAATAATTTTTACTAAATATCTTTTTTGACTCACCAAATATAACTACAATTTAGGAAAATTTATTGTTTTGATATTATTTCTTTTTTCAACTTTGTTTAAACTAAATGCAAGCCCTGTCTGGTGAAGGAGAGATAATGGTATCATTTCATTTCCCCTGATAACGTTAAACCTGTAATTATAGTATATTGTTACTCCGCCCGTGTGTAATGAAAAACCTGTCTGCAGGTTTATGTTCTGTCCGTAGTCTCTGAGTCCTTCCAGACTTAATGAAAAGTGCGCCGTCTCCAGCGATGCCCCGGCGGCACCTGCTACCGCCCCCCCCTGTAATGAGAACAACAGTACAGGACTTATTGTCAGTCCGGAATTATTACCTGCACTGAAGTCACCCGACATATTAACAAGTACTCTCCTCGCAAGCTTCTCCCATGGCAGTCCCTTACCCGTGAGATCCGGCTGGGCAAGATGATCCACGGAAAAACCTCCGGAATAGTTCCTGTACATAAATAGAAAACCCACACCAATATCCAGTGCTGTTCTGCCAGTATAGCCAAGATTATCAGATGAAGGAAGGGTAACACCACCAAGGGGATCGATCTGATCAGGTAATACTGCACTCCTGAAATTATATCCCCTGTGAAAAACAGAAGCTGTGAGACCGGCATTTATAAACAATTCACGACCTGCCTGCAGATAATAAGCATATGAGAAACCACCCCTGATATCATTTATTATACCACCGAGGTAATCGTCGGTAAGGTAAAAGGCAGCTCCCCCGTGTATGCCCGGAATATAGGAATCGTACGACAGGTAAAGGGAATGAAGGTTGTAACCATTGCCAGGGTAGAAATTATAATACGACATCCTGAGCGAGCCTTCCCCATCGCTGCCTGCAAAAGCAGGATTATTAACAAGCATGGCCTGGTACGACGGTCCTATGTCAGTATCCTGTCCGAAACAGGAACAGGGGATTAATAAGAACAAAAGAGATATTTTGCAGATCAGTCTTTTCATTACTCAAACAAAAATCGGGTTAAATACTGAAACACCATAATCTGTTTTCTCATAGCCGGACATAACTTACAAATTAAACAATTTTAGCCGGATGATCTGCAGCAATATTAACGTATTATATAACGTTATTATTATCATCCCGGGAATCATACAAAAACATGTAATCAGTGCCCAAAGATTAATCACATTCATATCTTTGTCGGGAATAATGAAAATAACATCCAAAATATTAACTCTGTCGCTGTTCTTGCTTATAATCAGCTTTTTCCCTGCAAAAGGCAGCCCCGGCAGTTACGCATCCGGCTCTGTTCTGGCAAAGGGTAAATGGTACAGGATAGCAGTTACAAAAGACGGAGTTTACAGGATTGATTATTCACGTCTCAGGGACCTGGGCCTTGAAAACCCGCAATATCCCAGGATTTATGGCAATAACACAGGTCAACTCTCATATTATTGCAGTAATGATGCTCCCGACGACCTGAGGGAGATTGCTATATATATATCAAAAGGCAGCGACGGGGTCTTTAATGATGGTGATTATATACTGTTTTACGCACAGGGCACAGACAGGTGGGTATATAAAAACGGGGAATATGACTTCCTGCACCATAACTATTCAGATACGGCTTATTATTTCCTTACTTCAGGCAGCTCACCGGGCAGGGTGTCAGAAACGGAACCGGGACCTTCCGGAGCGGCTGATTATATTTCAACAGAATCTGATGTACTTTTTTCGCATGAACTGGATAATGAAAATATTATTAAGTCGGGAAGGGAATGGTATCAGCCTGTGTCTCCTGTGAGTAATGTTAATATTAACCCCGGCTTTACA
>Ga0102950_1000180_pt1 | contig 16377 bp, 13 predicted proteins | sample SalPon2A_B_D2_MG_FD_78505 | JGI IMG/M metagenome (GOLD analysis project Ga0102950, IMG submission 78505) | Soil microbial communities from South San Francisco under conditions of wetland restoration - Salt Pond MetaG R2A_B_D2_MG | ecosystem: Environmental > Terrestrial > Soil > Wetlands | place...
CGATGGAACCCGATAAGATGGAACGATACCCCTGCATTGTCGCGACTCCTTAGTAAATCCTTGTGTTGTACCGGCCGAGGGGCGGCTATCAACGGGTCTTTCGTTATAATTATTATCACTTTACCAGCAATTTTGGCGACCACGCATCAAATTTTGCCCCCAAGGGCGCGTGGCTGCCGCTTCCGGCGCATGGCACTACTTAAAATACTGCATTTCCCCGATCCCCGCCTGCGCGAGCCCGGCGCCCGCGTGGATATCTTTGACGACGACCTGAGGCGCACGATCGATGACATGTTCGAGACCATGTACGATGCGCCCGGCATCGGCCTGGCGGCCACGCAGGTGGGTATCCCCCTGCAATTGGCGGTCATCGACGTCTCGGAAGAGAAGAACGAGCGCCGGGTCATGATCAACCCCGAGCTGCTTGAGCAAGAGGGACGGTGCAACAGCGAAGAAGGCTGCCTGTCGGTACCGGGCTACTACGATACCGTTGCCCGAGCCGAAGGGGTGAAGCTCCGTGCCCAGGACGCCCATGGCGAGACTTACGAACTGGAGGCCGACGGGCTGCTGGCCGTCTGTATCCAGCATGAGATCGACCACCTCAACGGGCATCTTTTCATTGATTACCTGTCGGACCTGAAGCGCCGGCGCGTGCGCCGGCAGATGGAAAAGGCCCGGCGCGAGACCCGGGCGCCGACGCCCGGACCTGCCTGAATCGGCCCATGGCCGCATGCCAGCCTCGCCAGCAGCGTGGTCCGGCATCCGGCTCCCGGGCCGCGTATTCACGCCGGCAGCCTGAATCATGCGCCTGATATTCGCCGGAACCTCTGAATTCGCCTTGCCGAGCTTGGAGGCGATCGCGGTCCGTCACGATATTGCGCGTGTGGTAACCCAGCCTGACCGGCCCGCGGGCCGAGGGCGCAGACTGCGGGCGACACCGGTGCGGGAAAAGGCGGAGGCGTTGGGGCTACCGGTTAGTGCCCCCGTTCGGCTCGCCCCCGACACGGTTGCCGAATTGGCTTCCCTGCAACCCGAGGCGATCGTGGTTGTGGCCTATGGCCTCCTGGTGCCCGAGCCGTTGCTGCAGGCCGCTTCGCACGGCGGTATCAATGTCCATCCGTCGCTGCTGCCGCGCTGGCGTGGGGCTGCACCCGTGGAACGGGCCATGGAAGCGGGCGACAGAGAAACCGGCGTTGCCATCATGAAGATGGATTCAGGCCTGGATACCGGACCCGTCTATCGCATGGAAACGACCGACATCGGGCCCGGGGAAAGCGCCGGGGAACTGTCGGCCCGTCTCGCCCGGCGGGGTGCCGAATTACTGCTGGAGGTGCTTGCTGACCTCGAGGCCGGACATGCCCGGGCCCGGCCGCAGGATGGCGAAGCCAGTTATGCAGCCCGGCTGAGGCGCGACGAAGCCCACCTGGACTTCAAGCGTCCCGCGGAGGAACTGGCAAGGCGGGTCATGGCCTTCAATCCCCGTCCCGGGGCCTGGGCCGGTTGTGCAGGAGAACGGATCCGCATATTGCGTGCCACGGCCTTGCCGGAGGCCAGTCCCACGCCGGCGGGGCAGGTTATCGATGCCAATAATGAGGGCATCGACGTGGCTTGTGGACAGGGGGTGCTGCGGATCCTGGAATTGCAGCGGCCCGGCAAGCGCCCTGCCGCTGCCGCCGAACAGGCGCGGGGCCGCGAATGGGTGGGGCTGTGCTTCGACTGAGTGCCTTCCGGCGCGGGGCTGGCGTCCGGCGGCCCGGCACGCTAGGCTGGCCCAATAATCCGTATGGAGACGTTCGCATGCAGGTGTTCTGCCGCCAGGCCTCAAAGCTGACCCTGGTGGTTATCTTGTGTGCGGGGCTGGCGCCGTCAGCGCTGGCCGATTCATTCAGTGTTCAGGGGATGAGCACCCAGCGAGCGCAGGGTGTCTACTACCTCAGTGCCGATCTGGGCCTCAAGCTGAACCGGCAGGCCAGGCAAGCCCTGGCACACGGCGTCGCCCTGACTTTCGTGGTCAACATCAAGGTGGAGCGAAAACGCGGCTGGTGGATCTGGAACAAGACCGTTGCGGCCCTGGCCGAGCGCTATCGTCTGAGCTACCGCCCGTTGGCCGAGCGTTACCGGCTCGACAATCTGAACAGTGGAGCGAACGAGGAATACGCGACGCGCGAGGCGGCTTTGAACGCTATCAGCCACATTCGCAAGCTGCCCGTGATCGATGCCACGCTGCTCGACAGCCACGCGTACTACTACGTGTTACTGCGCGTCGTGCTGGATACCCATGATTTGCCCGGCCCGCTGAAGTTGCTGGCCGCCATACTGCCCGGCTGGCGCCAGGCAAGCGGCTGGCGCCGGACGCGGCTGACGCCATGAAGCGCTGGCGCTGGCTTGTGCCGCTGCTGGGCCTTGTCGTCATCGGGGCGGCGTTGTACCTGCTGGGCCTGAGCACGGGGCATTCCCGTTCCTATGGGCAATGGTACCTATGGCTGCTGATAGCCAATGTGTGCGTAGGCCTGTTCCTGTTGGCGGTGATAGCGTTCAACCTTTGGCGCTTGCTGGTTTCGCTGCGCCGCTCGCGTACCGGTGCCCGCCTGACCCGCCGCCTCGTCGTGCTCTTCACGGCCTTGGCAGTGCTGCCCGTGGGCGCGGTCTTCTATTTCTCGGTGCAGTTCATCAACCACAGTATCGACAGCTGGTTCGACCTCAACGTTGCGCATGCCCTGAAGGACTCGCTCGTGCTTTCAAGACAGGTCCTCGCCAGCCAGACCGGCCCTTACGCGGGCATCAGCGCACAGGCCGCGAGCATGCTGGCGGATCGGGGGCCCGAACCGCTCGATCCGGCGCTCGACCGGTTGCGGCGTGCGCTCGGTGCGAGCCGGGCCGTGGTGTTCGACAACCACGGCCAGACGCTTGCGAGCAGCGCGGCGACGTCCGTGGCCGGGATGGCCAAGGCGTCATTACCTCCCAACTTGATGTCCAGGCTTGCTGGCAGCGGGGCCAAGGCCAAGTTGTATTCCTACCAGGGCGCACTTTTCGTGCGTACCTATGCCCCGCTGAAGGCACCGGACGGCACGTACCGGATCCTGGAGACGCTGTATCCCGTCAACAACCAGTCCAGCGTATTGGCACGGCGCGTGGAAGCGGCCTACAGTCGTTACCAGGAACTGGATTACCTGCGGGGCCCTCTCAAACTCAGTTTCACGCTGACCCTGACCCTGGTGTTGCTGTTGTCATTGCTTGCCGCGGTCTGGGCGGCGTTTTACGCGGCGGCGAGGGTGGCGGCACCGATCCAGTCGTTGGTGCGCGCGACACGCGCGGTCGCGCAGGGCGACTTCGGCGTCCGTGTGGCGGAAAAGAGCCGGGACGAAATCGGCGTCCTGGCGCGGTCGTTCAACAACATGACCCGCGGGCTTGCCGAGGCGCGCGATGCCACCCGCCGCGGGCAGCTCGCCCTGGAAAACGAACGCAGCTGGCTGGCCAGCGTGCTGGGCGCCCTGTCGACCGGGGTGGTAACCATCGACGGCATGGGGCGCATTCGCAGCATCAATGCCGCTGCAGCCCGCATGCTCGATATCGACAACAGCTACTGGGAAGGACGCTCGTTCAGTGATTTTCTCGATACCCATTCGACGTTCAAGGTGCTTTTCGACGAATCCTCGATCGGTACCGGCGGCCATTCGACGGACGTGCGCATCCACCTGGGTGGGGCGGAACGGGTGGTGCGGGTTGCCTTGTCCCGGCTGGGGCCGGGATTCGACAACCAGGCCGAGGGGCGTATCTGGGTGTTCGAGGACGTGACGCAGTTCGTGCTGGCGCAGCGCGAGGCCGCCTGGGGCGAGGTGGCCCGCCGCCTCGCGCACGAGATCAAGAACCCGCTGACCCCGATCCAGTTGGCCGCCGAGCGATTGCGCCTCAAGTGCCTGCCCAAGCTCGAGGGGAACGAGGCTGAAATAATGGATCGGGCCACCTCCACGGTGATCGACCAGGTCCATGCGATGCAGTCCATGGTCGACGCCTTCTCCGAGTATGCGAAAAGTCCCGTGCTGAACATAACGCCGGTCAAGGTAGGACGGCTCGCGCATGAGCTTGCGGAGTTGTACCGTGATCGCCCGGGCGTGACCCTGCAAGTCACGGCCGATGCGGATTTGACCCCGGTCCCGGCCGATGCGGTGCGCCTGCGCCAGATCCTGCATAACCTGATCAAGAATGCCATTGAAGCCCAGTCCGGGTATCACGCCGAGATCTGGCTCGAAGTGGCCGAATCCAAGGAGATCGACGGCGTGGTGCTGACGGTCCGTGATGCCGGGCCGGGGTTCGAGGCTGGCATGCTGAGGCGCGTGTTCGAGCCGTACGTAACCACCAAGCGCAAAGGGACCGGCCTGGGCCTTGCCCTGGTGCGCAAGCTGACCGAAGAGCAAGGCGGCACGGTGAGCCTGTCCAATGTGGAGGGTGGAGGTGCCCAGGTCGTGGTTGTCCTGCCCAGGCGGCAACCGGGCCTGCGGGTCTTGGATGGAGGTAAGCGATGAGTCTTGCACGCATACTGGTCGTGGACGATGAACCGGAAATCCGCAGTGCGGTGGGTGAAATCCTGTCCGACGAGGGATACGAAGTCGCGCTGGCGGAGAGCGCCGAAGAGGCGCGGATGGAAGTAGCCGCGGCCCGCCCCGATCTGGTGCTGCTCGATATCTGGATGGAAGGCGAGGATGGCATTTCGCTGCTGCGCGAGTGGAGCGAAGATCCGGCGCTGGCGCTCTCGGTGGTCATGATGTCCGGGCATGGCACGGTGGATGCCGCGATCGAGGCGACGCGCCTTGGCGCGCTGGATTTTATCGAGAAGCCGGTCTCTCTGGCCAAGCTGTTGTATGTCGTCGAGCGGGCCCTGAAGAACGTGCCGCGGCGCCATGCCGGCCTCGGCTCGGCAACGCTGCTCGACATCATTCATGCCCACCCGCGAATTGCCGCGCTGAAGAAGTCGCTGGAAGCCCTGATCGGGCGGGACGAGTCCGTACTGATCGTAGGCGAGCCGGGCAGCGGACGAGAGACGTTGGCGCGACGGCTGGCACGCGCCGATCACCGTACTTTCGAAAGCTTCGTGCTGACGGATGCGGATCCGGCATCGTTGCGCACCGCCTTGAACAACGAGCGTCACGCGCAGTCTCCCCGCCTGCTGTTCTTCGATGAACTGGGCGATGCCTCGCCGGCGGTGCAGGAGGTGCTCATCGGGTTTCTCGCCGACAATCCGGATTCGCGCCTGCGTTTCTGCGCCTCCATCCATTCCCGCGCCAATGCAGACGTCCAGGTACGCCGCGATCTCTATGACCAGTTGAGCGTGCTCGTCATAGAAGTGCCTGCGTTGCGAGAATACCGTGACTTCATCCCCGAAATCATCCGTCACTACGTCGAAACCCTGGCGGACCAGGAAGGCTACACCTTTCGCCAGTTCGGGGTTGCTGCCATCAACCGACTGCGCCGGCATGACTGGCAGGGAAATCTGCAGGAATTGGGCAACGTGATCCGCCGGCTGCTCGCCACGGGCGAGCGCGGCACGGTCACGCTCGGCGAAGTGGATGAAGCTCTGGCCGCCAACCTGCCCGTCGCCCCGCAGGTTGGCGAGGACCTCCTGTCGCTGCCTTACCGCGAGGCCTGCGAGCGCTTCGAGCGCGCCTATCTCAGCGCGCAACTCAAGCTGGCCGACGGGCGCGTGGCGCGGCTGGCCGAGCGCGTTCAACTCGAGCGGACGCATCTTTACCGGAAGCTTAAAAACCTGGGCATCGAGCTCTCTTCGGGAGACACGGAAGAATGAGAATTGCCGCGATCGGGGCCGGCGTTGCCGGCGCAGCAGTGCTGTTCGGTCTGGTTCTGCTGGGTTACCGCCTGGCGCACAAGCGCCCGCTTAACCTCGTGGGCTGGCTGCATCCGATACTCGGCGTTGCTGGCCTGGGGCTGCTCTATTGGGTCACGTTGAACTGGCATGGGCCACGGAGCCTGCCCTTCGATGCGGGGACACTGGTGCTGACCCTGACCTTGGCAGGAGGCGGCTTGCTGTTCGCACTGCGGCTGAACCGGCTGCCGCGGCCGCTGCTCGTGATCTTGCTCCACGGTGTCGCGGCCCTGCTGGGCTATGCGTTGATCCTGGTGGGGCTCATCCGCAGATAGCTGGGATCGCGATGCTACCGCACCAGGTTGTTGAGATCGAAGATCGGCAGCAGGATGGCCAGCACGATGAACAGCACGGCGCTACCCATGAGCAGGATCATGACCGGTTCGAGGATCGCCATCATTCCGGCCACCAGCCCCGAGAATTCACGTTCCTGATTGATCGCTGCCCGGTCGAGCATCTCATCGAGCGTGCCTGACTGCTCGCCGCTGGCGATCAGGTGAATCATCATCGGCGGGAAATGCTTGTGCCGGGCCAAGGCCCGGTTGATCGGGGCACCTTCGCGCACCCTGTCCGCCGCCTCGGCCACGGATTCGCGCATCGGGATGTTGTTGATCACATTACCGGCGATGCGCAGGGCATCCAGGACGGGCACGCCGCTGCCGGCCAGGATCGAGAGCGTGCGCGTGAAGCGGGCGGTATTGAGACCACGCACGAGCCGGCCGATCAGCGGCGCGCGCAATTGCCAGGCATGGAAGCGGTGCTTGGCGGCCGGCCGCTTCAGGGTTTGCATGGCAGTGACGATCAGCGTCACCAGAATGAGCAGGATCAGCCACCACCAGTGGCGCAGGCCATGGGACATGCCGATGAGTATGCGCGTGACCAGCGGCAGCTGATGATGGATGTTGGTGAAGACTTGCGTGACCTGCGGCACCACGTAGGTCATCAGCCCGACGACGATGATCGTCGCGACGATAGTCAGCAGGATGGGGTAGATCAGCGCCAGCGTGAGTTTCTGCCCCAGGTCCTGGCGATTCTCGGCGAAATCGGCCAGGCGCGCGAGCACCGAATCAAGGTGTCCGGTCTGTTCCCCCGCGGTGACGGTGGCCCGGAAGATCTCCGGGAACACGTGCGGGAATTCACCCAGGGCGTCGGCCAGCGTATGGCCTTCCATGACCTTGCCGCGCACGGCCATGAGCATGCTCTGCAGGCGTGGTTTCTCGTTCTGCTCCGCCGCCGCTGTCAGCGCCTGCTCGACGGTCAGCCCGGAGGCAACCATAGTGGCGAGTTGGCGAGTAATGAGGGCCAGGTCGGCGGAACTGATCCGCCGGCGCATGCCGAAATTGCGCTTGGCCCGGCGTTTCTCGCGTTCGACGGCGGCTTCCACCGCGAGCGGGATCAATCCCTGTTCGCGCAGTTTCTGGCGCACGAGGCGCGCGGTATCCGCCTCCAGGACGCCTTTTTTCTCGCGCCCACCGGTGTCGAGCGCGGTGTATTCGAAGGCCGCCATCAGCGGATCCGTTCAGGGGCCCGGGAATCAGTCTTCACGGGTGACACGCAATACTTCCTCGAGGCTGGTCTCGCCGGTCAGGATGCGCTGGCAGCCATGTTCGCGAATGCTGGGCGTCTTGGTGCGAGCGTAGGTTTCGAGGTCCTGTTCGCTGGCACGGTCATGAATCATGCGCCGCATGTGATCGTCGACCGCAACCAGTTCGTAAATGCCGGTACGGCCCCGGTAACCGGTGCCGTTGCATTCCTCGCAACCCACCGGCCGGTGGAAAGTGACGTCGGCGTCGGGGTCGAGGTGCATCAGCGTGCGTTCATGCTCATCGGGCGAGTACGGTTCGCGGCAGGCCGGGCACAGCAGGCGCACCAGTCGTTGCGCCAGCAGGCCGATCAGGCTGGAGGAGAGCAGGAAGGGTTCGACACCCATGTCGTCGAGGCGGGTAACCGCGCCGACCGCGGTGTTGGTATGCAGCGTGGAGAGCACCAGGTGGCCGGTGAGCGAGGCCTGCACGGCGGTTTCGGCCGTTTCCAGGTCGCGGATTTCGCCGATCATCACCACGTCGGGGTCCTGGCGCAGGATCGCGCGCAAGCCGCGGGCGAATGTCATTTGCACGCGCGTGTTCACCTGAGTCTGGCCGATGCCATCGAGATGGTATTCGACCGGGTCCTCGACGGTCATGATATTGCGCACTTCGCTGTTCAGCTGGGTGAGCGCGGCATACAGTGTCGTGGTCTTGCCGGAACCGGTGGGGCCGGTCACGAGCAGGATGCCGTGGGGCTTGCTGATCAGGTCTTCGAGCAGCTCACGGGTGGATTTCGGCATGCCCAGATGATCGAGGGACAGGCGCCCCGCCTGCTTGTCCAGCAGGCGCATCACCACCCGCTCGCCATGCCCGCAGGGAATGGTCGAGACACGAACGTCCACGGAGCGGCCGGCAATTTTCAGCGAAATGCGTCCGTCCTGAGGAAGGCGCTTTTCCGCGATATCCAGTTTCGCCATGACTTTGACGCGCGAAACCACCAGCGGTGCGACCGCGCGGCGTGAGCGCAGCACTTCACGCAGGACGCCGTCGACCCGCATGCGCACGACGAGGTGGTCCTCGAAGGGCTCGATATGGATATCCGACGCGTTTTCGCGGATTGCCTCGGTCAGCAGCACGTTGATCAGGCGGATGATCGGCGCGTCGTCCTCGGCCTCCAGCAGGTCTTCGGGTTCGGGCAGCTGGCTGGCCACGCTGGAGAGGTCGGTGTTGGCCTCCAGCGCCTCGAATTCACCGATCTTCTGATGTTCCTCGTAGCTTTCCTGGAGCAGCCGGTTGAACGCTTCCTCGGGGACCTTTTCGGTTACCAGCGGGCAGCCCAGCATGCGCCGCAGCTCGATCAGTCCCGCCGATCCGGTGCCTTCGCGCATGATTACGCGCGCTTTCCCATCGGCGATTTCCCGCGCGATGACACCGTGGCGGCGCGCAAACCCGTAGGGCACCCGCTGCCTGAGGCCGGTGCCGGTCCGGCCGGAATCGAGCGACTCAGCGATGCTGGCCATGCGCTCCACCCTGTGCACTCGGCTGCTGTGAAGTGGCGGCCGATCCCGGCATGATCAATGTAGCCATTTCGGGGGCGGTCGTCGTGCCTTTGTCGGATGCGTTCAGTTCCGGCAGCACCGGCGGAGTCGCCCCCGGCAGCAGTGGTATCGGTCCACGCCCCATCTGCAGTTCGCGAATCTCGTTATAGCGCGAGTTGGTCACGCCCCGGGTGTCGTTGGCGTTGCGCAGGATGACCGGGCGCAGGAAAATCATGAGGTTTTGCCGCGACTTGCTGGAAGACCGGTAGCGGAACAGGTTGCCGAGCAGGGGGATGTCGCCGAGCAAGGGCACTTTCTGCTTGCTCTGCGACAGGTTGGTGTCGATCAGCCCGCCCAGTACGATGATCTGGTGGTTCTTGGCAATCACCGTGGTTTGCAGTTCGCGGTCGTTGGTGACCAGGCCCGCGGCGCCCTGGACCGATGACCCGAGCGAGGAATTCTTGGCGTCGATCTTGAGCGTGACCGTGTCGCCACCGTAATTGATCTGCGGCGTGATTTCCAGATTCAGGCCCAGCTGCTCCCGGTTCACGGTCTGGAAGGGGTTGATCAGGTTGGTGGAGCTTCCGGTGTTCGATCCGGTGTTGGTGTACTGGCCGGTCACGAACGGAACCTTTTGGCCGGAAACCAGTTTTGCTTTCTCGTTGTCGAGCATTACCAGCGACGGCGTGGAGAGGATGTTCGTGTGCGAATCATTGGACAGCGCGTTCAACAGGGCGACGAAACTGGTGCCGTTTTGCACGATGTGGCCGACGCCGAACAGCAAGCCGCCGGGGAGATTGAGCCCCGTAGTGGCCGTGCCGCCCGGTACGCTGCCCGAAGACGCCCCGGAAACGCTTTGTGCCAGTTGTGCGAGGGAGCTGACGCCGTTGGGGAAGTTGGTCAGTCCCGCGGCCCCTGACGACAATGCGGCCCAGCTGATGCCCAACTGCGCAGCGGAGCTTGAGGACAGTTCGGCGATGATGCCCTGCACAAGTACCTGTGCCCGGCGTACGTCGAGTTCCTTGATGATCTGCCTGATTTCGGCCAATGGCTTCTGTGGGGCGGTCACGATAAGTGCGTTCAACGCGTCGTCGGAAATGACGTCGATCCCCGGTTGGCTGCTGGCCTGGGTGCCGCTGCCGGCTTTCTGCTTCTGCTCCTGTGCCTTGGCATAGCCCTGAAGAATCTTGGCCAGATCCTTGGCCTTGGCATAGTGCAGGTAGATGACATGGGTGTCCCCCGTGTTGCCTGTCGGCTGGTCGAGTTGTTCGACCAGGGCCTTGACCTGGAGTTGCTCGGCCGGGCTTCCTGAAACCAGGATGGAGTTGGTGCGCGGATCCGCGGCGAGCTTCATCGGTATCTTGCCCTGGCTGTTGCCTTTCTGCAGCATGTTGGTCAGCACCTGGCTTATGGCCACGGCCGAGGCGTACTGGAGCTTGATGAGCGAAAAGTTGGCGTCAAGCGGCTGGTCCAGCCGGTGCGCCAGGGAAATGATGCGGGCCACGTTCGCGACGCGTCCGGAGATGATCAGCATGTTGGATGGAGCGTATGCTGCGAGCTGGGCCTGGCTGGACATGAGCGGGCGCAGCGCGGGCACCAGTTGCGAAACTGTGACGTTGTGAAGCTGGAAGACGCGGGTGATCATGGCGTCTCCCGGCGCATTGGCCCCGTTATTCACCCCAGGGCTCTGGCGTCCTTCAATGGCCGGAACGATCTTCCAGGTGTCGTGGCCGCTGGGCAGCGCCGCAAGGCCGTGTACGTCGAGCACGGACAGGAACACCGAAAACAGCGCGTTGGCGGAAATCGGCTTGGCGGAAATCACGGTCACACGCCCCTGAGCCCGCGGATCGACGATGAAATTCTTGCCCGTGATGGTACTGACCATCTGGGCCACCTCACGAATGTCGGCGTCCTTGAGATTGAGGGTGATCTGCGAACCGGAAGCGGGCTTGGCATCGCTGGCTGCACTGCGCGCGTGCCCACCCGGCAGGGACGGCGGTGGAGCGCCCAGCGCGGCCGGTGCCGCGAGAGCTAAAGCTATCGTCGTAATGGTTGTAATTGAACGAAACATTTATCCCCCGGAAAGATTGACTGTGACGTGCACGGGTTTGCCATGCCGCAGCACGTCGAGTTCGACGGCTCCCTTTGCATGCCGAAGTTGGGCCATGGCCTGCATCGCGCTGGCATTATTGGTGAGCGATAGCCCGTTGACCTTGGTGATTACGTCCCCCGGTTGCAGGCCCGACTGATGAAAAAGGGCCGGTTTCTTGCCGGGAAAGACCCGGTATCCCCTCATCTTGCCCTTGGCCGCGTAGGGTTGAATACGCATAAAGTCCATGAGGCTCTGTGGATGCTGCTCTACCTTTTGGCGCAGTTGCGGCGAGACGGAAACCTGGTGGGCTCGTTGGGGCGAGGCCTGATTCCCGATCGAAGAATGATTCCCGTTACCGAAATGCATATTGGCTGCGAGGATGGAGGTGCCGGCCTTGGGCAGCGGCAATGATTCCAGCCGGCCGTTGTGCGCAATTACGACGCGGTCCGCTTCGATAGTGCGTATTACCGCGCCGCCAGGCAGCGTGGCGCCTACCGAATAGGTATGCTGGTTTTGGTTGCTCCCGTTGGCAATGATGGCCTGCGACGGAAATTGCCCCGCGCCCGCGGCGACTCCCAGCAGGGTCAGGTCCAGTGAGGTCTGCGGGGCGTTCACTGCGGCCTGAGTTGCAGCGCTATTGCCGGCAACGCCGAATAGATGCGCTGACTGGATCTGTTGCACGGGACTATTTCCGGCCCCCGCTCCCTCGGCCCGGCGTGTGCCAGCGGGCGCGTTTGGCGTGTTCATCGCCACCCCGGGCGTCACGAACTGCCAGCTCAGGCGCGCGGCCAGATAGGCAATCAGCACGACGAGTCCCAGAAAGACCAGAAGAGGCAGCCGCCGCCCGCCCAACAGCTTCCCTGCCGTGGGTTTTGCGCGCAACAGGGCGGTCTGGATCGTGGTCAGTGGTGATTGGGGCATGGCGTGGCCGCCCGTGCGGGCGTTCTGGTCGTCGTGAATGGACACAAACTCACGAGTTTACGGGGGTTTGACCATCATCTCAAGGGTTTTCTCCCGGCGCGTGGGCGCCGGGTGATGGGCTACAATCATGATATGCCGAACTTAGTACCCTATCGTCGCTGGCTGGTCCCGGTGGCCACGGGAAGGGGGGTGCGTGCCGCAACGGAAGAAGGCACGCCGCGGGAGGATACGCAGGGGCCCAATGTCGCGGCCCAGGAAGCGGAGCCCGAACTCAAGCGCCCGCCATTGTTCAAAGTAGTAATCGTCAACGACGATTACACGCCGATGGAGTTCGTGGTGGAGGTGCTGCAGACGTTTTTTCGTCTTGACCGCAACAAGGCCGTGCAGATCATGCTGTACGTGCATACTCGCGGGAAAGGCGTCGCGGGCGTGTTCACCTATGAAATAGCTGAGACCAAGGCCGCGCAGGTCAATGAATATGCGCGACAGAATCAGCATCCGTTGCTGTGTACCCTGGAAGAGGTTTGAAGGAGGAAGGCCATGCTTAGCAAGGAACTTGAATTCTGCCTGAACAGTGCGTTCAAGGAAGCGCGCGATACCCGCCAGGAATTCATCACCGTGGAGCACCTGCTTCTGGCCCTTCTGGACGTGCCGGTGGTGGTGGAAACGTTGAAGGCCTGCGGCGCGGAAATGGACGGGTTGCGCGAGGCGCTGACGGGCTATATCGACAAGACCACGCCGCGGCTGGGCAAGCAGGCGACAGTCGACGTGCAACCCACGCTTGGTTTCCAGCGCGTCTTGCAACGTGCGGTCTTCCATGTCCAGTCATCCGGGGAGAAGGAGGTCACGGCGCTCAATGTGCTGGTTGCCGTGTTCAGTGAAAAGGACTCCCACGCCGTCTATCTGCTCAAGCAGCAGCAGGTCACGCGCCTGGATGTGTTGAATTTCGTCTCCCACGGCATCGGCAAGAACGAAGAGCCCGGTGAGCCCGAGGCCGAGGAAACGGCCGGTGCCCGTCAGGAGAAGAGCGAGCCGAGTGCGCTCGAGCAGTACACGCGTAATCTCAACGAGCTGGCCCGCCAAGGGCGCATAGACCCTCTGGTGGGGCGTGGGCTTGAATTGCAGCGTACCATGCAGATCCTGTGCCGCCGGCGCAAGAACAATCCGCTGTTCGTCGGCGATGCGGGAGTCGGCAAGACCGCATTGGCCGAAGGCTTGGCCTTGCGCATCGTCGAGGGGCGGGTGCCGGAGATCCTGCGCGATGCCACGGTGTATTCGCTCGACCTCGGGGCGCTGGTTGCCGGCACCAAATACCGTGGCGATTTCGAAAAGCGCCTCAAGGGCGTGCTCGGCGAGCTTGCCGAGCAGGAAGGCTCGATCCTGTTCATCGACGAGATACACACGGTAATCGGGGCCGGTGCGGCCTCGGGCGGCGTGATGGATGCATCCAACCTGATCAAACCCGTCCTGGCCTCGGGCGAACTCAAGTGCATCGGCTCGACCACCTACCAGGAATTCCGCGGGATATTCGAGAAGGACCGGGCGCTGGCGCGCCGCTTCCAGAAGATCGACGTCGTGGAGCCCACCGTCGAGGAAACGGTGGCGATTCTCGATGGACTCAAGCAGCGGTTCGAGGCCCATCACGACGTCAAGTTCCCGAAACGGACATTGCGCGCGGCGGCCGAACTGGGGGCGCGCTACATCAACGACCGGCGCCTCCCGGACAAGGCCATCGACATCATCGACGAGGCCGGCGCGGAAATGCGCCTGCGCCCGGTGGCGAAGCGGCGCAAGACGGTCAGCGTGGAGGATGTCGAGCAGATCGTCGCGCGCATGGCCCGCATCCCGCCGAAGAGCGTGTCGCATTCCGACCGCGACGCGCTGCGCACCCTGGAGCGTGATCTGAACCTGGTGATCTACGGCCAGAACGAGGCGGTGAAAAGCCTTGCCCAAGCCATCAAGATGGCGCGTTCCGGCCTGGCGCATCCCGAGCGGCCGATCGGCTCGTTCCTCTTCGCCGGCCCGACCGGCGTGGGCAAGACCGAGGTCACGCGCCAGATGGCCCGCCTGCTCGGAATTCCGCTGGTGCGCTTTGACATGTCCGAGTACATGGAGCGGCACACCGTGTCGCGCCTGATCGGCGCACCGCCCGGCTACGTCGGTTTCGACCAGGGCGGGCTGTTGACCGAGGAAATCAACAAGAACCCGCATGCGGTACTGTTGCTCGACGAGATCGAGAAGGCGCATCCGGACGTCTACAACCTGCTGCTGCAGGTCATGGACCATGGTGAGTTGACCGACAACAATGGCCGCAAGGCCGATTTCCGCAACATCATCCTGGTCATGACTTCAAATGCCGGTGCCCAGGACATGACCAAGCGCACGATGGGCTTTACCCAGCAGGATCACGCGCCGGACATCCAGGAAGCGGTGCGCCGCATCTTCTCGCCCGAGTTCCGCAATCGTCTCGACGCGGTGATCCAGTTCGGCCATCTGTCGCCGGAAAGCATTCTGCGCATCGTCGACAAGCTCCTGCTCGAGCTCGAGACGCAGCTTGAGGAAAAGGGTGTGCAACTCGATGCCGACGAGGACGCCCGCCATTGGCTCGCCGAGTACGGCTACGACGTGCAGATGGGCGCGCGCCCGATGGCGCGGCTGGTCCAGGAACGCGTCAAGGCGCCGCTGGCCGAGGAATTGCTCTTCGGCCGCCTGGCCGACGGCGGTCACGTGCAACTCGGTGTGCGTGACGGCGAGCTCGTGCTGGATATCGACGCGTCCGAGGACAGCGACAGCCGCACCGAACGGCCGACCGCCGACGCCTAGCCTCAGGGTTATGTGGAAGCGGCGGTCCCCGCCACGATCCGTCATCGGGCACGCCGGCCGGGTTCTCTCGCAGGAGCGGCTTCAGCCGCGAAGAAGCGCCGGCGCCCGCCTGATCGCTTGCCCGTGCCCTCCGCGGACCGGCTGCAATGTCACTCTCGCGGGACCACGGGCCGAGTAGCTTCGTAACTCACTCCCGGGTGCCCGGCGGGGAACAAGTCGTCGGCAATTCCCCGCCGTGCCAAGGCTTCAAGGAGCAGTTCGGGCGGCTCATCCCGGCGCTCGTCGGTGAGCCGGAACACGCCCCAGTGAATCCCGACAGCCCGGGCAGCTTCGAGGTCCTCCAGAATCTGCACGGCTTCGTCGGGACTGGTGTGTTGTGCACTCATGAACCAGCGCGGCGCATAGGAGCCAATGGGGATCAGGGCCAGATCGGGCCGGCCGACCCGTCGCCGCACTTCCCGGAAAATGCGCCCGTCACCGTAACCGGTATCGCCGGTGAAATGAGCGCTGCCGCCGGTCGTGTTCAGTATGAATCCTGACCACAACGCCATGCGCCGGTCACGCCCCGTGCGCGCCGACCAGTGATAGGCGGGGACAATCGTCACTTCGCCACCCCTGCCGATGGGGATACGCTCCCACCAGTCCCCGGCCGCCACCCGCGCATCGGGGATGGACCGCCTGAGGATCGTGTCGTTACCGAGTGGCGTCACGATGAGCGGGTGGTGCTTGGCGTTGAGACGGCGCAGGGTCAGCATGTCCATATGGTCGTAGTGATTGTGGCTCAGGAGCACCGCGTCGATCGGCGGCAAGGTTTCGAATGCCACGCCGGGCGCCCACACGCGCCGGGGTCCCGCGAACGGGAGTGGGCTCGCCCGCATTGACCATACCGGGTCGGTGAGGACGTTAAGGCCGCCTGCCTGGATCAGTACGCTCGCATGACCGATGACCGTTGTCCGCAGGCCTTCGACCGAGGCATCCGGAACGGTCTGCCGCACGGGAACGGAACTCGGCCACGCGGCAGGTCTTCCTCCCAGCTTCCAGCGCAGGAGGTCGCGCAAGCTCCGGTCAGTTTCGAGGTGATCCGGATTGAAAAAGCGCAAGCCATCGAAATGATCACTCGGTTGCCCGGAATAATACGGATTCACAGATCGGGGCACTACGTTTTCCCTCCAGGCATCGGCTTTGCAACCAAAGTTGCATTCGTCCGGTTACGGATACACGTTAGCATGCCCTAAACCGGCCGGAATCAGACGGTCGACTGGCGCCCCGCAAGCCGTCATTCGCCGCTCCGCATCTGCTCCGATCTGTTTAAGCCGCTTGCTCATATGAATGCAGTCCAACGTAATCCCTTTAGGGAATTCATATTTACCGATTTCGTTGCCAACGAATCCACATGTCCGATAGCAAGGCACTGCATTGTGAGAAGAATCCAGGGAAAGCAGTGTCACGCCGGTATTTCTGACCAAGTCCTCGAGATGACCGAGAATCATCTTTTCGATGCCCTTGCCTATGTACCGCGAATGTACAAATACTGCTGCGGATTCAATGGATCGACGCAACACATTGCGCGGAACGTTCGGCAGGCGTTTCGTAGTTTAG
>Ga0102950_1000182_pt1 | contig 16215 bp, 12 predicted proteins | sample SalPon2A_B_D2_MG_FD_78505 | JGI IMG/M metagenome (GOLD analysis project Ga0102950, IMG submission 78505) | Soil microbial communities from South San Francisco under conditions of wetland restoration - Salt Pond MetaG R2A_B_D2_MG | ecosystem: Environmental > Terrestrial > Soil > Wetlands | place...
CATGGGAATAACGCTATGAACCACGGAGTGGTTCCATGATGTATACCAGAAAGACAATATTTATACTAATGACATTTATTAAGTGATCAGGGGATCCCTCGGCTTCGCCTTCGGGATGACATGGTAATTTGGGGTTCACAGGGGGAATGAGGCTCAGGGGAAAAACAACCATTTACCTGGATGTAAAAGAATATTATGTTTCCCGGACAGACTCTCACTCTTTACAAAACGATACAAGTGATGTAGCTTCTGCTACTGCAAATCCGGCCAGGTTCATAGCAATGTCTGCATTAAGCGTTATCATTATTTTTTAAGGTAACTTCTGTTTACCAAGATATCGGTTTCCATATTATAAAACCTGGAATATCGGGATAGTGATTTATAATAGATTTTGTCTAGATCAGCCTTGTCAGATTTAAACGGATTAAATGTTATGACTATGTGTTTGCCCTTAATATTACGTCTCCATGTTCCAATGATTTGTCCTCCCGTCATTATTGTCGGATAAAATATACCATTGTCAGAGATTGTTTTCTTTTTTTCAACTGACAACATTGACGGTGTCCTGTCACGATAACCTATCAGAAACTCATCGAAAGCAGGTAACAGGTAAATTTCTCTTTTAGCCGGGATCGGCGTATCAGAGCCTTCAGCAAACCAGTAAGTTTTATCCTCAATTACCTCGGGGAACAGGCTCAGTTTATTGAGTTCCACCGCAAGCTTTGATTTACCCGAAGACAATCCGGACCACCATGAAAAGTCCTCAATTGTAGCAGGCGCACGGCTGGTAAAATAACGGAGGGCAAGTTCTTTGAGAGCTTCTTCTCCAAAAATCCTGTTTTTGACCGGTACACGTTCTGCAAGAATTGCATAAGTCGGTTTACTCCCTTTTTGTTTTCCGCTACATATAATACCATCAATTTCTGCTCTTAGAAATATATGCGAGGCCCTGTTATTACCAACATAGATCTTAGCATTTGTTAATTCCAGCATCAGCTCTTCACGTGTTTTATGATTCCCGTCTCTTAGCGTCTTTTCAAATATTTTATTACATTTTCTGAAAATAGTATCATCAAGGCCAAGTTGTTTATCCCGGTATTTTAAGGAAGATCTGATATGAGGAGCCGTTAATTCCTGCATCCAATATATATCCTCGGAAGATACAATATGCCAGGTAGGTCTAAGGAGATGAGTCCTTATCAAACTGCCGGAATCCAGTTCATTATTTATAATAATCTCGGTACAATCCGGGAGCCGAATACCCAGGGCCCATTTTGCCATCTTGTAGTCCTGTGCCTGGATGGCTCCCAACCAACCGGCAACATCTTTAGCTGTTTTGAACTTTGAGACAGAGATCTGCTGGTTAAAAGATCTCAGGTTTGATAACTTTTTCAGGTTTAGTGTCATAGTCTGGTTAGCGATTTGTTCCTTCGGGCAGGTGTTGCACGCCTTCTGTCACAGTTACAGGAGTTCCCGGAGTAAGAGCACCAGTCAATTAAAACAGCAATCAGGATTGTGGTTCTTACAGGCATAGTACTAGTTTGTTGGATTTATTTTGAGTAACCGGATCCTCTGTTCCTGCAGAGTTGGAAAGGTTTTCACAACATTGTCCGTGTTGGTTGTAGTTACTTTTTTAAAGTATTCACTATACTTTCCCGAGCGATTTTGTATCCCGTAAACAAATAATGTTCCCCATCAGGATAAATAGTTTCTCCTTTAGTAAGCCAGGAAACAGCAAATGCTTCTATTGCGATTGTCTCCATTGTAAAAATGAATGGGAAATCATCAAATAATGATGAAAATTTGTTTGTAACAATATAGATTACCATAATTGCCACACATATTAACATAATCCAGCCACAAATTTTATAAACAATATTTCGTTTTTGTTTTTGAGTTCTCTTTAACTTTTTTTCTTGTGGAGCATCAGTTAGGGGAAAGCATATTAATGAGATAAGGCTCAAAGTAATGAAAAATATACCGGCAAATATTAAATGCCTTTCTATGCCCATTATTTTGGGTACATCAGGCAAAAAGGTGTGAACGCTAAATGAATCTCTTAGATACTTAGTTGCAGTGGGACTGAATGCTACACCGATTCCACAAACTGATGCTATTGTAGAAAGGATATTTTCTTTCGTACTATATCCTCTATAAGTAAATAAAAATGCTCCCATAGCGCACAGAACAGAAACTAAAATATCACCACTACTGGTGTAATAATAATCACTAATTGAAGATTCAATTGGTAAATCACCTGGTGAGGTTTTGGTAGCAAGAATAAGTAAAATGGGAAGGAACATTCCGCTGAATCCTATAAAATTTCTTAACGTCATATAGGAAAACACGAGTTTGTTTTCTTTTTCCTTTAACCGGTCTGGACTAAGTTGTGTTTTCAATGATTCCATTTTTTAAAGATTTAAAATTGAATGTATATATTCTGGCAGATGCAATTGAAATCATAGCACATGTTCCTCAATTAAGTTCATTTGTATAGCTCACCGCTTGTCCGCGGGGCATTAGTATTTGGACCCCACGAACCCGCATTTGAACTAATTCGTTTGGACAAGATTTTCAGCCATGTGTTCGTTTTTTTATCCTTATCCACTTAAGATGTTTACGCTTTTTATACTTATCCTCGTCGTTAGATATTTATTCGTATTGAATAAAGTTCCGACAATTATCAATCCAACGGCACTCATCATAATAGGCATTTGAAAAGCCTATCATCGATGCAGCGAGTATTATAAAAATCCAATTAGGTATCCATTTAAAACGCCTCTTCCTTTTGCGTTTAATTCTATTTTTTGATTTATCCATTTTCTATCCGGTAAATGATTCCATACAAAATTTATTACCTGGTGGGTAAGCTCATGTGCAGAGCAGCAGTGCTTTATCAGCATAACCCTTCGGTAAGAGATATGGTTGTCATCTTTGGATAGTCCTTGAATATATTGTTTACCTGAAATCAGTTGTTTAATGTCTATGTCTTGCAATGCTTTGCAGCGTAAATTGATACCAACGTCGGCGTGTATTACCGCATTGTGTTTTTGAAGGTTTAACTTGCCTGGATAATGCAGCCTGGGCAATGGTTGCGAACGTTGTCCATTTATATTTTTTATACCGGTTCGCACATACACAGCCCGGCAATGGGTTACATATGCTGGTAGCGCATTGTGCGTTTATTTAGATTTTTGAACTACCCTTCTTAGTCCCCTAAAAGTCGAAAAAGGTACATTTACAATAAAAGCGTTTGCTAACCACGCTGGTATTAATCCCCCGGGCTCTACATGCATCTGGTAAGTTACAGCAGTCTTGCCTGAATCAATTGATGTTAAAAGCCAGTAACCATTTGCTTTCGCCAATCTGACTATTCCTTTTTTTGTCTGAATATAGTCAGGTAGTCCTGTTACAGTAACTTTTACCTGATCGCTGTTAATTGCTATATATTGAAAGCGATATACCATATCCCGGTTATTAAAGGGCCAGGGTAAAGATGTTTCGATATAATAATACTGGGTATTACCTTCCGTTTTAAGTAACTTTACTTCTTTGCTATCAGCAACCCAATTATTAACGATATTCATTTCTTTTAAAACTTCAACAATATCATCAATTCTGCAATTAAGCTGCATTTCAGCTTTAAATGATTTATAGTCAGAGCCTGATTCGGTCTTTGTATATACTTTAATCCCGTCTGCAGCTTTCTTTAGTTGCCAATCTTCCCGGGCAGATACACTCAATGTTAATAGCAATATAATAATGCCCATCCAAAATAATCTTAGTTGCATTCTTTCAATATTTAGCATCGGGCTTACTCCTCAATTAATTAAAACAACCAAACTGAGATTAAATTTAGAACTAAATGAGCATAAACTTTAAGAATCCGTCAATAAAAGGGATTAACAGGGCCTTTACTTTTCAAAGCATTGTCCGCGTTATGGGCAGTTATTTTTTAGTTCCAATCTCAAACCAAAAACTAAGAGTCTTTGCTGCTTCGCTACTGAACTAAAGGGTAAAACCGAATGAATTTCCATATTTGGTGTAATATCAAACAGAAAGTTTAAAATTTGAAATTCTTTCCCTGCCCCGAAATTTAAACCAAATCCAGGATGAAGAAAAGCTTACGGGTTGATTAATCCCGACATTGGTTAATACACCAATCACTACATTTTTTGAAAACTTATTGTCCTGAGAATAAATGATTGAACAGAGACAAACAAAAATAAAGGACAAGACAGGTTTTTTCATAATGTATAGATTTTGATAAAGAGTTAAGTTTAAAAAACCAATATTAAAGCTGTTACAGGCTTCTGTGCTGATAACCGTATTGCCTTGAAAAAATAGTGTGTCAGTGTATATTCTGTAGGCAAGCAATAAAGTTCGTTTGTGCTGGCTCAATACAACCTCACATATTTCTCAATATTTAACCTGTTTACTCCCAGATTATCAACTTTCTCCACTCCTTTTTGAATTAAGGTATCCCCATTAATTGAAATAGTAAAATTGAAATCATTACCCTCCCAGTTTCTTGCACTACAATATTCAAGATGTTCTGTATAAGAGTTATTGATAAGCGAATATCTGCCTCCCCCAGCGACAAAAACAGCGCCAGAATCCTGACCTTTGTTTAAGTCATGTTGTAAGAAAGCGAAATGAGATTGGTTCAGAATTTTAATGAAAGATACATCCTTTAAATAATCAGTGACTGTGGTGTCACCGTTTTCAATAAGAGTCCCTGAAATCAGTTTCCATGTACCTTCAATTGAATTGTCAGATGAAATATCTTTTCTACCAGTACATGAAACCAGTATTAAGATGACGATGAAAAATTGTAGAATCTTCATAAGTGCAGGAATTATATTATTTTACAATGTAACTATTTATCGGTGTAAAGTACAGATAACAATCCTAAAAGTGATGGATCCTTTTATATCCATTAAATCTTACTAAGTATTTAATATTAAACTGATAAATACTAAGTTGAATGAATGATAATATTAACCGGAAGACTTGACTTAGGCTCAAAGATTGTATAAATTTATAAGAAAAATCTAAAGAATCATGAGCAATCGAAGAAGCTTTTTAATGAAGAGTGCAATAGGAGTTTCCAGTATTTTTGTGGCATCTCCCCTTTTAGCCATGAAAGATAGTATTATGGATTTGGACAGCTTTCGTGGGGTAATCTATACAGAAAAGGATCCGGGGAGGTGGAAAGGTAAGGAAAGTATTCATATACCTATAACTACTCTAAAAGGTAATGAGGTAACAATACTTACAAATCATCCAATGACTGAACCTCATTACATTGTACGGCACACGCTTGTGGATGATACGGGTGTTGTACTGGGAAGTAAGACCTTTATGCCCACAGATCAGAAAGCAATTTCCACCCATACATTGCCCGATGGATTTCATGGAACACTGTACGCAACAAGTTTTTGCAACCTGCACGATTTCTGGGTGAAGGAATTCTCCGTATAGTTTTTAGAGAATATAAACTTAAGGTTCCGGTTCGATGTTAAACTGTTTCAGGTATTAACTCTGATGCTTACTTCCAACTAGTTTTTGCAGAGAGTCTTTCTTCTATTCTGATGTGATAAAAATTATAATGTAATGATTATCATCTTATTGGACAAACAACTGCGTTTACAACTCTCTGTTACCTTTATTGATTTTGTGGATCCTGTTCCTTTTCTTCAGCTTTCAGTGGTGAGTTCATCCAGTATCTTTTAGAATTGTCAGATATGGAAATGCAATTCTGTTTAAGGGATACGGACCTTATAAAACAAGTATCCCCGAAGCTCAATTTCTTGTTGTAATCCTGCACAAAAAGTTCCCTGAACTGACGAAATACAAGATCTCTTCGCTTGGTAATTAAATTTCCATTAATGTCTTTCAGGTTTTTACATACTATAACAGTGGAATCAATTACTTCATTTCTCTTGAAATGGTCATTTCTCAGTGTTATAAATACGTTAATACCATCAACTCTAATATTTTTGATCTTTGCATGTTTATTTCCAACGTAAATATTATAATTTTCCTTATTCATTCCTGAAACAGTATCGATCTTTCTATTGAATTCAGCAAAAACCATCATAGTTCCGCTTAACGGTTCAAATTTAGATAACCACCATCCTGCTTTTATAAGCTTAAAGAAATCATTGTCAGTAGAATCAGGTATGGTGAAAGTATTATTGAATGAAATGTACTTGAGACACATCATAGAGTCAACTGCAGGTTCCCGCCCGTATTCAATCTCAATATTGAAAATATCTTTTTTCTCCTTTTCGGAATCAAGATATGAACCCGAATATTCAAGTCTTTGTATAGAATAATCATCAGGATGAATGAATATTGAACCCTGGAAGATATCCTCTGTGATCCTGGGTTTTGCAATGAAGTTGATCTTATTTAATAATGTATTTCCATCATGAACTACTTCAGGGGCTGAAAACCAGTGATTTTTGATAAAATCCTTTTCAAAAACATCAACAAACGAAAATGATTTCTTATTGAAATTCCTGATTGGATCGTGAACCAGCAATATGAAAAATTCATTGCCGTATTGATCTCCGACTATTGCATGAGGTATTTTTTTGAACCACACATCAGAATGATCTGTTTCAGGAAGATTATAATAAGGAGTTACCGCCCTTATCGGGAAATCCATATTCTTCCTGAAATCCAGTAATCTGTACCTGTTTGAATCTGATGGATTGTCAAAACCCTTATCCAGTGTCTGAATGATCGCCTCGTTAAGGTTAAGGTAATTTGTACTGTCCTTTTGATAATCCCTGTAATAGGAAACATAGCTGAATGGTTCAGTCGGATTGTTGTCTTTAATTTTTCGTATAGCCCTGTCTACTATGATTACAGAAGTGAGACTATTTCTTTGTCTGGTTCTTCTGGCATTTACTGTGACCTCATGTAATTCATAAACATAAGTTTCAAGCCTCAAATTATTTATTACTGACTTTTTTAACATGCCAAAAGGCACAGATAGTCTATGGAATCCAATACAGGTTACAATAAGACTGTCAGATTGAAATTCCGGCTCATTTAATATTCTGAAATCTCCTTCAGCATTCGTAATGATCCCTACCTGAGAATTCTTAAGACGTACTGTTGCAAAAGGTACAGGCTCGGCTGTTTTGGAATCAACTACTTTACCGATAACATAACCATGCTGCTGACTGAAAGCAAACGGATGATTTAGTAAAAAAAGGATACTAATAACGAATATGTATCTTTTCATCTCTTTTCGATTAAGAGAATTCTTGTTGCTGTTTTTATCAGTGCACCGTAAGTCACAGCAAAAACCTTTACAAACACATGCACTTTCTTACTTATGAAATTTTTGTCCAATTTCTTTTATTTTCTTTTTTCTACATTATAAGTAATCTCATTATAACCGATTTTACCATCCTGAGAAATAGCTTCCACAACTACTTCCATGTCTCCTGTAATATCTGCATTGTAAAAAGTTACCGAAGCCTTACCAAGATTATCAACAATGAGTTTTGGTTCCCAATAAATAAGTGCACGTAAGTCCGGTTTATACCAGTCACTAACGGTTAGCTTTTCGTATTTTGGAGCATAGAATTCCCGAGAGGCAGAAAATACCGGAACAGCTGCCTGAATGATACCTTCAGCTTTTGACACTCCTAAAATGCCTTTTCCTGCATATGTATAAATTGCAATCACATCTCCATGGCTTGGGGCATTTCTGGGATTTATAGTAGGATCATATTCTAACACAAGGTTTACATAATTTTTAGCATTTTCGATGATTTCAAAACTGCTTACCTCACTGGGTGGAATATTTGGTATCAAAGGATAATCATCTTTCTTGACAGTAATCCCATCAATAACAATAAGGGTAGGCTCTGAATTTCTAACATGCGCATACAAATAACCAAAAGAATTCCTGCGAATAATAATATCCGGATATTTGGCCTGAATGACACTGTACAATCCAAATGACCATTTTTCTTCTTTTTTTCGTATCTCTTCACCGCTAATTACCCTATCAGGCTTTCCTATTTCGAACATTACCTTTTTCCTGGCAGGAGTCATTCTGTAAGCTTCAACTTTAACTTCACCTAAGAGAATATCACCGGACAGCTTATAAGTTTCATCGATTTTTTTCTGTTCGATATCGTTTTTGACAATGTTTTTTACAACACTATCTACTTTCCCCACGTAAATTATATGATTAAAGGAAACAACCGATGATTCTTTCTTATCCAATACAATTGTATAATTCTTGTTCCTGCCGGCTCTATTGGCACTCTGAATTAAAATATTAAGATTCTGACCATATTCATCATTTATATTGAATGCAAATCTACCCAAACTATCAGCTGTTTGCGTTTGAACAGATTTATGGTGACCAAATGTCATCAGAGTTAATTCTGCACTCTTCTTCTTCTGAAAAAATACTCCACCGACAGTTCCTGATACAGTAAGATTTGTCTCAGGCTGATAACGGATTTTATCAACAGGTTTTATATATAAATACTTCCGCCAGCCCTGGGTAAGCAATAGTGCATCCAAATCGTTGAAGTGATTATTAGCTTGATTAAAATAAAATCCGGGATTTTCAATCTCACCTTTTAAGTCAGAACTCAACAAAAAATATGATAATATATTTTGACGCAGACTCTGTATTATTCCCATCTGCTCTTTATTAAAAACCAGCACTGATAAATTGGCTTTTATTGGTTCCCTATTATTATTATTTGTTACAATATCAAGTTTAGTCAAATCACGTTGAAAATAGGTTTGCTTGTCAGTTGAAATAGCAATATTTATTCTGTTTTCTGTTCTATTATTAAAATATAGTCTCTCAGCAACAGGTTGCATCAGGTTATCCATCATTGTAAAGGCAATAATGCCATCAGGAAGGCTGTCAGCCGGTAAAACAAATCTAAGCACCCCGTCCTGCAAAGGTCCTTTAATATCATAATAAACCAGTCCTCTTGCAGAAGCTCTTATATAAATATTATCATTTTTAAAATAATTTGAAGAAGCAATAATAAGTATTTCATTCCCAGTCTTGACAACTGAAAGTACATTCCCCTGAGAGGCGACCTGGGGGAGAGGATAAATATCAGATACTTCCCTGTCCGAATGTGTTTTTAATCTGGCGCTATAAATAGTATTTTGATCCACATTGGTCAGTTGAAAAATACCCATGCCTAATTGATTGCTCTTAAATAAGGATACAATCTCGCCTTTATCATTAATAATTTCGCCTTCAACGCTTTTACCCCTACCATTATAATCCAGAGCTTTAAAACCGACTTTGCTGGATAAGCCATTTACTAATTCTCCGCTTTCAGGGAAAAACTGTAAATCAAAACGATCTTCGTTCAGTGCAACCGTCTTTGAATAGGTAAAAAGGTTTTTTGTCTTCATTTTCAAAGTAACAAACTGACTATTATCAGGTATGAGATAATCAAGTATGTATTTGTTATCATCGTTTTTCCTGATAGATAATGAATCTTTTTTATTGTCAATTGTAACGAAAACTGTAAGTTCTTTTTTTTGAAGACTGTCTATCGCCAAAGGGTCAAAATTCGCTACTAACTCTTTTTTGTTATTTTGTTTTTCCACCAAAGTAATATTACTTATGGGTTCTGATTTCACAGTTACGGAAGGCGTAAACACCTGTATGTATTCCTTGAAGAAAAAATCTGCGCCGAAATTTTTATCCCATTCAGTATAGGCTCTTATCAAATAGATGCCCTCAGTGTAACTTTTATTCAAATCAAAAAATCCGTCTCCAATGCCATTCCTTAATTTTATCAATTTCTTCTCAATAACCTTTGCATCCGGACCTATCAATTCCACGTACAGTACTCCGCTAAAATTTGATGGAGTGTTATCCAGAGCCTTTGTAACAATGGCTTTAAACCAAATGGTTTTATCAGTTGTATATACCTTGCCATCAAGTTGCAGGTAAATTTTCTCAGGAGTGTATGATATTAAATCTGGCTCTGTGCTTTGGGACAGAGCTGGATAAGACAGATAACAAGACAACAACACTATAGCAGAAAACCTGGTGATACCCATCAGAACTTTTTATAGGAAGATTAGCATTTGAAGTTTATGCCTCAAATTTTGTACCGGAAATCTGAAGTAATTAAACAACCTCGATAAAGTGGCAGTTAAAAAATACTAACCCGGCAATAATGGAAGGTTGTGTACCTCAGACACCTACGTGGCTTGCTAACTGCCTGCCGATAGTTACCGGCACAGGTAAAAAAGCTATGAGCTGATCTCCGGATATATTACACTTAAACATACAAAAAGCGTACTGGCACAACGCTCGCCCGTACCGGACGGCACGTTCGGGTGGGGTGCAGCGGTGCAAGGGAAAACAAAAGGAATTCAAACATCGAATACTTTGTTTTACATTCATTCATGACATGCTTCCGCCTTGTCAGTCACATAGGAAAGGCCTAATGCCACAATGGCGCGGAGGCACAATAGAAAAACAACCGTTTAAACGGCTGTAAAAAAACTATGTTTCCCTGTCTGACTCTCACTCTTCACAAATCAATACAAGTTATGCAAATTCATACTAAATGGAAAATAAAATTTAATAGTATTAATTCCGGTAACCGGTAATAAAATAATTGCCAGGTAGTGGTCTCAATCTCAAAGCTACTGTTTCTTATTATCATGTATCATATTGGCCACCAGAGCTGTCCAGCCGGTTTGATGGCTGGCTCCTACTCCTCGACCATTATCTCCGTCAAAATACTCATGGAAAAGAATCAGGTTTTTATAAAAATCGTCTGCGAAAAGATCTTTATATAACAGGTTAACAGGTCTTATCCCATCTTCCCCGGTTTTAAAAATACTGAGCAGACTATCATTGATATTTTTTGCAACCTGCTTAAAATCACAAAGGTTATCGCTTCCGGTCGGAAACTCAACCTTATAATTATCACCAAAATATTTATAATATTCCAGGAGCGACCTGGAGAGGATATAGTTAAGGGGAAACCAGACCGGACCTCGCCAGTTACTGTTCCCGCCAAATAACCCTGTGGTTGATTCAGCCGGTTCATAATTTATTCCGTATGTCTTGCCACTGATATTAATTTCATAAGGTTTTAGATATTCTTTAGATAAAGAACGAATACCAAAGTCGCTTAAAAGCTGTTCTCTATTTAGTAATACTCCGATCAGCCTGGCCAATCGTTCGGGAGGAACCAGGGAAAGCATAACCGACTTATTCTTATCATCTTGCTGAATAACAGGAAATTGTAATAGATCCAACCGATTTTCTTTAAACCATTCAAAGCTTCTTTTAAAGTCAGGCAGTTTTTTAAAAGTTTCATCCTCAATTGTAAGGACAGCCATAAGAGATAAAATGCTTTCGATTGAACGAACCTTAATGGGTTGCATACTGCCATCTTTAAAAACGAGCTTGTCATAGAAGAACCCGTCCTGTTCATCCCATATACCTTCGTTTTCAGAGGTCATTTTATTGAGTGCTTCCGCTATAAAAATGAAGTGGCCGAAATACTTGGTAGCCATATCCTCAAAAACGGGGTCTTCTTTAGATATCTCCAGGCTGATCTGCAGCATATTCAGGCAATACATTGCCATCCAGGCCGATCCGTCAGTCTGTTCCAGCCGGGCTCCATCAGGTATGTTATGGCTTCTGTCGAATACACCCAGGTTATCCATGCCCAAAAAACCGCCTTCAAAAACAGTGTTTTGCCCAAGGTCCTCCTTGGTTACCCACCAGGTGAAATTCAAGGCAAGTTTATTGAAAACCCTTTTTAAGAAATCAATGTCACCCTTGTTGTTCTTTTGCCTGTCAAGCCGGTATATCATAAGAGCAGCCCAGGCCTGAACAGGAGGATTTGTGTCGTCAAAAGACCATTCATAAGCAGGTATCTTGCCACCCGGATCCATGTACCACTCTTTGGTGTAAAGAAGTAACTGGCTCTTCGCGAATTCAGGGTCGATCAGGGCCATGGTTACACAATGAAAAGCAGCGTCCCATGAAGCAAACCATGGATATTCCCATTTATCAGGCATCAATAAAACATCATGGTTCCTGAATGTTTTCCAGTTTGAATTGCGGCCTTTCAGGCGTGAATCCGGAGGACTGGGCTGTTTTGGATCGCCCATCAGCCACTTTTCCACGTCATAATTATAATATTGCTTGCTCCATAACAATCCCGACAATGCCTGCAACTGAATCTGAAATTCTTCATCGGAAATACCGGGTGTCAGATTTTTATAAAACGCAGTACATTCTTCCTCCCTTATCTTAAAAAGCTCATCAAAACCAGCAAAAGGGCCTGCCGGGGAACCTTTGGTAAGCCGAAGCCTTACTATACTGGTCTGACCTGCATCTACCGTCATTTGATAATAAGCAGAACACTTGGTACCCTCCTGTTTTTCTGTTGCCGCGGAGAAATCTCCGGTAATAACAGCATCATGAATAAGATCTTTTTTGTATGGATGATCATTCTCAGTTTGATATAACTGTTTTTCGTTTGTTTCATTTTCTGTAAAAAGAAGATGATCACCTTTATCAAAATAAAGACGATATTCTCCAACGTATTCGTGTTCTATCCTAAGGTGATCCTGCACACTACCTTTTTGCAACCGGATAACCGGTTTCTCTTTCATATCCCTGAAGCTCCAGTGGTTTCGCATCCATATCGTGGGCAATAAATGAAGTGTAGCAGGTTCATGATACCTGTTGCTGACTGAAATTTTGATAAAAATATCTTCAACATCTTTTTTGGCATATTCCACAAAGACATCAAAATATTGATGATCGTCAAACACACCGGTATCCTGGATCTCAATTTCAGGGTCTGTTTTTACTGCCTGTTTATTTCTTTTGACCAATTCATCATAAGGATACGCATTCTGAGGATATTTGTACAGGTATTTCATGTAAGAATGAGAGGGAACATTGGCAAGGTAGAAGTAATGCTCTTTAACATCTTCACCATGATTACCTTCAGCATTATTCAGTCCAAACAAGCGTTCCTTTAAAATAGGGTCTTTCCCGTTCCATAAAGCTACTGCAAAGCAAATGTTGCAATACCTGTCTGAAATACCTGCAATCCCGTCTTCTCCCCAGCGATAAGCCCTGAAACGCGACATATCATGGGTTATGTAATTCCAGGCGTCCCCGTCTTCACTGTAATCTTCACGGACCGTTCCCCATTGCCGCTCACTTATATAAGGTCCCCAGCGAAGCCAGTCTTTTTTTTTGTCATCTTTCTCCTTTATGCGTTTTCCCTCGGCGTTCAGGTTGACATCTTTTTTTGGCATAAATTCTCAGAAATTAATTATTAGCAAGAAGTCTTCAAGTCAAAAAATAACTTTCTCAAATGAAGATTACCCGTTTTCTGTAAACCCGGGATAACAAGTCATGCCACCGTCAACAAAAATGGTGGTTCCGTTCACATAGTCAGATTCATCACTTGCCAGCCATGCAGCAACACTACCGATGTCTTCGGTCTCACCGATCCTTTTATAAGGGATCAGTTCCATGAGTTTGTTTAACGAAGCTTCATTGTCCCAGGCGGGCTTGTTTATAGGCGTTTTAATGGCTCCCGGAGCTATGCTGTTGCAGCGTACTTTATACGGTGCATACCCCTGGGCAATGCTTTGCATCAGCATATTAATGGCTCCTTTTGTGGCTGCATAGTTGGCATGACCGGCCCAGGGGATCACCTGGTGTACCGAACTGATGTGGATAATCTTCCCCAGGGCACTGGAAACATCGGGTCTCATGCCTCTTCTTAAAAATTCCTGAATGGCTGCACGGGCACAAAGAAATTGTCCGGTAAGGTTGATATCCAACACCCTTTGCCATTGCTCAAGCTTCATCTCATGCAGACGGGCATCCTGCTGGATGCCAGCATTGGGAACACAGATATCAACAGTCCCAAAATGACTGATTGTTTTCTGAAACATAGCCTGTACCTGGTCTTCTTTGCTCACATCGCATTGAATTGCAATGGCATCGCCACATTTATCATGGATAGAAATTTTATGGGCTATTTCTTCTGCAACATCGGGCTTATCAATATAATTCACAACTACATTGGCACCGTCGAGCCCCAGTGCCAGTGCAATTGCTTCGCCGATCCCCGAATTAGCTCCTGTGATTATAGCTGTCTGATTTCTCAAACGTTTGTTTGGCTTTTGCATATAATAATAATTTAAAATGTGTAACTCTGATTAAATATTAAGCAAACACGCTTAAAGAGTTTTTTTAAATTTTTCTTATAATACAAACAAACAAAAAATGATAAATGTTAAATAATGAAGGACATTTGTCTATACTGGCATTGAAATAGCCCTGGATAAACTGCCCGGCACATAGATACTGATACCGGTTTGGCCGGACTTCAGCTTCTTCAATAAGCCGGGCAGATTTAAATTTAATCAGACTATAACTGAAAAAACTCTTATTTCATTTTTAATGCCCTGTTAATTGCCTTTACAACAAGATCATCCATTACTTTATAACCTGCAAGGTTTGGATGGACTCCATCCTTTGAGTATTCACTTTTCAATCCATCTCGCTGGTCCGCCATCGGTGTAAAGAAATCAGTATAAACAATACTATTCTTATTCGCATAAGACTTTAACATGGAATTTAATTTCATAATTTTTCCTGCCGGTTCCAACCCGGGTCTCCAGGGGTAATCATAAGCAGGCAGCACAGAACACAATACCACTTTAATGCTATTTGCCCTTGCCAGCTCAATCATAGAAACAATATTTCCAAAAATCTCTTCAATCGTTGTAGGGCCTGTATTTCCGGCAATATCATTAGTACCTGCCAGTATAACTACAACAGACGGTTTTAAATTAATTACATCATCTCTGAACCTCAAAAGCATTTGTGGCGTTGTCTGACCACTGATGCCCCTGTCGATAAAATTCTTATTCGTGGAAAAGAAATCCCCGTCAATAGTCTTCCAGAACTCGGTTATAGAATTACCCATAAATACTACACGATGTTCTCCCGGTGAGACTGCAGGAAGGTTATTATTGTCGGCAGCATATTTTTGCAAATAGGCCCAGTCATTATGCAAACGATCATCCATAATCTTTTTAATGGAATCGAGCTGTGACTTAGTAAACCTGGGCATAGCATTTTTATTCTTGGAATCTTGTTGCCCGTAAGAGGTCGCTACATTAATAAAGGATAATACAGCTATTAATGATAGTACGGTTCCCTTAATTACTTTGCTTTTCATATAGTTATGTTTTATTGTTATTCAACTTTAGCTAAACTTCCTCTAATAGGTGCCATTGAGGGACCGGGCCTGCCCATGAAAAAGCCTGGTTTTTGTTCAATAGTAATGTTAATATTCCCGTTAAACTCTCTGAATCTGCATATGACTGTTTCAGATCCAAGACTTTCTTCAACAAACCTTGCAGTTATTTCAAGCGTATTATTATCAATCCAGGCATATCTCGCAGCCGCTTTTATCACAGGCTGTAGTACCTTATAGTTTGCATCAATTGACTTCGAGGTACTACGGGGAGGTGCCAAAAGAGATGAAGATTTTGTATTTGACATTTTCCAGTTTACGGATCCGCATTTGATAACTGATATGTCATTATCTCTGTTTAAGGCAAAGCTGCATTCTTCGCCCTTAAAGGTAAAATAAACAGATTTAATATTAAAATCATTATCCCCCAGCAAGAACTCCTTCCCGGATATTTTCCCGGGTAAATCTGATGAAGCTTCTTTTAAATCATCCTGTTTAATGTTCAGAGCCTTCTGTTTTTTCTGTAATTCAGCATATGAGGAGGGATCTGATGAAATTGATTTATTGGATTTTATTGCCGGGATCAGATAATTATGAACCAGGTTCATTTCTTCCTGCGTATTTCGCGCATTAGCCGTCAGAACCACTATTGCATCCTGATCGGGGATCAGCACAACAAACTGTCCGGCCATCCCATCGAGACGGACAGTATTATTCCTGCCCCGCCACATCTGGTAACAGTAACCCTGGGCCCAGTCATTCTTATCTTTTGGCATCTTATTAGACGGATCTCCGCTCTCAATCTTGAAAGATGTTGCTTCCTTTACCCACTGATCGGGAACAAGTTGTTTCCCATTCCATTTTCCATTCTGAATCAGTAACTGACCAAACTTAGCCATATCTTCTGTACGAAGCCTTAGACCTATCA
>Ga0102950_1000185_pt1 | contig 16050 bp, 13 predicted proteins | sample SalPon2A_B_D2_MG_FD_78505 | JGI IMG/M metagenome (GOLD analysis project Ga0102950, IMG submission 78505) | Soil microbial communities from South San Francisco under conditions of wetland restoration - Salt Pond MetaG R2A_B_D2_MG | ecosystem: Environmental > Terrestrial > Soil > Wetlands | place...
AAGATGTATTGAAGGAAGCTGATTTTGTTTCCCTGCATTGTCCGGGTGGCAAGGAGACCTATCACTTGTTGAACAAGGAACGCATCAGCATGATGAAATCCGGTGCGTTCCTGGTAAACAGTGCACGTGGAGATGTGGTTGACCCGAATGCTTTGATAGAAGCACTGAAAAACGGCACTATAGCGGGTGCCGGACTTGATGTGTATGAAGGTGAACCCAGTGTGCAGGATGAGTTCCTTGACATGGAAAATGTTGTGTTGCTGCCTCACCTTGGCAGCGCCACTAAAGAGACGCGTATCGCCATGGGTATGCGGGCGATTGATAATGTACAGGCGTTTTTTGAAGGCAAGGAACCACAAGATAAAGTTGTTTGAATTACCATTCATTCCTTCGCGGAATATATATGCCTGTACGAAGTGATGTAACAGATAAACTTGATGCAGCGGCAGCCAGTTATGCCCAGCAAGTTGTTACATTGCTGCAAGAACAGGTCAGCTCGGTCATTTCCCTGCGTAAACCGGAAGTACTTCCTTACTTCAGCGGCGAATTGCCAATTCCTGATGATCAGGAAGAGGTGCTTGTTAATCTGTTACAGTCCTGGGGCATCTGGTTCCAGTTATTAAATGTCGCTGAAGAAAATACCGGCATGCGCCGGCGTCGGCAGAATGAAAAGGAATCCGGCCTGGATAAATCACCAGGTACGTTTGCCAATGTACTGGCACAGGCAAAATCCGCGGGCATCACGGCCGAGGATATCCAGGAATTGCTTGATAACGCCAATATACGGCCGACCATTACTGCACATCCCACCGAAGCAAAACGTGTAACGGTTCTCGAGATACATCGACGTACTTATGTTTTACTGTATCGCCTGGAAGCAGAGCGCTGGACACGGCGTGAACGGGATAAATTTATTACATCATTACGTAACGAGGTTGACCTGCTGTGGCTTACCGGAGAATTAAGACTGGAAAAACCCTCAGTGTCACAGGAAGTCGCCTGGGGATTGCATTTTTTTGAACAAACCCTGTTTGAACGTATTCCGGAAACCCTGGAACGCCTGGAATGGGCACTGAATTTATACTACCCGGATTACAGTTTCAAAATTCCGCCTTTTTTCCAGTTTGGTTCCTGGATAGGCGGAGATCGTGACGGTAATCCATTTGTGACCAATGAAGTCACGAGAGAGACTCTGCTGGCCAATCGACGAATTGTTCTCAATCATTACCAGCGTAAATTACTGGACCTTGCCAGGCGGGCCAGCATTACCCGTAATGCCATCGAACTCTCCCCCGGGTTTGAAGAGGCCCTGAACAACATACTGGAAGCAACCGGTAAAAAGGAAGAATTGACCAGTCGTAATCCCGGCGAGGTATTCCGCCAGTATGTTGCCTGCCTGTTGAAAAAACTGGAAGGGACTATTGCCAATGACAGGAAGGCTGGCGCCGCAGAAATCTGTTACAGGCAGGCTGATGAATTTATCAGGGATCTGAATACACTGGATAAAGGCATGATCGATTCCAGTTGTGGTCATTTGGCACAGGCATTTGTCAAACCGCTGTTGCGGGAAGCAGAAGCTTTTCGTTTCCGTACCGTCAGGCTGGATTTGCGGGAAAACAGTACGATTACCAACAATACATTGGCCTGTATCTGGAAAGAACTGAACAACAGTGACAGCCCGCCGGATTTCGATTCCGATGACTGGAAAAAATGGTTACTTGCCGAGCTGGCCCGTCCGCTGGATGCGTTACCCGAATTCAGCAAACTGGATGAGACTGCCGAAACAACTTTCGGCCTGTTCAGATTGATTGCAGACATGATCGATGATATGGACCGCCAGGCCTTCGGGCATTTTATCCTCAGCATGACCCAGTCAGTCAGTGATCTGGTGGGTATATATTTGCTGGCGAAGTATGCCGGTCTGTACATTGACAGGGCCGGTACCGAAAGTTGCCGTTTGCCGATTGTTCCGTTGTTCGAGACCATCGATGATTTACAACGTGCACCGGAAATGATGAAGGAAATTCTTGATGTCCCGGTTGTCCGGCGTTCGCTCAAGGAGCAGGGTGGATCCCAGGAAGTCATGATCGGCTATTCTGACTCCAATAAGGATGGCGGCTATTTTACTGCCAACTGGGAACTGAACAAGGCGCAGGCGAAATTGACGAGGGTCGGCCAGGAATGTGGAATACCCATAGTTTTTTTTCATGGCAGAGGTGGTTCGGTCAGCCGCGGTGGCGCTCCCACCGGTCATGCAATTGCATCCCAACCTGCCGGTTCAATTCATGGCCAGATGCGTATCACGGAACAGGGAGAAGTTGTCTCATCCAAGTATGCCAACGAGGGAACGGCGCAGTACCAGATGGAACTGCTTACGGCCAGTGTGTTTGAACATACCATCAAGTCCATGGATGAAAATGAACTAAAACCACAACCGGAACTGGATGAAGCAATGGAAGCTATCTCTTCACTGTCCTATGCCTGTTACCGTAAACTGGCCGAGACGGATGGACTGGTTGAATATTACAACGCGGCCAGTCCGGTAGAGGAGCTGGCAAGGATGAATATCGGTTCGCGCCCGGCTCGCCGGTTCGGTGCCAAGACACTTGGCGATTTGCGTGCCATTCCCTGGGTCTTTGCCTGGACCCAGAACCGTACACTGGTGCCCGGCTGGTATGGCGTCGGCACGGCGCTGGAAAGTTTTATAAAGGTACGGGGAGAAGATGGTAAACGGGTTATCTCGCGCCTGTATGATGAATCCCGTCTCTTCAGGCTGATTATTGATGAAGTGGAAAAAACGCTTGCACTGGCGGATATAAAAGTAGCGGAAGAATATGCCAATCTTGTTGAAAACAAGGGAGTCAGGGATCGTATATTTTCCATGATTACCGGGGAATACCATCTTACTATCAGGATGGTACTGGGTATTACCGGCGAAAAAGAGTTGATTACCCGGTTCAAGCGGTTCAGCCGTAAATTGAAAAGACGTAATGCGATCCTGCATCAGGCCGGCCTGGAACAGGTCAAGCTGGTCAGGCGTTTCAGGGAAAATTCAGACGAAGATAGCAGCCTGGATGACTTGATTCCGCTACTACTCTCAATTAACTGTGTCAGTGCCGGGCTTGGCTGGACCGGGTAGTGACAGGATTACTACGGTTAACAGTTACTGTACTTTACAGCGTATCAATTAATCCTGATGAATAAAAAGCTTGTCTGGATACTTTCCGCAGTATTTTTATCCATTGTTTTTATCTATGCAGTTACCTACCTGACTTCAAGAAAATCCGTGCTGTCTGTGTCTGAGGATGATGGCACATGGGCCGTTTATTTTTATAATAAATCCTATATCAGGCAATATGCACTGGATGCATCTGCCAGGGAACTTTTCAGACTGACCATGAAAACCGGAACACGCTCCTATCTTGGAGGTTATGAGGGTGATACGGGCAGCAACTGGTTTTGTGTCTATATTAAACCCGGTTCAGGCTACTACCGGATTTTCCGGCTGGCGGAAGAAACAGAGAACCAGGTTTTACAATTTCAACAACCCTGATCCGTGGTTTTGCTGTCTTCCCGCATCGGTACAGCGGTCATGCAATAAATCTCACCAGATCCTATAATTATTCCCGGGAAGGCAAAAAATTCAAACCTGTTGCCTGCCATCCGGTCCTCTATACCAAACTGATAGTTTCGATATTTTCACTCGGGTTGCTGATCTGGTTCGATCATATATGAAGAATATTCTGTTTATTTCAATCCTGATTTATACCGTGTCCGCAAGTGTTCCGGTTTGTTCCTATGATATGCACCGTTATATCGTGGATGATGCCAGGTTAATTATTCACCCTGTAAACGTGTCACTGGACCTGAAACAAAAGCATGCACTTTTATACGAAATTGCAAACGAAATAAGGTCGCAGAGTCATCAGGAATTTGCCGACTTTATTAAAATATGCCTGCAGGAACTGGCATACATGTATGAAGAGGAGGCGACCCGGCCGGATGAGAGCCCTGGCAGGGAAATTGCGGGTGGAACAGGTGCCTGGCGGGCCGAAACCATGTCAGTTGCCAACCAGCTTTACCAGGTTGCTGACTCGGTTTCTCCTGCCATGGATCTTGATGTAGACAGGGATGATAGCGGTGAATTAATGATCCGGGTAGAAGATAAAATCTATATAGTAAGCAACCCGGTCATTAATAAACCATTTGCACTGGACGAACGTATTATCAAGCGTGTTTGCCAGACACGTTATTGTAGTCCCGACATTGTGTCCAGGCAGGAAAAACTCAATAAACGCACAATTATCATTGAAGCAAACTGGGTCATTGCGGAGGGGGAAAAACCTGAATATGTCACCCGGGATGGTCTGCATTTTGTTTTTGACAGCCTGGATGAGCGGTCCCGGAAGCAGATTGGCAGCCTGAAGCTCATCAGGGAAATCAAGTTGATTACGGAATCATTGAAAGATGCAGTAAAAAAAGGCGTTTTACTGGAATGGGATTTAATAGCCATTAAACCTTTCCAGGGCAGTTATGATTATCGTATACAGCTTAACCGGTTTTCAGATTCCATCCATTTGACTTTGCCTGAACTGCATCATGTGGACAATTGGCAGAAAACTGTTTTTCCATGGATCCGGGCCCAGGTTAATGGAACACCAATGGATCGTTATATTGATGGTGATAAAGCCCTTGCCTATGTCCTGGAATAACCGGCATTTGATAAAATACAGCCAGTGGGAACCAGCGACTTATACAATTGTCACAAATTGAAATTATTGAGACTGAACCGGTTATGAAAATTATTTCCTTTTTGCTGCTTTTCACTATCTGCGTGATGCCGTTATCAGCAGCTGCTGAACAGGTCTTTCACTCCGGCAACAATCGGGTCAGTGTGCTGGAACTCTATACATCTGAAGGTTGCAGCAGTTGCCCTCCCGCTGATCGATGGTTAAGTGGATTAAAAGAAGATAGTCGGCTCTGGAATGAATTAATTCCGGTTGCATTCCATGTTGACTACTGGAATTACATTGGCTGGTCTGATCGCTTTGCAGCAGCACGTTACAGTGATCGTCAACGTCGATATGCGCGTTCGAAAAATGTATCTACTGTATATACGCCGGGATTCATCCTGAACGGCAAGGAATGGCGTTCTTATTTCGGCTTACGCAGGCTGTCCCTGGATGATGATGCAGCTGGTGTGTTGAAAATCAGAATTGAAGGTGACCACATTACCGGCAGCTACACTCCCGCTCGGTCTGGCAGTGATTCAGTTACTATCAATATTGCCATTCTGGGTTTTGGCCTTGAAACACAGGTCAAGGCGGGAGAGAACCGGGGCAAAACACTGCATCATGATTTTACTGTTCTGGGCCTGGTACAAAGAATGATGAAACGGGAAGGTGATTCCTTCACGGTCAGTGGCGGGTTGCCGGATGTTTCTGTTGCTGCTCCACACATGGCGGTTGCAGCCTGGGTTAATGGCCACGGCGACCAGACACCACTCCAGGCCACCGGCGGCTGGCTGACAAAATAATTATTTTTATTTGAAGAATAAAAAAGCCCGGTGTTCCGGGCTTTTTGATAATTAAAAGATGAGCTAGAAAAGACCGGTGATATTACCGTCATCATCCACGTCTATCTTTTCTGCTGCAGGCACTTTTGGCAAGCCCGGCATGGTCATCATGTTACCAGCTATGGCAACGACAAACCCGGCACCTTTGGCCAGGCGGACTTCACTGATTTCTACCGAGTGACCTGTCGGTGCTCCGCGGGTTGACGGATCGGTTGTAAAAGACATTTGTGTTTTGGCCATGCATACCGGGAAGTTACCATAATCCTTGTCCAGGGCTTCGAGCTCTGATTTGACCTTGGCTGATGCCGTAACCGGACCGGCTCCGTAGATCTTCTTTGCAATGGTCTCGATTTTTTCCCACAGCGACATCTTGTCTTCATAAACGTATTTATGCTGGCCGGGATTATTATCGACTATATCAGTCACTGTTTTTGCCAGTTCCTCGGCACCGGCACCACCTTCAGCCCAGTGCTTTGAAACAACACACTTGCCGCCCAGGCTTTCGACTTTCTTTTTCATCAAGTCAATTTCTGCATCCGTGTCGTGGACGAAATGATTGATGCAAACAACACAGGGCAGACCGTAATTATTCTGGATGTTATCCAGGTGTCTTTCCAGGTTGACTATCCCTTTTTCGAGTGCTTCCAGGTTTTCATTGTTCAGGTCTTCCTTGTTTATGCCGCCATGGAACTTCATGGCACGGACTGTGGCTACGAGGACAACAGCAGCAGGCTTGAGGCCGGCCATGCGGCACTTGATATCAATGAATTTTTCAGCACCCAGGTCAGCGCCGAATCCGGCCTCCGTAATAACATAATCCGCCAGCTTCAATGCTGTCTTGGTTGCCGTTACGCTGTTACAGCCATGTGCAATATTGGCAAATGGTCCGCCATGCACAAAAGCCAGATTATTTTCCAGGGTCTGTACCAGGTTGGGTTTTATGGCATCTTTCAATAATGCTGTCATGGCACCATGCGCATTAATGTCACGGGCATGAACTGGCATGCGGTCACCCTGGGTATAACCGATGACAATGTTACCCAATCGCTCTTTCAGGTCTGCCAGTGAAGTTGCCAGACAGAAAATGGCCATCACTTCCGAGGCGACCGTAATATCATAACCGTCTTCACGCGGGAAACCGTTGGCTGTGCCGCCAAGCGCAATGACGATTTTACGCAGGGCACGGTCATTCATATCGACCACGCGTTTCCAGGCAATCAAACGCGGATCTATATTCAACCTGTTGCCATGATTGATATGGTTATCAATCATGGCAGAAAGCAGGTTATGCGCGGCACCAATGGCATGAAAATCGCCGGTAAAATGCAGGTTAATATCTTCCATGGGTACAACCTGGGCGTAGCCACCGCCGGCAGCACCGCCTTTTACACCAAAGCAGGGTCCAAGAGAAGGTTCGCGCAGACAAATGAGGGTTTTTTTGCCGATACGGTTCATGGCGTCACCGAGACCCACCGTGGTCGTGGTCTTGCCTTCGCCGGCCGGTGTGGGGCTGATAGCTGTCGTCAGGATTAATTTTCCATCGGATTCGTCTTGCAGGCTCTGGATGTAATCCAGTGAGAGCTTGGCCTTGAAATGGCCAAATGGTTCCAGATGTTCACTGTCGATGTTGTATTGCTCTTTGGCAAGTTCAGTGATGTATTTTTTGGTCGCTTTTTGCGCGATTTCAATATCTGACATGCCGGTATCTCCTTCGCTGTTATGACCGGTAGGTAAAATAGTTCTAAATTACAGGGAGTTGTTTCTTTTTTTCAATGCATTATCTTGCATTAATGTTATTCTGTTGGCGAGCAAACTTGCTGCCACTGCGGCTATTCTAACGTGTCAGGGCAATATTCTCTAATGACTTTCCATGATCCGGGCGCCGGGAAAAGGGCGTGAATCCTCTCAGGCAGTTCATTTCCACGGGGTTTGAGCGTGCCCGTTTGCAACTGGCTGGCAGCCACGGTCTGTTATTACTGTCCTTGCTCGGGCTGCTCTGCGGTATCCTGTCCGCGTCTATAATTATTTTGTTCCGGCTGTTGATTGAATCCATTCAGGCCGGCTTCCTGCCGCTTGCTGATCCGGAAAACTATGAAGAACTGCTCTGGCAGTGGCGCCTGGTACTGCCAGTTGCAGGGAGTCTGCTGCTTGGAATCATATTCTATTTTTCCGGTCGACCTCCCATACGTGTGGGTATAGTGCATGTTCTCGAGAGGCTGGGTTATCAGGAAGGTCACTTGCCACTGAAACATGCCCTGTACCAGTTTTTTGGCGGGGCGATTGCCATTATCAGTGGTCATTCGGTCGGACGTGAAGCGCCCAGTGTCCATCTGGGTGCGGCCACCGGCAGTCTGCTCGGGCAGAAAATGCGTTTCCCCAATAACAGTATCCGTACCCTGGTAGCCTGTGGCACGGCCGGTGCTATCGCCGCTTCATTTAATACGCCACTGGCCGGTGTGGTTTTTGCCATGGAAGTGGTCATGATGGAATACACGATTACCGGTTTTATTCCGATCATTCTCTCTGGTGTCAGTGCCACAGCTGTCTCGCACCTGGTATTTGAGTCACATCCCGCATTTTCAGTGCCGGCATTAAAACTGCATACCTTGTGGGAACTGGTGGTCATCCTGTTAATGGGGATCGCAATTGGTGCAATCGCCGCATTTTTCATCAAATCCCTGCGCTGGGTAACACACCGGAGCCAGTCTGTCCCGGTATGGTTGGGCATGCCTGCAGCCGGTCTTGGTGTGGGATTGCTGGCAATCCTGTGTCCGCAAGTTATGGGGATTGGTTACGATACGGTTAACGAGGCTTTGGTAGGGAGTTTGTCCATTCAGATCATTCTCTTGATACTGGTCTGCAAGCTGGCGGCAACCATCCTTTGTATCGGCTTCAGCATTCCGGCCGGACTGATCGGTCCGGTGCTTTTTATCGGGGCGTTGTTCGGCAGTATGACCGGTTTGTTGCTGGGGATACTCCCCGGTGAAATTTCACATCCGGGTTTATATACCATGCTGGGTATGGGAGCGATGATGGGCGCCACCCTGCAGGCGCCATTGGCAGCATTGATAGCCTTGCTGGAATTGACCGGCAACCAGAATATTATTTTTCCCGGCATGCTGGCAGTAGTCAGTGCCAGCCTTGCTGCACAGGAATTGTTTGGCAGCAATTCAGTGTATCTTTCACAAATGCGCGAACTGGGGCTGGACTATCGCAATGATCCAATTGCCCAGTCACTGCGACGACTGGGGGTTGCAGCAATAATGAACCGGAAATTTGCCCTGGTACAGCCGGTTATGGAAAGGGCACAGTTGCAGAAAATACTGCAGGATAAACCGCGCTGGCTTGTGATTACCCGCAAGGAAAGCAACCAGTTAATGCCGGCGGCGGATGTGGCCCGTTTCCTGGAAAGCAGTGAAGAGAATAATATCGATCTGATGGAAGTTCCCTCCAGACGCCGTGATCTTGTACCGGTGCTGCAACAGGCTACCTTGCAGGAAGCATTGAATGTAATGAACAAGTCCGAAGCGGAGGCATTGTATGTCATCAAGCCGATGACAGCGGCCGACCGTATTTACGGTATTATTACGCGGCGGGATATTGAAGAGAAATACCGTACCTAGAAACTGCTTCTAGTCCGGTTCAGTCAGGCGTGGCAGACCCTTGCGTTGCAGCGTAATACTGCCGGCAATAATCACCAGGATAGCACCGGTAATTGTGTAACTGTCCGGAGTTTCTGACCAGAACAGCCAGCCCCAGGTAGCTGCGAACACTACTGTGCTGTAGGTATACGGACCTACCAGGGCCGCAGGTGCGTTGCTATAACTGTATGTCAACAACAACTGGCCAAAACTGGCGGCCAGGCCGGCAAGCGCCATTGCCAGTAACGCCGGCAGTTCCGGCATTTTCCAGGTCCATAACAGGGGAATTGAAGAAATCAGGGTCGCTGTCAGGCTGAAGTAAAATACAATGCGCAGGGTTGGTTCTGTAGTTGACAGGTTGCGTATTGTCACCATGGCAAACGCGGCAAAAAACGCCGACAGCAAACCAATCCACGCTGCGCCCTGGAACACCCCCGCCCCCGGTTTCAGGATAAAACAGATGCCGATAAATCCGATCGTGATGGCCAGAATTATTTTTGCCGATACTTTTTCCCGTAACCAGACGAGGGCAATGATGGCAATAAAAAAAGGCGATGAATAATTCAGTAACACGGCCTCGGCCAGGTGCAAATTGGCGATTGCGTAAAAGAAACAATACATTGCTGTCAATCCGCACACGGAGCGGGTGATGTGTGCCGGCAGACGATTTGTTGCAAGGCTGCTTGCCCCCTGGTGGTAAATCCATGGCAGCAGGAACAACAGGCCAAAACAGTTTCTCAGAAATACCGTCATTTCGTTTGGCAGGTATGCTGACGAGTAACGCACGGCAGCGCCCATGGTTGCAAACATCAATGATGCCAGCAGTGCGGCCATAACGGCGCGTATGGGAATGAAATGAGACAATAGTTTTCCTGTATTCAAGCGTGAAAGGCGCGCTATTGTACAGGAAATACTCCGGAACCTGTCCCGGATTCCAGATATTCAGCCGGATATAGATATGGCGATACCGGTATTTTCTGGTAACATGTTGTTCCGTCCCTGGGAAAGCGGTTATGCCGGTTTCCATCCAAATCCAGATACTGACTAAGGGCCAATGACGCGTTTTATTTTTATTACCGGTGGTGTTGTTTCTTCCCTGGGGAAAGGCATCGCTTCCGCGTCTCTTGCCGCCATTCTTGAATCCAGGGGTCTCAAGGTCACCCTGATGAAGCTGGACCCCTATATCAATGTCGACCCCGGCACCATGAGCCCTTTTCAGCATGGCGAAGTGTATGTTACCGATGACGGCGCCGAGACCGACCTCGATCTCGGTCATTATGAACGGTTCGTTCGTACTACCATGGGCAAGAGCAACAATTATACAGCCGGTCGAATTTACCTGAATGTGATTCAGAAGGAACGCCGCGGCGATTACCTGGGTGGAACCGTGCAGGTCATTCCGCACATCACGGATGAAATCAAGCGCTGTATCCTGCAAGGCGCCGGTGATGCCCAGGTCGTCATGGTCGAAATTGGTGGCACGGTGGGAGACATTGAATCCCAGCCATTTCTGGAGGCAATCCGGCAATTACGCATCGAACTGGGCACCGAACAAACACTGTTTATTCACCTGACACTGGTACCGTATATCGCGGTTGTTGGCGAAATCAAGACCAAGCCTACCCAGCACTCGGTCAAGGAGCTGCGTTCCATCGGTATTCAGCCGGATATTCTCCTGTGCCGTACGGATTTACCATTGCCGGAAAACGAGCGCAAGAAAATGGCCCTGTTTACCAACGTGGAGGAGTCCGCCATTATCTCGGCAGTAGACGTCGATAACCTCTATAAAATACCGCGTTTGCTGCATGAACAGGGGCTGGATGAAATTGTTGCCCGCAAATTCAATCTTGAATTACCGCCGGCTGATCTGGGTGAATGGGATGTCGTTGTCAATGCCATGGAAAACCCGCAGCGCCAGGTCAATATTGCCATGGTCGGCAAATATATCGACCTTGCCGATTCCTACAAATCACTCACCGAGGCTTTGAAGCATGCGGGCATACATACGCGTACCCGTGTCAATATCACCTATATAGACTCAGAGGATATCGAGCAAACCGGCATTGGTTGTCTTGAAGAAATGGATGCCATACTGGTTCCCGGTGGTTTTGGTAACCGTGGAATTGAGGGAAAGTTACAAGCTGTACAGTATGCACGGGAAAACAATGTTCCTTATCTTGGCATTTGCCTGGGTATGCAGGTGGCGGTTATTGAATTTGCCCGGCACAAGGCAGGGCTGGAAGAAGCAAACAGTACCGAGTTTAACCCGGCCGCGAAACAACCCGTCATTGCCCTGATAACCGAGTGGCAGGATGCTGATGGTCATGTTGAACAACGTGACGAGAACTCTGACCTGGGAGGCACCATGCGGTTGGGAGGACAACAGTGCCGGTTGGTGGAAGGTTCAAGGGTGCAAAAACTCTATAATACCGACATCATTATCGAGCGCCATCGTCACCGCTATGAGTTTAACAATAATTACAAGGAAACGCTGACTGCTGCTGGTCTCGGGATTTCCGGTAAATCCATGGATGGAAAGCTGGTTGAAATTATCGAGTTGCCGGATCATCCCTGGTTTATCGCCTGCCAGTTCCATCCTGAATTCACTTCCAATCCCCGCGATGGTCACCCCCTGTTTTCCGGATTCATCAAGGCTGCCAACAAATTCCATGAATCCAGGCACCCGGAACTGAAAAATGCAGTTATGTAATTTCGAGGTCGGTATTGATGAACCATTTTTTCTTATTGCCGGACCCTGTGTTGTCGAGAGTGAGGGCATGGCGATGGACACTGCGGGGCGTTTAAAGGAAATCACACAACAGCTTGATATTCCCTTTATCTATAAATCGTCCTTTGACAAGGCCAATCGTACGTCCCTGGAAAGTTATCGCGGTCCCGGCATGGAAAAAGGTCTGCAGATACTCGACAAGGTCAGGCAGACACTGGCTATCCCGGTACTTACAGATGTCCATGAAGATACTCCGCTACAGGAAGTTGCTTCGCACGTTGATGTTTTACAGACTCCGGCATTTCTCTGCCGACAAACCAACTTTATCCAGAATGTTGCCAGCCAGGGTAAACCGGTCAATATCAAGAAAGGCCAGTTTCTGGCGCCCTGGGACATGGCTAATGTTGTGTCCAAGGCGCGTGCCGTCGGTAATGATCAGATTATGGTCTGTGAACGAGGCACCAGCTTTGGTTACAATTACCTGATCAGTGATATGCGATCACTGGTTATTATGCGCGAAACCGGTTGCCCGGTCGTCTTCGATGCAACCCACTCGGTGCAGATGCCGGGGGGGCAGGGTGGCAGTTCCGGCGGTCAGCGCGAATTCGTGCCTTCACTCGCACGCGCTGCCATGGCAGTTGGTGTGGCCGGAGTTTTCATGGAAACCCATCCGGATCCGGACAAGGCCTTGAGCGATGGCCCCAATTCCTGGCCACTGGATAAGATACCGGCCTTGCTTGAATCGCTGAAGGCCATTGATACTATTGCCAAACAATATAGAACGACAAGCATAGCCTGAATGAGGAAATTATTGTGTCATCGATTGTGAATATTATTGCCCGAGAGGTTATTGATTCCCGTGGTAATCCCACTATTGAAGCTGAAGTCATCACGGAAAAAGGTGCAGCCGGTTCTGCCATGGTGCCATCGGGCGCATCCACCGGTTCCCGGGAAGCACTGGAATTGCGTGACGGTGATCCGGCCCGTTTTCAGGGGAAAGGTGTATTAAAAGCGGTAGAAAACATTCACGACAGGATCAAGGACGCAGTGTCCGGTATGGATGTACGCGACCAGGCCGGCGTAGATCGTGCCATGATTGAACTGGATGGCACTGATAACAAGGGAAACCTGGGCGCCAATGCGATCCTGGCGGTTTCCATGGCAACAGCTCATGCTGCTGCCAACGAGGAAGGTATACCGTTATATCAATACCTGGGGGGTAATGGCCCTTACCAGATGCCGCTGCCCATGATGAACATTCTGAATGGCGGGGCACATGCAGATAACAGCGTTGATATGCAGGAATTCATGATTCTGCCGGTAGGCGCTGAAAGTTTGCGTGAGGCCATTCGCTACGGGGCCGAGATATTTCATTCCCTGAAAGCGGTATTGAGCGACAAGGGGTTGAGCACCACTGTTGGAGACGAAGGCGGGTTTGCGCCCAATCTTGGCTCCAATGAAGAAGCCATCCAGGTCATTCTGCAGGCGGTTGAAAATGCAGGCTACAGGGCCGGTGAAGATATCCTGCTTGGCCTGGATGTTGCCAGTTCCGAGTTTTACCGGAATGGTTATTATCATCTTGAATCTGAAAACAGGAAGTTAACAGCCGAACAATTCATTGATTACCTGGAACCCTGGTTTAAAAAGTATCCCATTATTACCATGGAAGATGGAATGGCTGAAGATGACTGGGAGGGCTGGAAACTCCTTACAGAACGATTGGGAAAGCACATCCAGTTGGTCGGTGATGATTTATTTGTGACCAATACGCAAATCCTGCAGGAAGGGATTGATAAACATATTGCCAATTCCATCTTGATCAAGGTCAACCAGATCGGTTCGCTCACGGAAACGCTGGCGGCTATCGATATGGCCAGAAAAGCCGGTTATACCGCTGTCATCTCACACCGTTCCGGGGAAACAGAAGACACGACCATTGCCGATCTGGCGGTTGCTACCTCTGCTGGCCAGATAAAAACCGGTTCACTGTCCCGTTCAGACCGGGTTGCAAAATACAACCGTTTACTCAAGATCGAGGACCAGGCGGGACAGCAGGCAACATACCCGGGCAAAGAGGTATTCTATAATCTTGCATGACGAGAGAAATACAATAATCCAGCAGCCATGAAATTCGCCACATTACTGTTACTGGTTATATTATTGGTACTTCAGTATCAGTTATGGATCGGTAATGGCAGTATGACTGATGTTCACCATCTGCAGCAGGTGAAAAAGGACAAGTCGGAAGAAAACAGTGAATTACAGGAACGTAACCAGGCCCTGGCTGCTGAAGTACATGATTTGAAAACCGGATATGAAGCAATTGAAGAACGAGCTCGCAGCGAAATGGGCATGATTAAAAAAGGTGAAACGTTCTATCAGCTTATTCATAACAGCCCCGCTTCTACAAATGACCAGGAATAAATCCCGATGTCAATCGAAACCCGTTTCTGGGCGGTGATTCCGGCAGCCGGTGCCGGTACACGAATGCAGGCGGACAGACCCAAACAGTATTTGCAAGTGGGTGAAAAAACACTTATAGAATATTCGCTCAATGCTTTTTGCAGGCACAACAGGATCAGTGGTGTTATCGTGGCCTTGTCGGATGATGACAATTACTGGCCGCAACTGCCCGTTGCCAGGCATGAGAAAATTACTACTACGCCGGGCGGCAAGGAACGTTGCCACTCTGTTTTGAATTGCCTGGAAGTGCTTGGCGGTATTGCTGCATCTGATGACTGGGTACTGGTCCATGATGCTGCCAGACCCTGTCTTTGTGGGGAAGATATCTCGCTTCTTATTGACCGCCTGTGTACCGATCCTGTGGGCGGACTGTTGGCTCTACCCGTGAGAGATACGATGAAACGGGCGTCGGGTGATTATCGTGTTACTGAAACGGTAAACCGTAAAGGTCTGTGGCATGCATTAACACCACAGATGTTTCGTTTGCAGGCTCTGGTTGAGGCGTTGCATGCGGCACTGGAAAAACAGCAACTGGTGACAGATGAATCCCAGGCAATGGAACTTTCCGGTCATCATCCGCAACTCATACAGGGTAATCCACACAATATTAAAGTCACTCACAAAGATGATTTATCCCTGGCAGAGATGTACCTCGCCCGGATGGTATTCTCCTCACAACAGGATAATACAAAATGCGAATAGGTCATGGTTACGACGCGCATACTTTTGCCGAGGGAAGACCCCTGGTTCTTGGTGGTGTTACTATCCCCCATAGTCATGGCCTGGCAGCTCATTCCGACGGTGATGCCGTCATTCACGCCCTGTGTGATGCTCTGCTGGGGGCTGCCGCACTGGGAGATATTGGCAGTTATTTTCCGGATACTGATGATTCCTATAGTAATATCGACAGCCGTGTCCTGTTGCGGCGCGTGGTGACATTGTTGCAGGAACAAAACCTGTCGATAGTAAACTTCGATGTCACTATTCTTGCCCAGTCACCAAAAATGGCGCCATTTTTATCAGCCATGAAAGCCAACCTGTCACAAGATACCGCTACTCCTGTCGAAAACATCAACATCAAGGCGACTACGACAGAGGGGATGGGTTTCATTGGGCGCAAGGAGGGCATTGCTGTCCATGCAGTCACCCTTATAGGGTAAATATATATACCCCATTTGTGGTATTTTTGTACTAAACCCCCGTCAGTCTGTTATCTCGACGCTCCACTTCCGATTTTGTTCATAGACTTAAATATGTCTCTTGCAGACATATAATTTGTTCTGTTTTCAATTCTGAAAGGAGAAGCATGTCATGAATAATGTACTTTACGCCAACGAGATTTCCTTCAAAAACTTTGAACATCTGGAGGTGGAGGTCGTCCCTCAGCAAAAGTCAGTATGGCTGTATTTCAATCCGCAACCGCGTTCCTGCTTTACTCTTACCTTGCTCAGGGAACTTGACAGATTTCAGTCAATATTGAAGCAACAGGAAGGAAGACTGGTATGTGACGGAGAATTTATTGATATTGAATTTAATATCATTGCTTCAAGTCAGCCGGTTTTTAATTTTGGTGGAGACCTTGATCATTTTGTTGAATGCATAGAAAACCAGGACAGGGAAGCCCTGAAAAATTATGCAAGGCT
>Ga0102950_1000186_pt1 | contig 16044 bp, 13 predicted proteins | sample SalPon2A_B_D2_MG_FD_78505 | JGI IMG/M metagenome (GOLD analysis project Ga0102950, IMG submission 78505) | Soil microbial communities from South San Francisco under conditions of wetland restoration - Salt Pond MetaG R2A_B_D2_MG | ecosystem: Environmental > Terrestrial > Soil > Wetlands | place...
CGGGACGTGATGGCGCGCATTGCCGAAGCGCTTCTGGAACGCGAAAGCCTCGACGCCATCGAGATGAAGCTGCTGATCGAAGGCAAACCGCTGCCGGAATTGGTAAAGCCCGCGCCATCCCCAACGGGTGAAGAGGAAACCACGGAAGTCCTAAAGCCTCAGCCTTCCGGCGGCGTTCCAGGCCGTGAGCGCCCGCAGCCCGCATAGGGTTTCAACCCAACACTTCAATCGTCGAGAACGGCTGTGCTCATTGCCTCTCTGCAATGTTTTTCCCGCACATTTGCCAATCCTCTTATAATGACACTCTCCCCAAAAGCCTTTGGGACACAACTTCGCTCAAATAAGGATGTCTGAAACATGTCACCAGCAAGCTTAGAACTGGACCCCGCATGGGAGAATCCCGTCAGGAAATCGCTGGCGGAAGGCAGGTCGGTAGTGGGAATGACCGTCTCGGTTCCCAGCGTGGAAGTGGCCGCGCAGGGCGCGAACCTGGGCTTTGACTTTCTCTGGATCGAGATGGAACACAGCCCCACCACACTGGAAACCCTCCGGAACATGGTCCTGGCCACAAGAGGACTCCCGGCCATTCCATTTGCGCGGGTTCCCGTGAACGAATTGTGGATGGCCAAGCGCGTGCTTGATTCCGGCGTGCTGGGCGTCATCTTTCCCTTCACCAGCACGCCCGAACTGGCGCGCCAAGCTGTGGCGGCGTGCAAATACCCGCCACATGGCGGACGCGGCTCCGGCGCGGGGCTGGCGACGTTCCGCTGGCCGGCGGCGGAAGGTTACCACGACTTTGCCGACAGAAACGTGATGGTGATTGCCAACATCGAAGAAGCCAAAGCGGTGGAGAACATCGATGCTATAGCCTCAACCGAAGGGCTGGATGTATTGTTCATCGGCACCAGCGATCTGGCCTTCTCACTGGGTTTCCGCGGAAAGCAAGACCACCCGCGGGTGGAAGAAGCGCTGGACGAAATTGTGAAGGCCGCAAAGAAACACCACAAGGTGGTCGGCGCTCCCGTGGGCAGCCCCGAGCAAGTGAGGAAATATCTGGAACGGGGATTGCTTTTCTTCCAGGCCGGCACAGAGCTGCGGCTGATGGCCGCAGGCGCACGCCAGTTTCTGGAGCCGCTGGGGAGAATTACCGCCAAACCAAAAAACCAGCCGCTTTATTAGCCAGACCTTCAGCGCCCTGAGGATCCTGCGCCGAGTCTCCGATCAGTCCAGGATTTTCTTCTGCCAGTCTTTTTCGTTGAAGTGCGCCGTGGGGTAGTAGGGCGGCGAACCACGCGGGTCCTTGTCCGGCGGCGCCACGTCGGAGGTGAGGACATACCAGTGCAGCAGGCGCGCGGATAGTTCGGCCTGCGCGCTGGCGTAAGAGCGGTCACCATAAGCGTTGTGAAGCTCACGTGGGTCCTTTAGCACGTCGTATAACTCATTCTGGCCGCCGGGACGAAGCACCAGCTTGTGTTCAGGAGTCTTGATCATTGCCGCGCGGGACACCGTTTCCGGGTGGTCCACTTCCAGCATCTCTTTCGGGTAATAAATTTGACCCGGCTTGAGGTCCGCGGGCTCAAAGCACTGCGGCTCATAGATGTTATACCCGCCTTCGGAAAACGCAGCGCGCCCGGGGTCGCCCTGCGAACCGTGAAGCTGGGGCACCAGGCTGCGTGCAAAATGGGTATGCCGGGCCGGGATTCCGGCCAGCTCCAGCGAAGTCGCCATCACGTCAAAGAGTTCAACAATCTCCTTCGATTCGTGGTTTTGCACGCCGCCCGGCAGTCGCACGACCAGGGGAACATGGGTGAGAACGTCGTCGAGTGCGCTGGGCCATTTTTCCACCAGGCCATAGTCACCGGCCCAGTCGCCGTGGTCTGAAAAGAGAAATACCGCTGTGTCATCCACATGACCGGTCCTTTCAATCGCCGCGAGTAGTTCGCCCAGCAGCCAGTCCGTGTAACTGATTTTGCCCAGGTAAACTGCCTGAATTTTTCTGAAGACATCTTCGCCCAGGGGGTCCAGATGGTAATACTTCCGTATGGCCTCATAAAAATTAGGCTTACGGGGCAGGCCAATGGGACGCAGTGGCGGGAGCTTCGCCGGATCGTACATATTGTGGAAGCCCTGCGGGGCCGTGTACGGCGGATGCGGCGAACTCAGCGGGAGAAAGATGCAGAACGGTTTATCGTGGTCGCGTTCCAGAATTCGGATCCCTGCCTGGACGTTTCCCCAGTCCGAGTAATCGCGCCGGTCGCCGCCCTCGTCATACAGAAAGGAATAGTGTCGAGGATCGTTCAGAGGCCAGGGATCTTTCGTTCCCGTGCGCGGCCTTCCCCGCCCCGGATGTGATCCCCACTCGGTGACGCTGCCGGCAAAGGTCTGGCTGGCCAGCATATCGTTCTTGCCGTACCAGAAAACGTCGTAGCCGTTCTGCTTCAGGTAGCGGAAAAGGTTGGGTTCGTGGGGCCGGAGGAAATAATAAAGGCTGCGATGCCCATGAACGTGGGTCGGCCAACCTGTCATCAGAGAGCAACGCGAGGCGCCGCATACCGGGTACTGCACGTAGCAGTGGCTGAAACGGGTGCCCTCGCGCGCCAGGCGGTCGATGTTGGGTGTTTTTACAACCGGGTTGCCGTAGCAGGCAAGGCTCTCCGCCCTCATCTCGTCGGGCATGAAGAAGACAAGGTTCGGCTTCTTTGCCGGTCTTGCCCCCGGGCTCTCGGCCTTCGCGCCCGTGAGTCCTGCAGCCACCGAGACCCCGGAGGCTGCAAGAAAGTCACGCCGGGATACTGAGTTCTTCTTCATCTTCGAGCCTCCTTGCTGCCAGTAATATAGTCAGGACAACGCCTTGCGGACTCTTACAGCCAGCGCCGGAATGCATTGCCCATCAGCCAAACTGTTCGCGCAGCTCGCGAATTCGATCTGCGGGCGAAGGGCCTTCCTGGAACAGCCGGATTGCAGCAATGCCCATTGCGCCGGCATCGAGACAGGGCCTGACCCTCTCCACCGTGATGCCGCCCAGGGCCAGGACAGGAATTTTAATGCGGTTTGCAACTTCTGACAATTTGTTCAGTCCGAGCGGCGGCCCGTACTGGCACTTGGAAGGCGTGTCGAAAATGGGTCCCAGGACAATGTAATCCGCACCGCCTGCTTCCGCTTTCAGCGCTTCCGCCAACGAGTGGCAGGAAGCTCCCACCAGAAAGTCTTTTTCAACGTGGCAGCGGACAACCTCCGGCGGCGCCGACTTCCCGCCCAGGTGGACGCCTTGCGCGCCGGAAGCCATGGCAATATCCAACCGGTCATTCACCACAATCCGGGTTCTCGATCCGCGGCTCACTTCGACGGCGGTCTTCGACAGGCCCAGCAGTTCACGGGAGGCAAGGTCTTTCTCGCGCAACTGGATCAGGTCCACTCCGGCCTCGACCATGGCCTGGAGATGCGGAAGCAACGGCAAAGGAGCAATCCCGTGCCGGTCAGTGATGTAGCAGAGATGAAAACGAAGAGGCATATCAGGGACCCAGGGCCGGGTTTTAACGGCACGATAACCTCAAAAACTATCCAGGGTTTTCCAGGTAAAGTCCGGCAGAATCGCGCCCGAACTCAAGCAGGGTTTTCAGTTGACCAGTCCAATCGACCGGCGCAGCCGCCAGACCTCATGAAAGGCGAGGAAAACATCAATCAGCCCCAGGCCCGAAATCGTGCCACGGACATAATAATTTTGCGCGACCGCGTAAACCCACATGTAATGTCCCACAAAAAAATTCTGGCTCCACAATGGAACCCAGGGAAAAAGAAACAGGGACGCCCCCATTTCAAAACAGATCACGACATAAAGGATCGCCAGCCAACGGTTCATGCGTGGTTCTTGCGAGGAGACACCAGTGGAACACTCTTCGGCTCGGGATTCCGCCTGGACTTTCACAACAAACCCTTCAGGCCGCTCAGCGGGATGTCTGCCGGAGGAGGCGGATCTTTTCTGCGACGTCCCGATAATCGATGTTCTGACTGTAAACCTCAGTGAATTTTTCCAGCGCAGCCGTCATGTCGCCAGCCTTTTCGAAGGCGATTCCGAGATCATAATGGAGGGAAAGCGTCCCTTCATGATTCAGGCCGGGCGCGTCAAGCGCGCGCACGTACCACCTTGCTGCGATGGCGGGCATTTCTTTATCCATGAAGCAGGAAGCAAGCAGGGTGCATCCCTGAAGGAAGAACGGGCCAAAGTGCTGCGAACCGTTTCCATTGACTACCTTCTGGAACTCTCCAATCGCTTCGTCCAGCAGCCCCATCTCTCGAAACGCCACTCCAAGATTATAATGCGTCTGGTCGTCATCTGCAGATTGATCTGCGGATTCATTTGCGTCATTCAGTTCGTCGAGCAACGAACCCAGCTCCGTGGAAGCGTCGGCAGCAGACCTGGATGGGGCGCCATAGCCGGGTTGCGGAGCTGAAGAAACCGTTGTCGTCGCCGGGTCTTGAAGATCCTCCACGGCCGAGGCCAGTTCGTCCGTCAGGCTTTCAATGCCTTCGCTCGAACCCCCGCCAGCCCTGGATTCAGCACGCGCTCGATGTTCTTCCGGCGCATCATCAGCTTTTGCTGCCCTGGAGAATGAGGTTGGAAGATCCCATTCTGCTTCCGCCGTTTCCTGTGCGCCTGCCGAGTGAGCAGTCTGGGCGCTTGCAGGCTGGCCCGACCCCCGCGTCAATTCGTCGACACGCTGGCGGAATTCAGATATCCGGCCTTCTGTGGGATACTTTCTTTCAAGTTCCGAGACGGCTTTTTGCGCCTCATCGTAAAACTTATGGCGAATGTAGAATTCAATCTCTTCGCGGCTTTCCTCGTAATTAAAGGGCGAGGCCTCATCCACGGTCCCGGACTGGCGTTCCGGGCCTGGCGAATCCCCCTCTCCAGCACCGGCTCCCTGAGAAGCAACAGAGTCCGCCCCGGCCCGCCCCACCGCCTGCGGTGACTGAAAGTCCAGGGAAATCTCCTTCGGGGGCGGGAGTTCCGCATCTTCAGCCGTCGATGCCTCGCCGTCCCCCACTGGGAAGAGATTGATCTCAACCGGCCTCGGTGACGCTCCGCTCACCTCAGCAATCTGCGTGGTACTTTCATCTTGCGCGGACACCGAAGGACCTGTTTCAGCACCAGTCGCAGCCTGGCGCAGTTCCAGGGCTTCCTCGTGATATCGCTTCGCCTCGCTGCCATCCCCGTGCCCGGTATAGATTCTGGCCAGAACCTCCGCCGCCTGCACGGCGCGGCCGGGGAGCTTTTCCCGGCAGACTTCCAGAATCCGCTTGTGGATCTCGCTCTGGTCAGGGTAAACCCGCAGGACTTTTTCGAGCTCCTCGACGGCCCTTTCCGTCAAACCGTCTCTGGCAAAGAGATCACTGTTGGACATCGCACCTTTGACGATGGCCGCCTGTTCGGGATCCACGGACACGCCAGCGGCAGCGCCGGCTTGTTCGCCGGCAGGAATCGATTCAAGACTGACATCGGAACTGACCAGCGGCATCTCGCTGAGCGGGACGAATTCCTTGCCCTGTTTTTCGAGAACTTTCCTAAGCAAGCCTTTGTAGGTTTCATTTTCAGGCTCGCGCGCGACCAGCCGGGCATAGGCCTGCTCCGCTTTTTCGAATTGGCTCGACTCGACGTATGCGTTACCCAGTGATTCAAGGACTTCAGGAATGGTAGCCTCGTCGGCTGATTTCTCCGCCACCTCGTAGATCAACTCAAGAATTTCGATTCGCTCGGGAGCGAACTCCCACAATTTGCGAAGAGTATCTATCAAGGGGCCGGTTTCCCGGCGCTCGATTATGACCGAAGAGACTTCCCCAAGAACCTCCAGCGCCAGGTCAGACTGCTCCTTTTCCATGCACTGCGCGGCAAAATCCGCGACGGGCGCAAAATCCACAGGGTTCGACTGCAAGACATCCAGCAGAAGGCCTCTTGCCTCGTCCAGATGGCTGCTGGCCAGGTGGGATTGAAACAGCAGGCGCTTCGCTTCCGGGTTACTCTGCAGCGCTGGAACGGATTCAAGAATGCCCTTAATTTCTTCAGGCTTCTGTTCCGCCAGGGCCTGCCGGGCGCGATGAAGATGGATCTCAGGGTTCTCTGGCGTGAGTTCCGCAGCCTTGTCGAGGGCAGTCTTGCAAGTGGCAGGATCTCCATTCTCGCGAGCAAGATCAGCTGCGTCAAGATAAGCCTGCGCAGCCTCGCGGTGCTCCCCGGCGGCTTCCGCAAATTGTGCAAATTTCAGGCGCAACACGGAACTCTTGGGATCCAACTGGCAAAGCTTGCGCAGAATTTCCCGGGCCTGGTCGTTCTGGCCCCTCCGCTCAAAAAATTCAAATGCGTTCTTATACTGCTCTCGTGCCTCACGCGCCAGTCCCTGCGCCCAATTGAGTTCAGCTAACTTCAGCAAAGGCTCCGCTTTGTCACGGTCAATTTTCGAAATCTTCTTATAAATAGCGATCGCTTTAACTTTGAAGCCTTCGCGGGTGTAAGTGTCCGCCAGCTTGTAGAAATATTTCAGGGCCTCTGGAACGTTGTTTTCCTGGGCATAAAGGTCACCAATCACATTGAGCAGAAGGAGATCGCTGGGATCTTTCTCTATAATCGACTTATATTGCGTAATTGCCCGGTGAATCTTGCCCTGAGCCACATATTTGTGTGCTTCCTGGAGCGCTTTGGCCTTGTTAAAAGCCATGTAGACGGGACCTCGAAAGAAGTAGTTACTTTTTTGAAACTAACATACGGGCACTTCGAAGTCAACGCAGGCAAAGGCCAAAGTCCGCCTGCGGAAATTAAGTAAATACTTATATTTCTATCGATTACAATGATGACCCTGGAGGGAGTTGCCTACAGCCTCTCCACGTTTTCCGCCAGTTGCGTTTGCTGTCCGTTTTTCTTTATAATGAGCCATAAGCATTGATGGATAGGACTTAAACCGCATGTCGTCACCAATCGTCCAAAAGTTGCAGCAGGAAATCCAAGCCTTGGAATACGAGTTGCACAATGAGCTGCCCAGGGAATTGAAAAAGGCCCGCGCTCACGGTGATCTCAGCGAGAACGCCGAGTACATCATGGCCAAACAGCGGCAGGATTACGTGGGCGCTCGCTTGGCTCAGCTGAAGAAGCGTATGGCAGACCTATCACTGGTGAATGTCAACAACATTCCGAAGGACCGCATTGCCTTTGGGTCGCAGGTTGTTCTTTTTGACCTTGACCAGGAAACTGAAATTGAGTACCGGCTGGTGACAAGTGAAGAGTCTGACGTCAGCAAGGGGTGGATTTCCACCACCTCTCCGATTGGCAAAAGCCTGATGGGGAAAAGGGTTGGCGACGAAATCACCGTGCGAACACCCAAAGGCGTACGCGAGTTTGAAATCCGCTCAGTAGTTACCATCCACGAACAAAATTAAGAGCACAGGTCCTGCGACTGGCGTCAGAGCCGGGCTAATTGCGGCGTTTCAACACAGGAGGCTTGTCATTTCCCGTGCTCTGGCCGCTTTGGGTACCCGCAGGCTGCCCGGTCTTAGGTTCGCGCTTGATCAGGGTCGGCTTGTTACTGTTGGCCTTGGCCTGGATCTTTTTCATCCTGCCGAGAAGCGTGTTTAATCGGTCATGAACATTCTGAAATTCGGAATTAGACACCAGATATTCCGAACGCTTCGGAAGAATGGTCTTGATCTCCTTCTCGGCATTAATGATGCGGTCTTTGGTCGGTGGGTGGTCCATAAAAACACCGGCAACGCTGCCCGGAGTGCTCCGACCTTCCTGTATGATTTTAGCGAACATGGAAAGGTAGGCATTCGGATCGTATCCTGCCTTCCACATGTATTGCAGACCAAGGAAATCTGCTTGCGCCTCATCCTCACGGCTGAACTTTAGAAACGCCATCGGGATTCCAAAATTCATCGCCTCTGAAAGGCCAATATATACCGGATAGGACATTGGCGTGAGAATCAGGGGAATCATGGCGTACTGCAGCAGGGTCCTCTTGGTGGCATCCGAAGCCCAATGGCGGCATGCTACATGAGCGGTCTCATGGGCCAGGACGCCGGCCAACTGCGCCTCGCTGCTCGCTGCGTGCAGCAAGCCGGTGTTAACGTAAATGAACCCGCCTGGAAGCGTGAAGGCGTTGATTTCCGGCGAGTCAATGACCCTTACTGTGATGGGAATTTTGGCATCGGAGTTTTGCGCAATGTTCTGCTCTACGCGATTGACGTATTCGGAGATGACCGGATCCTTAACCAGTTTAGCCGAACGATTGATCTGTTGGGCGTACTTGGTCCCGATTGCAACTTCTTTTCGTTCAGAGATGATGCTGTGGTGAGCCACACGCCTTTGTCCGATGCAATAGACATCATCCATCTTGTTTTTGGCGTCGGAACAGGGTCTGACAGCCGCCGTGTCCTTCGCCAGCACGGGAACCACACCCCACACCAAGACGGCAACAAGGGTCAAAGTAAGACAATTTAACCTTTTCATAATCAAATCCTGTCCTGGTTTACCCTGTTCAGTAAGATGATCAATCCTCCTCCATGGTTACCTGACTTCTTGCACGGTTCTTCCGTTCCTTTAACGCTTCCCGGTGACTTGAGGACAGAGGAGTCGTTTCTACCTGCCGCCCGGCTCAACTTATAGAGTATCAAAGAAGGATGGCTTCAGGAATGGCCAGGGAGAAAAAGGATCCTCGGCTGCAGGTCCCGCAAAAGCGGCAAGTCGGGAAAACGGGAGCTACCTGCAAGACAAGGTCGCCGCCCGGTTCAGTGATATGAGATCTCCTGCCCGACGTCAGTGAAAAAATCGACAAAACTCTGGACAACGCCCCTCACCGATCTTGGCAGGTATCGGGGAAGAGAATTCAGCGCTCTCTCGACCCAACCGGTATTCCATCCGTAGGAGACCACCCAGGTGTCGTGCTGGTTCCACACTTTCCGCAGGCGGTACCAGTAGTAGGCTCGACGAGACATCACGCCTGTTTCCAGGGTCCTCGCGGCAGCCGCGATCCGGAACTGCGGAGGAGGGTCCGCCGGCAACGGCCTGTTTGGGGAATAACGCTTCTGAATGCGCCGAACGGCAACACTCCAGTAAGCCAGTGCCAGATACCGCTCGCGTTGCCTTTGCTGCCGGTCCCGGGTCCGATTGTAACCATAAAATGCTGGAGGGGGCTCAGCAGACAGTCGCATAACCGGGCGCATCGAACGGTAAACAAACAGCCCAGCCAGAATCAACGCGAGCACCCATTTCCAATGCCCGGAGCGCTTCCGCGGGGGCCGTTCGCCGAAAGGATGGTTCTCCGGTATATCCAGGGAGTTCGCGTGTCTCATTTGGAAAGAATTTAAACCTGGCGCCGCATGCCACACAATGGTCCAATGGTTCCAGTTACGGAAAATCAACGTGAGGCGCTTGCCAATAACTCAGAGTCAAAAGACAGAGAAATGGCTGCGTTTCCAGGAACACAATTCCAACCCGGAGAAGAGTGTAACGTCAAACAATCCATATCCTTAGCCATCAAAGTCTGCGACACCCAGTCGCCCCCAATCATTAGGGGCTGACACCACCGAGGTTCTACGACTCAGCGTTTAATCCTCTCGAGCCGCTGTTAACACTTCTGCAAATACGCGCTCTCATTCAAACAAAGCAGGAGCAGACAAATACTTCGTCGAATCACGTATCACCTTGATAAGCTATAAGAATTACTAATCCGGAAGGGAGACAAGCCATCATGAAAGCAATTGCCATTACTCCGGGAACCAAGGAAGTGAACATTGTTGACCGGCCTGAGCCCAAGTTGAATGCTCCCCAGGAAATCAAGCTGCGAGTATTACGCGTGGGAATCTGTGGGACCGACCGGGAGGAGGCTTCCGGCGGACGGGCTGACGCCCCGCCGGGACACAAAGACCTCGTGATCGGGCATGAAATGTTCGGGCAGGTGGAAGAAGTTGGCAGCGAGGTCCAGGTAGTAAAGCCCGGTGATTTCGGATGTTTTACCGTTCGGCGAGGATGCGGGCACTGCCCCGCTTGCCTGAACAACCGCAGCGACATGTGCACCACAGGAGACTATACCGAACGGGGCATCAAGCAGAGGGACGGTTACGAGACAGAGCTGGTGGTGGACGAATCGCAATACTTCGTTAAGGTCCCGAGAGAACAGGTGCCTTTGGGGGTCCTTTCAGAACCCACATCGGTTGCAGAGAAGGCCATCGACGAAGCGCTCTCTGTTCAGGCCGCACGGATTCCTGGCGTTGGCGATCGCGAGAAATGGCTGGAAGGGAAACAGGTGCTGGTGGCCGGGCTGGGGCCCATCGGATTGCTGGCCGCCGCCGCACTCAGGCTTCGCGGGGCTGAGGTGCTGGGACTTGATGTTGTGGACGCTGACACCCTGAGGCCCGGAATCCTTCAGCAATTCGGGGGAAAGTATGTTGACGGCCGCCAGACCAAGTCTTCGGCCCTGAATGACGCCTACGGCCAAATCGACATGATTTTTGAGGCCACGGGTATTGCCAAGGTAGAGTTTGATTTGCTCGATGCCCTGGGCATCAATGGAGTCTATGTTCTGACGGGTATCCCGGGTGGTGATCGCCCCCTGCAACTGGATGGAGCGGCGCTGATGCGGCAGCTCGTCCTTCGCAACCAGGTGATGATCGGAAGCGTCAACGCCAGCCGGAAGCATTTTGAATTGGCCGTGGAAGACCTTGGAAAGGCTTACAAGACGTGGGGCAAAACTATGGAGCAGCTCATCACCCACGCCGTTCACTACACCGACTTCGCCGAGGTTCTGGAAAAGCACCCGGACAACGAGATCAAAGCTGTTGTCGAATGGAGCAAACCGAACTGAGCCCATGCGAATCTGGGTTTTCAAAATCAACACTAAACGGGGTTGGAAGTTCGACCAGTATTTCCGCTCCAGGGTCCGCGGAAACTATCCCATGGGCGACGACGGCTGGATCAGGAGCGGCTCCAGCCTTCGATACCTGCGCGAAGAAGTCAAGCGCGGTGATCTGTTTCTCTGCTATGAAACCGACCGCAAGGAAGTGCTGGGAGTGGCCCGTGCCGCTTCAAACGGCCGGGACGTCGGCATGGGATCGCTCATCGATTTTTGCCCACCTCATCGGGCGGTCCGATTCCAGAATCCTCTCCGGCGCCGGCCCGACCTCGACCATATCCTGGCCTTCACGCCGCATCGCGGCCGCGGCACCGTGCAGAAAATCGATCGGGATGAATTTGCCCGCCTCAAGCGCATCATGCTGCGTAGAAATCCCGGCCAGGCCCGCGATCTGCGCAGGATGCTGAGATAAAGTAGGGACCCGGCTCTACCCGGGAGAACCTCTTGCGCTTTCCAATGGAAAAATGCTAAGAACGTTTGACCTGTTGTTCGCCGTTTTTATTCGTATACAGTCGCCCAATAATGAAGAAGTGGATCTCACAGTATTTTCGGCTTGAAGCCAATGGAACAACTTTGCAGCGAGAAGTGGTGGGCGGCATCACCACCTTTCTGGCCATGTCGTACATCATTTTTGTGCAGCCGGGAGTTCTTTCCCAGGCTGGCATGAACTTCCAGGCCGTCCTCAGCGCCTCCTGCCTGGCCGCGGCCCTTTCCACCTTTCTGATGGGACTGATTGCCAACTATCCGGTTGCGCTGGCGCCTGGGATGGGCGAAAACTTCTTTTTCGTCTACACGCTTTGCGCCGCGGCCCCCCTGGGGTTTGGATTAACGTGGCAGCAGGCCCTGGGCGCGGTACTGCTGGCGGGCCTGTTCTTCATCGCCATCACCCTGACGGGCATCCGGGCCAAAATCGTCAACTCGATTCCTGATTCTCTAAAGCGCGGCATCGCTGCTGGCATTGGACTTTTCATCACCTTGATCGGCCTGGAATACGGAGGTCTAGTCGTTGGCTCCCCCGGGACGCTCGTTCGCCTGGGAAACTTCAGCCAGCCGGCAACCCTGGCCAGCGTGCTGGGGTTGCTGGTGCTGGTGGTGCTGCTGGCCTTTGGTGTGCGCGGGGCCATCCTACTGGGCATCCTGGCCACCACGGCCATCGCCGCTGCCTTCGGGCTTATTCATTTTCACGGTATCTTCGCAACCCGGATTCATCTGGCGCCCACGTTCTTGAAATTTGATCTGCACGGGCTCTTTGCGCTCGCGCCTTCGAAGCTGGGTGCCGCCATCTTTGTGCTGTTTTATCTGGCGCTGTTTGACACCATTGGGACACTTGTGGGCGTGGGCCAGCAGGCCGGATTGGTCAAAGAGGGCAAACTTCCGCGAGCCGGACGTGCATTGTTTGCCGACGCAGTGGGCACCACGGTCGGCGCCGGGCTCGGGACGTCAACCATCACCTGTTACATCGAGTCCGCTGCCGGAGTTTCCGACGGCGCGCGCACCGGCCTCGCCAACATGGTGACCGGACTCCTGCTGCTGGCCGCCATGTTCTTCAGCCCGCTGGCGTCGATGATCGGTGGCGGTGTTGAGGTCAGCACGGCCCATGGCTCCGTGGTCCGTTATCCAACCCTTGCGCCGGCCCTGATTGTGGTGGGCTCGATGATGCTCAAGGTGGTTCGCGAATTCAACTGGGACGACCCGACGGAATACCTGCCGGCCTTCCTGATCCTTGTCGGAATACCACTCACTTTCAGTATCGCGGACGGTATTGCATTCGGCTTGATCGCCTATTCCGTTGCCAAAGTGGCAACTGGCCGGTGGCGAGAATGTCCGACGCTTACTTACATTTTTGCCGCGCTGTTTGTGGTTCAATTCCTGTTGATCTGAAAACCTCTCAAATCGTGCGGTACCTCACGCATTCCCTGCAGGCTGTGAGACCGGCGTCGCTGTCTGCGCGGATGAACTGGCCCGCTGCGGCTCAGACTCCAGCGGCATCACAATCCAGGCAACAATATATGCGATGAGGCCCCAGCCTCCGAGGAACAATGCGGCCAGCCAGATCAGCCGCACCAGCGTGACGTCAATTTCCAGATACTCGGCGAAACCGCCGCACACGCCGGCAATCTTCTCGTCTGTGCGCGAGCGCATGAGCTTTCTGTTCGGCCTTACGGGGGGATGCATTTCCGTTCCGCATTGTGAGCAGAAATTCACCGACTGCGAATATTCTTTTCCGCACTTGGGACAAAACATGGCAAGAACCTCCCTTCCGTCCTGGGGAAGCAACCTTCATAAGGTTATACGCGCAGGGTGCGTCCAAAGTTCCGTGCGGAGTGAGAAGCAGGATCGACGAAGCTATTTTCCAGAGGGATGCAAAGCACGACCCCTTCCTATCCTGCGGCGATTTCAGGTAAGATGCCCTTTATTGCCCCGCGCAGGGCTTCATTCCTCGGAACGGCCGCATTGAACCGGACCTCGGGTGGATCGCCAGACACGACTTGGGAGACTGCAGAATGGATTGGAGATACCAGCGCCTACCAAGAGTTTTTGCCCGTTCGAAGTCCATGCGGCGCAGGATCGCATACAGCCTCGCCATTGTTCGGCTGATTCTGGTTCCCGTCATCCTGCTGGCCGTTTATTACCTGTTCAGAATGGGTTGGATAGTCGACCGCATTGTGAGCGTCGACGCAGCCGTGGCCATGCAGGCAGAGCGTGCTTCCATCGTGATGCTTGACGCCCAGCGCACTGAACGAAACTACATTCTGCTTCACGACCCCGCAGACCTCAAGGCCAACCAGCAGACCATTGGAAATCTCCGAAAGATGGTTCAATCGTTTCGCAAGATCCAGCCCCATGAAGCGATTGCGGTCAAGAAAATGCAGGACGATCTTGAAAGCTACCAAAAGGGAATGCGCAAGGCGGCCCAGCGAATTGGCGAAGCAGGCCAGCCAAGGATTGACCGTCTCAGCGGCGCCGTATTCTCATACGAACAAGACCTGAACAAGATCCTCCGGGGAGCGCACCGGCGCAGCAGGGCCAGCCTGGTGAAGGAACTTCACGAACGAACCAGAAAGTTTGACTCTGAAATCGCAGCCGCCGGAAACGAGGACCCCGTTCTGCAATCCATTTCCTCCGGGCTTGAGGAATCGGCAAGTTCGTTCCTGAGGCAGGCCACGGCACTGGAACATCGCAGCTGGAACCGGGTCGAAGCTGATCACGATGACGCCCGTGCCCTGATGACCCGCGCCGAATGGGTGCTGGGCAGCGTCTCGTTGCTGGTCCTGCTGATCAGCATCTGGGTCAGCTACATCCTGCCCAAGGAAGTGGTGCAGCCACTGCACGATCTGAAGGCGGCCGTGGACCACGCCGCGGCGGGCAATTACGAAATCGAGTTTGACGTTCAGGGCAAAGGCGAGGTGGTGCAGCTTGCCAACAGCGTGCGAGACCTGATTGCCCACGTGCGCAAAAAGAAGAGCGATCCGGACGGTCCTCCTGACACAGGATGAGCCCCGGGCGTCGCCGGCCGAAACCCTCTGGATGCGCCCCCGAAAACTTGATAGATTAGTGTGTGAAAGGAGAACACCTGACATGAAGGGAAAATCAGCCGTTATCGACGCTCTCCAGAAAGCTTTAGCAGAAGAACTGATGGCCATCAGCCAGTACTTTCTCCACGCAGAGATGCAGAGCAATTGGGGCTACAAGCGCCTCTATGGTGAAATCAAGAAGCAGGCCATCGGCGAAATGAAACACGCCGAAGTCCTGATTGAGCGCATCATCTTCCTCGAAGGAATTCCCAACCTGAACGACTTTCCGAAACTCAAGGTCGGGAAGAATGTCCAACAACAGCTCCAGAACGATTTGAGCCTGGAGAAAGATGCTGTTGAGGAATACAACAAGTACATCGCCCTCGCCCGTAAGGAAGGCGATAACGCCTCAGCGGACCTCTTCGAGGTTCTCCTGAAAGACGAGGAAGAGCACGTCGATTTCCTCGAAGCCCAGCTCGACTTGATCGATCAAGTGGGCTTGCAGAATTATCTCAGCCAGCAAATGAACGGCTGATCGCCCGCCGCCGGCAGCACGCTCCAGAAAGAATCATGCAAGTGAAGGACACCGGTCGCGTCCTGTGGCCGGTGTTCTCTGCCCTGGCGAAGAAACCGCAGCGTAAGAGTGTTGACCCTGTGCAACTGTGCCTCTTGCACTACTGCCGATCGTCGCTACCCCTTGATCACCCCCATCGGCTTCAGGCGGGCAACACGTTTGGAAAGCCCGGCGTTGTGGACCACGTTGATGACAGCGTCCACGTCCTTATACGCCTCGGGGATTTCTTCCGAGATGCCGTTACGCGTTTCCGAGCGTACAACGATTCCCTGCCCTTCCAGGCGCTCCCTGGCGTTGACGGCGTAGGGAGACTTTTTGGCGGCGGTGCGGCTCATCACGCGGCCTGCCCCGTGGCAGGTGGTCCCGAAGGTTTCATCGAGCGAACCTTGCGCTCCCACCAGAACGTACGACGCCGTGCCCATTGAACCGGGAATCAGCACCGGCTGCCCGATGTCTTTATAAGCTGCGGGAATTTCAGGCCGGCCCGCAGGAAACGCGCGCGTCGCTCCCTTGCGGTGCACCAGCACGCGGCGGTCCCTGCCGTTCACGCGATGCCATTCCAGCTTGGCGATGTTGTGGCAAACGTCGTAGACCACGCGCAGATGTTCCTTCTGCCCGAAGATGCGCTTGAAGGCTTCGCGGGTAAAGTAGGTGATGCCCTGGCGGTTGGCCCAGGCGAAGTTGGCCGAGGCTCGCATGGCTCCCAGATACGCATGGCCTTCGGGCGAATTGGCCGGCACGCAGGCAAGCTGGCGGTCGGGCAGGTCAAGCTTGTAGCGGCGCATGGCCGGGTCCATATCACGCAGATAATCGGTGCAAACCTGATGTCCGAATCCGCGCGAGCCGGAATGGATGAGCACCACAACCTCATTCTCGTAAAGGCCGAACCTCTGGGCAATCTCCGGTTCAAACACCCGCTCCACATATTGCACTTCCAGGAAGTGGTTGCCGGAACCCAGCGTGCCCACCTGCGCCAGTCCGCGCTTGCGAGGCTTGTCACCCACGGCCGTGGGGTCGGCGCCGTCGATTGCGCCGCTCTCCTCGCAGTGTTCCAGGTCGC
>Ga0102950_1000187_pt1 | contig 16032 bp, 17 predicted proteins | sample SalPon2A_B_D2_MG_FD_78505 | JGI IMG/M metagenome (GOLD analysis project Ga0102950, IMG submission 78505) | Soil microbial communities from South San Francisco under conditions of wetland restoration - Salt Pond MetaG R2A_B_D2_MG | ecosystem: Environmental > Terrestrial > Soil > Wetlands | place...
CACTCGCGCAGATCGACGAGGCAAGCGCCCATCTGGTGCAGCTGGAAAAGGAGGCGCGTCCGGCCCTGGAGCAAATGCCCGGACTGATCGCGCAAGTGCATGACACGCTGGGCGCCGCGCGCAAGGTGTTGAGGCAGGCGAAGACCCTGGTTTCAGAGGCACACGAACCAGTGCGTGCGGTGGGCCGAGCCGCGAGCGCCGCCCGTGGCCTTGCGGTGCAGATGAACCAGACGACTTTGCCGGGTCTCAATGCCCTGGTGAGCCGGATGCGCACACTCAGTGCGCGGCTCCAGACGCTGGTCGACACTTTGCAGCGCACCCCGCAGAGCCTCATCACGGGGCCGGCCCCGGTACCGGCCGGACCCGGGGAAACAAAGGGGACGCCACGCTCCAGTGGTGGCTGAGCCCGGGTCAGTACCAGTCACGGTGCGGCGCGCCTGCGCCGGTATGGCGATCTTGCTGGCGGTGCTGGGCCCGGCAGGATTTGCGCGCGCCGAATGCGGCACGCTCGCGGTGCCCCTGCATGCCCTGGCATCGGCGAAGCCCGGTCGGACGGTCAGGGTGGCGGGCGTGGTGACGGCGGTCTTCCCGCGTCTGCACGGGTTTTTCATGGAAGCCCCCCAAGCGGAATGGGACAGCGATCCAGCGACCTCCGAAGCGATTTTTGTCTATGGCGGACGGCATTCAGCGGGGGAGATCGCTCCGCGCCAACGTCTGGTACTAAGTGCCCGTTTCCAGCAGTTTCACGGCCTGCCTGAATTGGCCTACCCGCGCCGCATCGAACATTGCGGGCACCATGCATTGCCGCCGCCGATCAGTGTATTGCTGCCGATGTCTGCGCGGCGCTGGATGTCCATGCTCGGCATGCGCATCCAACTCGGTCAACCGCTCACGGTGGATGTACTTGCCGACTGGATCCGGTACGGCGAAGTGCGTTTGCACGCGGGCGGACGCCACTATGCGCCGACGGCGTTGATCGCGCCGGGCCCGGCGATACGCCGATTGAATGAACAGTCCCCCGGCCGGGAAGTGTGGTTGGACCTCGGCGTTGACGGCGCTCATCCACGCAGGCTGCAAGTCGGAAGCGACACGTTCGACGCGATCCATCCGCTGCGCGTCGGCGATGTTTTCCAATCGGTCGCCGGCATTGATTACCATGCCTACGGGCGCAATTTGCTGGAAGTGACGCACGTCGGAAGGCTTGTCCGGGCCAACCCGCGGCGGGCATGGGCTTCCCTCCGGCTTTCACCGGGCTTGCGCATCGCGAGTTTCAATGTCGAGAATTACTTCAATCGGGCAAGCTCGGGACCGCCGTTTCCGACCGAGCGAGGTGCCCGCACTCGTTCGCAATGGCGGTGTCAGACGGACAAGCTGGTTGCGGCGCTGAAAGCCATGCAACCGGCAATTGCGGGGCTGGAAGAGATAGAGAACGACGGATACGGGCCGGATGGCGCGCTTGCCGTGCTCGTAAACGCGCTCAACCGTGCCCTGCCGGGCGCAAATTATCGCTTTATTCGGCCGGGTGCCGCGCGGTTGGGGACGGATCTGATCGCGCCGGCCCTGATCTACGATGCGGATCGCATAAAACCGGTGGGCCGCATCGCCGTGCTCCAACCACCCGGCGATGACAGGGCGGTGCGCACGGGATTGACGCGCCCGGCCCTGGCCGCCGGCTTCCGCTCCCGCACTGGCGGAGAACCGTTCACGGTCGTCGTGGTGCACCTGCGCTCCAAACGCAGTTCCTGCGGCAAGGAGCTGGACAATGCGGTCGGCGGAGGACATTGTGCCAAGGCACGTGCGCAGGCCGTATCGTACCTGGAACGCTGGATCGGAAAGCGGCCAACGGGTATCGCCTCTTCGGCCGTGGCCCTCGTCGGAGACTTCAACGCCTATCCGCACTCGGTCGCGATACGCGAATTGCTGCACGGGGGTTGGCAGGTGGAGCCGCCGCTGAAGAACGGCGAACCCGAATATACGGATAACGCCCGCGCGGGCTCAGGCCGGCTGGACTATGTGTTCCTTTCCGCCATGCTGGCGAAGCGCGCGCGGGGGGCCGCCATTTGGCACATCGATGCCGATGAAGCACGCGGCATCGGCCATACCGGGCGCCCGGCCTGTCATGGCCCGGCAGCGCCTTATCGCGCCTCGGATCATGATCCGGTCATCAGCGCGCTGGAATTCCCATGAACCCGGAGTCAATCAGCCCAGAGACGGATCAGGTTGTGATGGATCTTGGCGGCGAGGCGGACTTCCTCACCCCGCGGGTCCATATCCTCGACGAGCCGCCACAACCTGACCATGTCGGCGATGAGATCGCGCTCGGCCTGTCCGCGCACATGACTCTGGATCGTTGTCACGGCGGCAATGCGCGAGCCCGAGCGGACCGTTTCCACCCGGTGCAGCGTCGATGCCGGATAGACGATGGCCTGGCCGGCCGGAAGCTTGATGCGCTGTTCCCCGTCCGGCAGGCCGATGACCAACTCTCCGCCCTGGTAGCTTTCCGGGGGCGACAGGAACAGGGTCAACGACAGGTCGGCGCGCATGTGCGGAGCGTCTTCCAGGAGCGGGAAATCGACATGGTCCTGGTAGTACATGCCCGTTTCGTAACGGTTGAAGACCGGTGCCATGATGCGTTTGGGCAGCACCAGGAATTGCATCATGGGATGACGCTGCAACGCCTGGGTAACCACGGCCCGCCATTGGGGCAGGTTGGGCTCGGCGGCGCTGACTTGCGCATTGTTCTTGCGCTCACGCGAACCGGCCCCGGCGGTGCTCCGGCCATCTTCCCAACGGGCGCCCGCCAGCGCATCGCGCAAGCCGGACAACGTTTGGGCATCAAGCACATCGGGCAAGGTCAGCAGCATGGGTTCTTCTCCGGATTCATCCCGCGATTGTACCGGGCTTTGCCCGCGGGGCGGTCCCGGTGAACGGGCGGCGGACGCTTGCCGAGCGCGGCCGCGATCGCCTGGCCGAGGCGGGCCTGGCGAATCATGAATTGGGCCCGCCGGATGCCCTGGCCGCTGCCCTCGGCTGGAGCGATTTCCTCTTCAGGCGCTTGCTCAGTCTCGGCCCCGGACCGGCGGCCGCACTGGTGGACGCGGCCCGGGCACCGCTCATACGCCGTTTCCCTGCCGGGCTCCACGGCGTCCAGGATGCGCTTGCCCTGATCGCACTGCGCGAGATGACCGGGCTGCAACCCGTGCGCGAAAGCCTGCTCGCGCTGAGCAGCCTCGCGCAGGTTACTGTGCGCCGGGCCCTGGCCGAGGTGCCCGGATCCGGCAACCTGATCGTGTTCGGCCTCGGCAAGCTGGGTGGGCGCGAGCTCAATTTCTATTCCGACCTCGACCTCGTCTTTGCCTACGCGGGTGCGGGCGAGCGTGAGGAGCGCCTGGCCCTGCGCCAGGCGCGGCTGTTGCTGGAGCGGCTTGAGGGTGGCTTCAGGATCGACCTGAGGCTGCGTCCGTTCGGGCAGTCGGGGCCGCTGGCGATGGGCCTGGAGGCCATGGACGCCTATTTTCAGAACCACGGCCGCGACTGGGAGCGCTATGCCTGGCTCAAGGCGCGCGTCGTGGCGGGACGAATGACGGCGGGACGCGCTTTTCTCAGGCAACTGCGCCCCTTCATTTACCGGCGCTATCTGGACTACAACGCGATCGAGGCGTTGCGCGAAATGAAGCGCCAGATCGAGGTCGAAGCCGGTGCGCGTGCCGACAATGTGAAACAGGGACCGGGCGGAATCCGGGAGATCGAATTCGTTGTCCAGGCCTTCCAGCTTGTGCGGGGCGGCCGCGAACCCGCCCTGGCCGGCTGCGGGTTGCGTGGCGCAATGGCTGCGGCAAAGCGGCTCGGTCACCTCGAGCCGGGCAGCGCGGAGGCGTTGCTGTCAGCCTACGATTTCTTGCGGCGCGTGGAGAACCGTCTGCAGATGGCGACGCTGGCGCCCGTGCATGTCCTGCCCGAAGAGCCCGAACGCAGGGCGTTGCTGGCCGCGAGCCTGGGATTTGCCGATGCTGAAACGTTCGCGAGCGCATTGGCGCGGCACCGGCAAAGGGTGGGCGAGATCTTCAACGATATCCTCGGCACACCGCCGCGCAATGGTCCGGTGCCTGGCGCCGCGGAACGCCTGTGGCGCGGGGAAAACCGGTCGCAGGCCGCCGCTGAACTGGGCCTCGACTCGGCAGTGGAGGCGCTGATCCATTTCCAGGACTCCAGGCCTGTCAGGCTGATGGGCCCCCACGGGCGCCGGGCCCTTGACCGCCTGGCGCCGGAGTTGATCGGTGCCGCCGCTGCACAGTCCGATGCGGACGCAGCCCTGCAGCGCCTGCTCGGTTTGCTGACAGCCCTGGTGCGGCGCAGCGCCTATCTGGCGCTGCTCGTCGAGCGGGTCGATGCGCGCACCCGGCTGGTCAGGTTGATCGGCACGAGTCCCTGGATCGCCGAGCGTCTGGCCGCAAGTCCGGCCGCGCTCGACGAGTTGCTCGACGAACGCCTCAGCGCTCCTGCGACACGGGGTACGGTTGCGCGGCAGTTGCAGGCACTGCCAAGGCTGGCACTCTCCGGTGAAGAGGCGGCGGACCAACTGCGGGAGTTCAATGAACTCCAGAGACTGAAGGTAGCGGCCGCATCAGTCGATGGGGAATACGGGGCCGCGCAGATCGAGCAGGCGCTGTCCCGGCTGGCCGAACACAGCATTCGGGCGGCGATCCGGCTTGCCGCGGCGCGGGTACGCGAACGCCACGGCCGCTTGGACGGCGAGTTGCTTGCCATCGGCTACGGCAAGCTCGGGAGCCGGGAGCTGGGATTCGCCTCGGACCTGGACCTGGTCTTTGTTTACGCCTCTGCGCAAACCGAAAGCGGCGAAGGCCTGGCCACGGAGACTTACCTGGCGCGGCTTACCCAGAGGGCCCTGTCATTGCTGAGCCAGCCCACCATGGCAGGGCCGTTGTACACGGTCGACACTCGCCTGCGGCCCGAGGGCGCAGCCGGGCTCCTGCTCTCGCGTTTCGACGCCTGGCAACGCTACCAGACGGAGAGCGCCTGGTTATGGGAGCGCCAGGCATTGCTCCGGGCGCGGCCGGTGGCGGGCAGCGCGCGTCTGGCACGGCGCTTTAATTCGGTGCGTGCGCGGTTGTTGGCGCGGGAGGTTCCGGCAGCACAGCTGGCCGCGGAGATTGTGGCGATGCGCAGGCGCGTCGCGGCGGCCGGTCCGCGGCGCACGGCCAACTCCGCGGCGCTGATCGATGGGGAATTCATTGCCGCCTACTGGTTGCTGTCGGTGGCTCCGCGCGATCCGGCTGTGGTCCGCCACACGGATCTTGAACGGCAAATGCGTGCGCTGGCGCAACGCGGCCATGTGCCGTCCGCCCCGCAACTCGCGGAAGCCTTGTCCGGTCTGCGCACGGCGGTCAACCGGCGGGTACTCGGATTGAACCCGGACAGCGATGCCGAAGCCCGCGCCCGCGCCCATATCGAGAGCCGCTGGAGCGAAACGTTCGCAGAGATATCGTCCTGATCGTTATAATTGGCACCAGTAATCGCGAGATTTACCGTATGTATCAGGGACCCGACCCCCAGCGCAAAAAAGAGCCCAACGACACCCGCCGCGTGCGGGTAACGGCTGCCGATTTGCCGGTTCATTGCCCGTTGCCGGAGATGAGCCTGTGGAATTCTCATCCCCAGGTCTACATCCCGCTGGAAAAACCCGGCGACCAGGCCGAGTGCCCATATTGCAGTACCTGGTTCACGCTCGAGGGCGAGGACGAGGCGGGAGCGCGCGCGGAGTGATCGTCGTCACGGGTGGCGCCGGTTTCATCGGCTCCAATCTGGTGCATGCGCTCAATGCCCGCGGTCTGGATGACCTCCTCGTCGTCGACGACCTGGCCGATGGCACCAAGTTCGTCAATATCTCGACCGCGCGGATCGGCGACTACGAGCACTACGAACGCTTTCTCGATCGCGTCGAGAAAGGCGAACTGAACGGCCGCATCGAGGCGATTTTCCACCAGGGTGCCTGTTCCGACACCACGGAATGGGACGGGCGCTACATGATGGACGTGAATTACCGCTATTCGCGCATCCTGTTCGAATTCGCGGCCGCGCGCGGCATTCCGTTCATCTATGCTTCCTCGGCCTCGGTCTACGGGGCGGGAGCACGCTTCGTGGAGGATCCGGCCAACGAGCCGCCGATCAATCTCTACGGTTACTCCAAGACCCTGTTCGACCGCTATGTCCGCCGCCGCCTGTCCGCGGTGCGTTCGCCGGTGGCCGGGTTCCGCTACTTCAACGTCTATGGCCCGCGCGAGCAGCACAAGGGGCGCATGGCGAGCGTGGCCTGGCATTTCAACAACCAGGTCGCGCAGGAAGGTCGCTGCCGCCTGTTTGCCGGAACCGATGGCTACGGCGACGGCGAACAGCGCCGTGATTTCGTATACGTCGAGGACGTGGTGGCGGTCAATCTCTGGTTCCTCGACCATCCCGGCCATAATGGCGTCTATAACTGCGGTACCGGGCGCAGCCAGAGTTTCAACGATGTCGCGCGGGCGGTGATTGCCCATCACGGGCGTGGTGAGATCGAATATATTCCCTTCCCCGACGACCTGAAAGGCCGCTACCAGAGTTTCACCGAAGCCGATCTGCACCGCCTGCGTGCAACCGGTTGCGACGTCGAGTTCCGCACGGTGGAGCAAGGCGTCGCGGATTATCTGGGCTGGCTCGCAACTCACGCATGAGTCCTGCGCGGGTGCTGGTCGTCGCACCCAGCTGGGTGGGCGATTTGGTCATGGCCGACACCCTGTTCAAGCTGCTCAAGCAGCAGGCGCCGGAGGCCCTCATTGACGTGCTGGCGCCGGCCTGGGCCCTGCCCGTCGCTGCCCGCATGCGCGAAGTCACCAATGTGATCGAGTTGCCGGCCGGGCACGGCGAAGTGGCCCTCGGGGCCCGCCACCGGCTGGCGCGGGAATTGCGGCGGCGGGGCTACTCCCATGCTTATATCCTTCCCCGTTCGGCCAAGGCGGCCCTGGTGCCCTGGTTGGCGCGAATCCCCCGGCGCATCGGTTATCGGGGCGAATGGCGCTATGGCCTCATCAACCGCATGCATCGGCTGAACCCGGCCCACGAGCGGTTGGTCGAGCGCTATGCGGCGCTGGCCTTCCCCGCGGGCAGACCCTTGCCCGGTGTCTTGCCGCGTCCGGCACTGGGCAGTGACCCCGCGGTCCGCGCAAAGCTGCTACGGCGGCTGGGAGTGGACCCGGATGCCGCGCCGATCGTCTTGTGTCCCGGTGCCGAGTACGGGCCGGCCAAGCGTTGGCCGGTCGAGTATTACGCCAAGCTGGCGGCCGAGCTGCGTATCGCCGGACACGCGGTGTGGATCGTGGGCAGCGCCCGCGAGCGCCCGCTGGGTGAAGCGATTACGGCGGTGGCTTCCGGTGTCGCCAACCTGGCCGGAGAGACCACGCTCGACGAGGCTGTGGACGTGCTGGCTGCTGCTGCCGCCGTCGTGTGCAACGATTCCGGCCTGATGCATGTGGCGGCGGCGCTGGATCGGCCCATCGTCGCCTTGTATGGTTCGTCGTCTCCCCGCTACACGCCGCCCGCTGCCGATCGCGTGCGCATCCTGTATCGCGGAGTGGAATGCAGCCCGTGTTTCGAGCGCGAATGCCCCCTCGGGCACTTTAAATGCCTGCGCGGGATCAGTCCGGCGGAAGTTCGTTCGGCCCTGGCCGAACTCGGAGTGCCTTGAGCGGAGGCTCCCCCGCGTCAGTCATCCTGTTTCTGGTAGCGCGCGATGCTTTCGCGTACTTCGGCGAGCGCCTTGTCACGACCTCCCCAGCCGTCGATTTCGACCCATTTGCCGGGCTCGAAGGCCTTGTACTGGGAGAAGAAGTGCTCGATCTGGCCCTTGAGGCCACCGGGCAGATCTTCCACCGACTGGGCCTTGCTGAAGCCGGCGTAGACGCCGGAGACCGGGACCGCGATCAGCTTCGCGTCCTCACCTTTTTCGTCGGTCATCATCATCAGGTCCACGGGGCGCACCTCAATCATGCAGCCATGGACCAGCGGCAGCGGCGTGACCACCAGGACGTCGAGCGGGTCTCCATCGCCGCAGAGTGTGCCGGGGATGAGGCCATAGTTGGCCGGATAGACCATGGACGTGCTGAGGAAGCGGTCCACGGCCAGCAGGCCGGTCTTCTTGTCCAGCTCGTATTTCACCGGGGCGGTGTGGGCGGGGATTTCGATGATGGCGTTCAGGTCTTCCGGCGGATTGGCGCCCGCACCGATTTGCTTCAGGTCCATGTTTTTGCCTGTTCGTGGGAAACGGCGAGCATTTTAGCCTGTCATGGCGCGGCCTGTGCAGCTCGCCCGATTCACGGGCGGCGAGTATGCAAAAGGGGATGAGAGGCTCTTTGTCGCTCAGGCGGTTTTCTGCTATGTTGAATCGCCATCTTCAGTAGGGCACAGAATGCCTAATTACAACACTCGGGGAGCGCTGGCGGGTGTCTTGCTGGGTCTGGCGCTCGGAGGCTGCCACGGTGGCTCTCCCGGGAGCCAATCGTCGAAGTCGTCGGCGGCACCACCGCCTCCTCCACGCACCATCGCTGCAGCGACAACGGCCGTACAAGCGGCAAGTGCTGCCACCGTTGCCAAGGCGGCTGCGGCCGTGAGCCCGTCGAAGCTGACGCCGGAGTTGGCGGCCATGGCGAAACAAGTGCAGGCCGCCCCCGACGGCAGTGCGGCGAAGGCGCTGTCTAACCGGCGTATACACGTCAACGCGCAAGGCCAGATACAGGCCTATGTATACGTGGATCGCGTGGATGATGCCATGCAAAGCCGCCTGAGCCAAGCGGGCGCCCGCGTCGAGTTGGGCGAGGCCTCGATGAAGCTCTATCAGGTTTGGGCTAGCCCCGAGGCGCTTGCCCGCATTTCGCAGATACCGGGGGTGGTGCGGATAACGCCGCCGGCCTACGGGTTTCCCAAGTAAGCAACGCAGGACTAGAAAGCACATGAAATTCAATAAGTATTTGCTGGGCGTCGTCGCGGGCACGGGTATGGCCATGGCAGCCCAGGGCGCCCTTGCAGGGAGTCTCGCACCGAGCCTGGCGCAGCTGGCGGCGCATTATTCGCAAGTGCCTGCAAAGGTGGCGAGAAGTATCGCCACGCAACCGGAGCCCGCTGGCCGCGGCATTTTCCAGCCGCATGTCAACGCCAGCGGCGAAGTCCAGGTAAACATCCATTACCGCCGCGGCGAGCAGCCGTCCACGATGGAACTGCAAATGCTCGGGGCGCGGAACATGCTCTCAGCGCTGGGCGTGATCCAGGCCTGGGTACCCATAAGTCATCTTGGACAGCTCTCGAAAATTGCCGGTGTAACCCGCGTTGGATTGCCGGCTTATGCGGTCGTGCGTGGCGTGGGCGGGGCGCAGACGCGCACGACCAGCTGCAACACCCTGGCCACCGGGCTGAACATTGACGCTTCGGCCATCACGGCGGAAAACATCGGGGCCCTGCACAGCCAGGGGTTCACTGGCAGCGGCGTCAAGGTGGGCATTATCTCCAATGGGGTCGATTGCCTCGCCAGTTCGCAGGCGGCCGGCTATACGCCCGGCAGTGTCTGGGAAGATCCCAACGATGCGAGTTGGGGCAGCACGGGGGCCGAGGGCACGGCGATGCTCGAGGAAGTGCATGCCGCGGCGCCGGGCGCGCAGCTCGGCTTTTGTGCGCCAACGACGGCCGCTGAGTTCGTGACCTGCTACCAGGATTTTGCCACCTGGGGCGCCGACATCATCGCCGACGACCTCGGTTTCCCGGATACCTTCTTTAACAACTACATCACCACGATCAATTTCGCTAACGGCATCCAGAATTTTGCGCAGAGCAACCCGGCCATTTCCCTGGTAACCGCGGCCGGCAACGATCGCCAGGATTACTTCCAGGGCATCTATGCGCCCAGCAGCGCGTCTTCACCCATCACGCTCTCGCCTTCTCCGGGAACCAACGTGACGCCGGGTGGCACGACGGGGCGCACCTACCAGTCGGTCATGAACATTGGCGGCCAGCCCTACGAGGGCGTGAGCATCGCCAACGGTATTTCCACCTATTTCCTCATGACCTGGAATGACCCGCTGAATGGCCCCTACGACGATCTGGATCTTTACCTCGTCAATAGCAGTAACCAAATCGTTGGCGCTAGCACCTTCGACCAGGCATCCGATTCTTCATACACGCCGAACTCGGCGAGCTGGAATGCGCCGGCGGAATATATCACCTACAAGAACAATTCCGGCTCTACCCAGCAGCTCAAGCTGGTGGTGATGTGCTATTCCTGCAGCCAGACCACGAAGCTGCTGGTCAAGCTGAACGGATTGATGAATGGCGGCGGCGCCTTCGCGGCCACTGCCGACGGCGGGGTGTATGGGCAAACCGCCCTGCCGGAGGAGATTGCGGCCGCGGCCGGTTCCACGACGGATTCCACTAACACCAGCGTTCAGGTCGAGAACTACAGTCAGACCGGACCCTATATCGGGGGCGACTGGTCCAACGGGACGACTTCGGTACCCAAGCCGGACATCACCGGCGTCGACGGCATACTTGTGAGCGGAGCGGGCGGGTTCGGAATTTCGCAGAGCGGCGGCGGCGCCCTCTTTTACGGGACCTCGGCGGCAGCTCCCAACGTGGCTTCCGTGCTGGCGCTGTTGCGCAGCGCATTCCCGACCCTCAATTACACTGCCGCGCAATGGAAGACGCTGATCGAGAACAATGCCAACACTGCGCGTTTGGTCAACTCGCCGTCTTCGAGCGAGGCCGGCGCGGGTCTTGTCGATGCCAAGGCATCGGCGGCCGCCGTCGATCCGCCCATCGCCGCCGCTATTACGACCCCAACGGGCAATCCGATCGATGTAAAAGCCAATACGAGTATCCAGTTCCAGGCGGTATGCAACTATTCGGGCGCCAAGACGTTGAGCTACAAGTGGACGTTCGGGGCCAATTCCGGCATACCGGATTCCACGCAACTGTCGCCGCCGGCGGTCAAGTACACGCAGGCGGGCACTTACACGGTGACCTTCACATGCAGTGATCCCGTGCAAAGCGTCCGGGCAAGCACCTCGGTCGTCGTCACGGCGCCGAGTTCATCGGGCGGTGGTGGCGGAACGATCGGCTTCGGCAGCCTTGCGGGATTGATTGCGCTTGCCGGTCTGCTGGCCTTGCGCAGACGTTCCTGACAATCTGTCCTCAATAGACCGGAAAGGCGGGCCCTCGGGTCCGCCTTTCTTTTGCGTCGGTCCGGCAAGACCTAGCGCGCCAGGTAGAAAGGCATGCCCTGGATTTCGAGACGCCGGATGGTGCACCCGTAAATCGTGCTGAGCCGGGCGGGATCCAGGACTTCGTCGGGCTTGCCCAGGGTTGCCTTCCCGCGCCCATCGAGCAGGATTACGCGATCGGCATGGCGTGCCGCCAGGGACAGGTCATGCAGGCTGAACATCACCCCGACGCCTCCCAGCGCGGCCAAGTGCCGCAGAAGCCGCAGGAGCTTGACCTGGAAGGCCAAGTCCAGGGCCTCGAGCGGTTCATCGAGGAGGTAGACCCGCGGAGCCTGGCTGAGCAACGTGGCGATGGCCAGCCGCCGGCGCTCGCCGCCGGACAGCGTCGCCACCTGGCGTTCCGCGGCCGGGGCGAGTCCGACGGCGCGCAACGCCTTGCGTGCCCGCAGGTGATCGGCCGCCGATTCCCAGCGCCAGAAGTCGATATGCGGATGCCGGCCGATCAGGGCGGTTTCGATAACGGTCGCGGGATAGGGGTCTTCGTTGTCCTGGGCCAGGAACCCGAGGTGCCGGGCGATCTGGCGGCGCGAAAGCCCGGCCAGGGCGCTGCCCTGGAGAAAGATCTCGCCCTCCGCCGGCAGCAGCCCGGCCAGGGCGGTAAGCAGGCTGGATTTGCCGGCCCCATTGGGCCCTACGATGGCAACCAGTTCTCCGGGATGGAGGGCGAAGTCGAGATTCGAGACCAACTGGCGCTCGCCCCGGCGAACCTGCAAGCGGCGGGATTTGAGCAGCGGCCTCATTTCAAGGTGCGCGTGCGCAACAAGAGGTAGAGGAACAACGGGACTCCGATGGCCGCGGTAATGACGCCGACCGGGAGTGCCCGTGGCGCCGCCACGGAACGGGAAACCATGTCCGCGACCGTCAGGAGCAGGCCGCCGCCAAGCGCGGCACCCGGCAACACCAGCCGATGATCGGCTCCGCCGGTAAGCCGGATCATGTGCGGGACGATGAGGCCGACAAAGCCGATGGTGCCGGCTTCCACGACGGCGACGGCGGTGATCAGCGAAGCCATGAGGTAAATGCCGATATTGATGGCCTGGACCGGGACGCCGAGCGCGCGGGCGGGTAAGTCCCCGCGCGCAAGCACGTTCAGGGTGCGGGCAAACGGCATGGTAACCAGCAAAGCCGCCACCATCACCAGCAGCGGCAATTGCCAGGCCGAGCGGTAGGTCAGGTCGCCCATCATCCAGAAGAGCATGCTGCGTAAAGTGGCGTTGGGGCTCAGTGCGAGCAGCAGGCTTACTACGGCCCCCCACCCGGCGGCCATGACGATCCCGGTAAGCAACAGCCGCGTGGGCGCCCAACTGCCCCGGCCATGCGCCAGCACGAACACGACGAGCGTGCTGACCATGGCTCCGGCGAACGCCGTGCCCGTCGCCGCCATGGTGCTGAGGCCCGCGAGCAGCGCGACCAGGGCGCCGGTGGCGGCGCCGCCGGAGACACCGAGCACGTAGGGATCGGCCAGCGGATTGCGCAATAGCACCTGCATCAGGGCTCCGGCTAGGCCGAGCAAGGCGCCGGTGGAGAAGGCGGCCAGGGCTCGGGGGAGGCGCAAATCCAGAACCAGGGTACGGTCCAGCGCAGTTCCGTGCCCCGCAAGCGTGCCCACCACATCCTGGGGGCTCACATTCACGCTGCCGATGAACAGGGACGCGAGTAGTGCGGCAGCGGCGCTGGCCGCGAGAATCAGCACCAGTAAAGCCCCGCGTCTGATGGGGCGGTGGACGCCGCCGGCGATTGCTACCGCCATCGCGGGAAGGCCCCGGGGTGGCCACCGGCGCATATGCCATATACTGCCGGGTAATGAAAGCGCGAGTTGTGCGCGCCATGGAAAGAATTACCGAAACCATCGATGCTGACGGGTTCCGGGCCAATGTGGGCATCATCGTGGCCCGCGAAAACGGCGACGTGCTGTGGGCCCGCTGCACCCGTAACCGCGGCTGGCAGTTTCCACAGGGCGGAATAGACATCGGAGAGACCGCGGAAGAGGCCCTTTACCGGGAACTGCACGAGGAAGTGGGGCTGGGAATGGACGACGTCCAGCTGGTCGGGCGCACCGAGGGCTGGTTGCGCTACCGCCTGCCCCCCCGCTACCAGCGGCAGCGCTCGTCGCCCCGGTGCATCGGCCAGAAACAGGTGTGGTTTCTGCTGCGCCTCCAGGCCGCGGAAACCGCCATTCGACTCGATGCGGTGAATCACCCCGAGTTCGATCATTGGCGCTGGGTCTCGTGGTGGCATCCGTTGTCCGACATTATCTTCTTCAAGCGCCGCGTCTACGAGCTGGCGTTGACCGAGTTGGCCCAATTCGCCTTTCCCGATGGCCCGCCCCACCGCCAGGCGGCGCGGGACCGTTCGCGCAACAACGAAGGCGAACGACGGTGGCGGGCGCCTCGCAGTCCATACCGCGTCAAAAGGGCTGGACCACGACGAGGATCACGATCGCGATCAGGAACAGGCCGGGGATCTCGTTGAAATAACGCAGGAAACGGTCTGAATGGGGCCGTTCCCCGCGGGCCATCCGCGTTATCAGGCGCTTGCAGTACAGGTGATAGGCCACGAGACCGGCGACCAGTATCACTTTCACGATCAGCCACGCCGGCATCGGCCAGAACCAACCCACGACGAGCCAGATGCCGAAGATGATGGTGGCCACCGCGCCAATCGTCATGATGTAGTAGAGACGCCGCTCCATGACGGTAAAGCGCTCAAGGGAAGCGCTGTCCGTCGCGGCCGCATGGTAGATGAACAGGCGTGGCAGGTAGAAAAGGCCGGCAAACCAAGTCACCATAAAAATGATGTGAAACGCGAGTACCCAAAGCATCGTCGGACTCCAATAGCTGCCGGAGCATTATAAAAGCCATGCACCGTGCCGGAACCGTTCGCGCGACACGGGGTCTCAGGAGGTGGGTAAAATGGCTTTTTGGCCAGTCACTTGGGGCGCAATTGAAAAAATCTCTCATTGTTCGGCACCACCGCCCGGGGTTGCGCCGCCTTTATCTGGTTCTGGGCGTGCTGGTCCTGATCATGGCGCTGGCCGCCGCATACTGGTACGGGGAGCGCCGGGGGGGCTACCTGCATTTCGAGGCGGCGGCGCAGCTCGCGCAGGCGGGGAAGGCCCTGGAGAAGCAGTCCAGCGAGAATGCCCGCTTGCGGCTCCGTGTCTCATTCCTGGAGCACTCCATAAAACTTGCCAACCAAAGCGCCGCCGAGGTCAAGAAGACCCTGATCAAGCAACAGGGACAGTTGAACGACCTGCAGCGGCAGTTGGCTTTTTACCGGGGTATCGTCGCCCCGCCCGCGGCAGATGCCGCGGTGCGCATTGCCGGGCTGCAGGTGTTGCCCGGCGGATCCAGCCGGGCCTTCCGCTTCCAGATCGTGCTGGTCAGGGCCGATGACAACAAATCCAAGCCGGCCTTGCGTGGCCGTTGTACGATAACCGTGAGCGGTGAACGCGATGGCAAGACGATCCGGCTCCCGCTCGCGTCGGTGTCCCCGAACACGCCCGATCCACTGAGATTTACGTTACGCTATTTCACTAACCTGTCCGGCGCCTTGCGGCTGCCGCACAATTTCAAGCCGCATGAAATCGACGTGAGCGTCGACGTAAAGGGCAAGGGCACGACGCGGGCCGCATTCAATTGGCCCACGTTCAGCAGTTGAAGCTAATAACTTCAGGAGGTCGTTGAGACATGAAGAAGGCGCAGAAGCGGGCCGCGCAAATTACCACCCTGATCGGAACGGGCACCACGGTTGTCGGCGATGTGCGCTTTGCCGGGGGGCTGCACCTGGAAGGATGCGTCGAAGGCAACGTGGAGGCGACGGACAACGAGACGCGGCTCGATGTCAGCGAAGAGGGTCGGGTCAAGGGCGAGATCCATGTTGGCACCGTCATCGTCAATGGCACCGTGGAAGGCGACATTTATGCCGATACTCGCCTGGTACTTGGTACACAGGCGCATATCGACGGCAACGTCTATTACAACGTGCTGGAAATGGCGGCCGGCGCCGAGGTTAACGGCAAATTGATCCATCGGCCGGCCAGCCAGCGCCTGGCGCTGGAACACCAGCAGGCGGACGCCGCGGGCAAGCCCGAAACGGAAGACAAGACCGCGAGGGGGATTGCAGCGGAGGCCGAGCAGTGATAGGTTCAAATCATGAGTGAAGATATCGTTATGGAAGAAAACCAGCTCAAGCTGACCAGCGCGGCCGGCGCGCGCATACGGCAGTTGATTGCCGAGGAAGGCAACCCCGAGCTGAAATTGCGCGTCTACATCACGGGAGGTGGCTGCTCGGGCTTTCAGTATGGCTTCGGCTTCGAAACCAACGCCAACGAGGATGATTACCGCCTGCAGCAGGAGGGCGTGACCCTCCTGGTTGATGCGTTGAGCATGCCCTACCTGGAGTCCGCCGAAATCGATTATGCGGAAGACCTGCAGGGCGAGCGTTTCATCATCCGCAATCCCAATGCCACCACCACCTGTGGCTGCGGTTCCTCTTTCGCTGCCTGATCAGCCGCGCGATCAACGAGAGCCCCAATGACTGCCGGGCCCGGTACCCGTATCCTGGTCATGCGCCATGGTCCGGCAGAAGCGCTCGGCCTGGGCCATGCGGGCGACGCCGAGCGGCGCCTGACCCCAGCGGGACGGTAACGGACTGAACAAGCCTGTGCAGTACTGGCGCAGCTGTTGCCGGAAGTTGGATGGGTCTATACCAGCCC
>Ga0102950_1000188_pt1 | contig 16009 bp, 11 predicted proteins | sample SalPon2A_B_D2_MG_FD_78505 | JGI IMG/M metagenome (GOLD analysis project Ga0102950, IMG submission 78505) | Soil microbial communities from South San Francisco under conditions of wetland restoration - Salt Pond MetaG R2A_B_D2_MG | ecosystem: Environmental > Terrestrial > Soil > Wetlands | place...
TCAATAGTCAGATCCGACCCTGTAATAATTAATGTATCCATATGATTTGATTTTTTATTAACAATAAATAATAAACAGAAGACAAAGCCTGCCGGCATGTCTTAAAATAAAAAGTATATGAGAGGATATAAAGCGATCCTTACGCAAGGGGATAAAGACCGGCGCGATTTACTTTTATCTTGTATTCAAGCGCTACATTTCTCATAGAACAGAAATGAAATTCCGTATAAAATTAGGGAAATTTTACCGATTATCAGTTAACCGTATTCAATTTATTGCGCAATCCTGACGCAGAAGCTAAATATTCTTACAGATACTGCTCAAAAGGTACGGTTTTTGAAATAGTTTTTACATTGACCTTGAAATATGCAACTTTTTAAAATATCTTTACAATACCATGTCGTAACAGGCAGTTCAACATGTAATCCCGAGTTTTATTATTCAAGGGCCGAAATGTTGCCACCTGCCTTTAAAGTATTAATTATCAATGTTTTAAAATCAAACAATATTTAACTCATGAAAAATAGTATTCAGGGAAAGACCCTGGCTTCAGTCATCCTGTTTTTTTCCTTTGGTCTGATACAGGGGCAAAATCTTAATGTAAAAGACCCGTCGACCGGTTCCGTCTATATCCAGACAGACCGTTCTGCCTATAACAGCGGCGGAACAATCAGGTTTGATGCCTTCATCCTGAATGATCTTTCCGATACATATAAATCAGGAAAAGACTCCCTCATCGTGGCCCTGATAGATGAAAATGGTCTTGAAGTTGCTTCCGAAACCCTGCCTGTAGCAGGATTCAGTACACAGGGATCGCTTGAGCTTTCTAAATTCCTTAATGCCGGTAATTATGTTCTTGTTGCCGGGACAGGGAAGATGAAAAACGTTTCACCCGACAGGCTTTTTTCAAGGATACTGGAAATACATGATCCCAAAGCCTCATCTGCAAAAGTCAGTATCAGTCTGCCTGACCGTATTTACAAACCCGGTGATAATTTAAAGGCTGACCTCCTCTTTACAGACAAAAAAGATGAGCCTGCCCAGGCATCCTTTACTTACTCCCTTTCTGATTCAAAGGGCACAATAACAAAAGAAAAAGCCAAGGCTGGCAAAGACGGGCATTCGGTAACAGATATAAACCTGCCTGAATTTCAACAGGGAGAAACACTCACACTGTATATTTCAGGTTCGGTAAAGGGAGCAGACATCAATGCCGGTATTGTACTGCCTACTGCACAGAACAACGATGAAGAGAAAAACTACAGCACTCCGCAGGCCTCTGCCCCGGATAATCTTGCTATAGTACTTACTACGGATCGCACTGAATACAGGAAGAGCGAAGAGGTAACAGGAAATATAACTGTTACAGGCAGTGACGGTAAGCCACTGTTTGCAAATCTCTCCATTGGAGCCTCCGGGCTCAACCCGAAATATTTCCCGCTTGCAAAAGACAATATTATTACCTGTTCAAACCTTTTAAGTCATGATAAGGGCCTGGATGTCACCTGGTCAGGAATACTCGGACAAAAGGGCAGCAGCACTTTCCAGTCTTTCAGGAATATTAAAAGGGACAACCAGGCACTCATTAATCCAGGCATTGCTGAATATTTGGGGAAGGCTCTCGCAACATTTTCACATTTGCCGGGCCACTGCTTTGCCAATGAGGAGAAGAATGACATAAAAAAGATAGAGAGGAAACAGGCAGCAGAGCTAAAAGCAGGTCAGACAGGCTATTCGGCCGACAGGGATATCTTCGATATAATTAACCGAATCAGGCCTTTCCAGCTGGTGGACAATAAGATCATGTTCTCCAATGTGGGTAATTACTCGGTTAACTTCCAGGGTGGAGCCTTAATAGTTATCGACGGAGTAAAAAGAGGCACAGATGCTTCCATACTTAAAAATATTCCTGTAACGGATATTGCCAGGGTAACTGCTACAACAAGTCCTTCGGAACTTCAGAGATACTCTGCCATGAACAGTTCCGGACTTGTTGAGATAGTGACAAAAAAAGGAACAGATGCAGCTGCCAAAGCTGCTGCTGCGAAAAAGAATACCGACATCTTATTCTGGAAACCTGAACTGAGTACAGATACATCCGGTAAGGCTACCTTCAGCTACAGGAATAAAGACGAAGCACAGGATGTAAGCCTGACTGTTGAAGGCATCACCGCGGATGGCTTAACGGGAACCACCACAATACATTACAAAGTGAAATAATAAAAAGGATGTCCCACAGGCTGAAAACAATTATTCATTACCCTGTGGGACATCCTCTCAAAAAAACCGGAGCCGGTATTATCAGTTTATTAAAGCAGCAAGAGCTGCTCCTACCAGGCTACTCTGTTTTACTTCTGTAAATTCGTAATAACGTTTCTTATCACTGTCAAGGTAGGTATCGAGGTGTTTTTCAAAATACTTTCGCAGGTTATGCATTTTATAGAATGTGGTACCTTCCACGGTAATCAGTATCGGACGATCTGAGGACTTTCCTTTGCCTGTTTTGAGGATGATTGCTGCTATACTCACTGCAACAAGCTTGGCTGCCCTGTCAACTATATTATCAATTATGTCGGCACAGTTTTCCCTGTCTGCTTTTTCCGTAATACACCCGTGCAGCGGAGAGCTTCCTGAAGAAGGATTAGAAAGGAAATTATTCACCTCTTCGGAGCTGAGACTGTTTAATGAAAGAATACCTGTTGAAGCCAGCGATGAGAACACATCTTCAGTTGCAGCGGTCTTAAGTGCCAGCAGACAGAGTCCGCCGAGGTATCCTCCGGCTATCATCTTTTCAAACTTATGAACCCCGGGATCTGTTGTTGAGTTATCAAATGCACTGTCGATGTCTGTCTGGTATATTTTGCTGAAGTTGCCCGATTCGATATTTATTATCTGGCTCTTTGTCTGGTCAAGCTCTCCCTTTTTGACAATATTTCTGTTGCTTTCAATATAGCAGCCATTGGTTCCTGTTCCGAGAATATACCCTATAAACGAATCGTATTCTTTATTAACAGATGCTGATTTTCCTGCAAGCAGGGTGGCCACGGTGTCATTGAGCAGCACAATCTGTTTTTCCGGAGTGCCAAGTGTCTCGAGAAGGTTCTTTCCAATCAGCTGGCCGATGACGCCGGGAGCCAGTACCTCCTTGACGAAACGAACGAGGATACCGTCTTTATTGGGAAGTATTTCCGTAGGATAAGAAAAGCAAAAACCTATTCTTTCAACATCTTTTGTCAGATCCTTTATGTAACCGGCCACAGTTTCGAAGAATTCTTCCTTTGAAATCTCACCTTCAAGACCCGGCATTTTATCATTTACAACACTGTTTATCTCGAGCTTATTGTTTTTATTAAACAATATCCTGGCTGCCCTGAAATTTGTTCCGCCTGCATCTATTGCCACCACAGGAGTTTCTTTCAGAAATTTATTGTCGGCCTCAATATATGTTGGTATCATAGCCAGGGAACTGTTTCCTCCTCCAAGGCCTTCTGTCATTTCGGAGGTAAAGTTATCAACCATTTCCTGCATGTTTATGTCTCCGGATCTCAGTTTATGCTCCTTAAGGAACTCTTCGCTTTTCTTCATATGTAAAAGTATTTTGTTTTAAATCGTACTGAACCCAAACAAATTGAAATATTACCTGTAAACAGGACCTTTCTATGGAATGATATGGGTTTCAGAGTATAATCAATAAGTTATGAAATTCATTATAAAAATATTATGGAATAAAAATAAAGAAATATTCTTTTCCGGCAATCTTAAAATCAATAATCGTTTGTCTGGTTCATTTAATTCCAGGTCTCTGCACCGGGTAAAAATGCTGGACCGCTACTTCATATAGTGCATCATGTTAAGGATATTTCACGAAAGCAGTCCGGATTCTCCGTTCATTGTCTTATATTTATAGAATAAAATAACCCTTGTACGTAATTTATAAAACACCTGACCATGCGACCGAAAGTATCAATACTGTTTTTTGTTCTATTTTATACGGCGATACAGGCCCAGACTGTTCCACAGCTCCCCGTTGAGAAAATAAACCCGGGGCTCTTCAACAGCCGATGGCATGCCGCCTGGATTGCTCACCCGACAGCATCGCTTCTCGACTATGGTGTTTTTCATTACAGGAAAACATTCAACCTCGGTACCAAACCCGGTGAATTTATCATAAACGTATCGGCTGATAACCGCTACAGGTTATTCGTAAACGGCACTGAGGTATGTTACGGACCTGCAAGGGCCGACCTCGAACACTGGTCGTATGAGACTATAGACATAGCACCTTTCCTTAAGAGCGGGAAAAACCTCATAGCAGCCGAGGTTTGGAACTTCGGCAAGCTGAAACCCTGGGCCCAGTTCACAATACTCACTGCATTTATTGTTCAGGGCAACAGCAAAACAGAAGAGGTTGTAAATACAGATACTTCCTGGAAAGTAATAAAAGATGAAGCTTACACCCCTGCCCCTGCCTCCTCCGGTGAGACCCTGGGGGCCTTCACAGTAGTGGGTCCGTGCGATAAGGTAGATGCCTCACTATACCCGTGGGGCTGGGAAAAGCCAGGCTACGACGACAGTAAATGGCTTAAGCCTGTTACTCTTTATTCTGCGCACTCACATGGATATGGTTCTGATATCAACTGGGAGCTTACTCCCCGAAAAATCCCTTTCATGGAACAGAAGCAACAGTATTTCGGCAAGGTAAGGCGCTCAGAAGGATGTGAGGTTCCCGGTGGTTTCGTTGAAGGGAAAGAGGAATTAACCATACCATCAAACAGCAAGGCTACAATATTGCTCGATCAGTCTGTTCTGACAACAGGATATCCTGAACTTGTTGTATCAAAAGGGAGAAACAGCACAATAAAAATGACTTATGCGGAATCGCTTTATGACTCCAAAAATGAAAAAGGCAACAGGAATGCAATAGAAGGTAAAAAGATAATAGGCTATTCTGATTATTTCCTTCCCGACGGAAACACGGGCAGGACATTCCGTCCACTCTGGTTCCGGACATGGAGATACCTGCAGATGGACATTACAACAGCTGGCGAACCGCTTGTCATAAACAGTTTCTCAAGCAAATTTGCCGCCTACCCTCTGAAAGAAAATGCCTCTTTCGATTCGGACCTGCCCGGACTGAAAAAGATATGGGAGACAGGGTGGAGGACGGCCCGGCTGTGCGCCAATGAGACTTACTTCGACTGTCCCTACTATGAACAGTTACAGTATATAGGCGACACCCGGATACAGTCTCTTATCTCACTTTATGTCTCAGGTGACGACAGGCTTGTAAGGAATGCACTGACAGACTTCAATGAGTCACAGTTCTTTGAAGGACTGACAAGAAGCAGATATCCGTCTGCCAGTCCGCAAATAATACCCCCTTTCTCACTTTACTGGGTCGATATGGTTAATGACTACTGGATGCTGAGAGACGATCCCGTATTTATTAAAGCTTTCCTGCCCGGCATTGAAAATGTCCTAGGGTGGTTCGGCAGGCGGACAGACCCGGTGACAGGGATGCTTGGCAAGGTGGATTACTGGAATTTTGTTGACTGGGCCGTTGAATGGCAATGGAGTAATGAAACAGGTTTCGGAGGTGTTCCGAAAGGAGGTGCCATGGACGGAAATTCTTCCATCCTGTCGATGCAGTATGCATATGCCGCACAAAAGGCAGCTGAACTGTTCAGGTATTTCGGAATGACTGAAAAGGCAGAAAAATATGAAGAGACAGCTGAGCATCTTACAAAGGCAGTATATGATGAATGCTGGGACAGCTCGAAAGGATATCTTGCCGATACGCCCGATAAGGATGAATTCAGTATGCATGCCCAGATCTTCGGAGTGCTGACCAATACAATACCTGAGAAAGAACAGAAAGCATTCGTAAAGCGATTTATGAATGATAATAGTCTTATTCAGCCTACTATGTATTTTCGTTTCTACCTCACACAAGCTCTGAAAAAGACAGGTCTTGCGGATCAATACACTGAAACACTCGGGCTGTGGTACGATATGCTCGGCAAAGGGCTGACAACATTTGCCGAGAATCCTGATCCTGCCAGGTCGGACTGCCATGCCTGGAGTGCAAGTCCCGATTACGATTTCCTGGCTACTGTGGCCGGAATACGTCCGGGATCACCCGGTTTTAAGACAGTTGATATGGAACCGGCTCCCGGGAAACTGAATTATATAAAAGGACAGATGCCTCATCCTGAAGGGATGATAACGTTCGACCTTCACAGGAAAGGAAGTGAAGGCCTTACAGGAACAGTTGTCCTGCCCAAAGGCATAACAGGACATTTTACCTGGAACGGAAAAACAACAGACCTCAAAGGGACAACAAATATTGATATGTGACCGGCTGCGGATAATTACAAGGTCAAAAAACATACTGGTCCTGCCACATCTGAAAAGAGTCTGCAATAACAGGTACAAACTCTCTGAATCAGTTAATTTTTAGGCGGCGGCGATACATACATCACGTCCTCTTTCATCTTAACTGTTTCCTTATGCCTGTTTACAAGGATGATACCAAGAGCAATAAGAATACCAAGGATAAGTAAAAGGAGGAAGGGACCGCTCCTGAATAACTCAAAAATAAAATAGTCTTTTTTCATACCAGACTAATTTAAATTGAAACGAAAAGTATTTCCGGTTAAATGGTTAATAACCAAAGTTAATAATTTCCCTGAAATATTATCAATCCCTGCCGTTTAAACAAAAAGATGCAGTTTTTTTTCAACCCATACCAGTCCTGCTCTGCTCCCGGTAAAACCCGGAGAGCCTTATTTCATGTATAAGACAGCTTAAAGCCCGGAGTGGAGGATTTATATGTATTATCCGCAACCGGATCCTTCCATATAAGCTGGTCTTTAATATTATCGCTCAGCCTGTAATGTTTCCTTTGTGCTTCAATCGTTTCACCTATCACCTCAATCCTGTCAAGATCACCGTTAAAAGGTCCGGTGTTTGTACAGAAATTAAGATAACCTATGTCTGCAAAATCTATTCCCATCAGCTCAATACCAACCCTGTCGGCAGACAGCCAGTCGGTGCCAGCCACGCAGACACGATGATCGACAGGAGTCCCGTCATTAGGACCATTCCCTTCCATTCCTTCAAAACCGTCAATAACAGCAAGATGCGGATGAAGATGCTGCGACATTGAATAAAGGTTGTAATTTATGCCACGGAAGCCACTACCGTGCATTATAGGTTTATCGCTTTTTGCTCCGGCTTTTCGTGATGAATCAAATGTAAATCCAGGGTCCTTTACAGGAGCTCCCAGGACTATATTTTTTAGGGAGAGAGTAGCAAGAACCCTGTCGTGTGTCTTCATACGTGCCACCGATACAATATACGAATCAGGATCAAGCATCAGATGCGACATCCTCACAGGATGAGGTTTGAAGTCCTTTTCGTCAAAAACCCAGATAGTATCATAAGGCTGCCGGTCGAGATCCATCATTTTAACATTATACCTGGAAGCCAGCCTGAAATAACCAAAGTTCTCAAAACCATCAAGTGTGGGACCATTGGCCGCCGACTCCGCTATTATAACATTCCCGGCTTTGTTTATTGATTTCAGGAATTCAAGAATACCCTCCAGTGTATCAACATGGGTGGAAGCAAGCTGCAAGTTTATATTTACAATATTGGGCTTCAGAATAACTCGTTTGTTGCCTATAGCATTGCTTATCTCTGCTGCAAAAGGCTGAAGTGCACGGAAAGCCATATCGGCCCTGTTATTCCCTGAAGTGATGGCTACCTTTGATGAAGCCGGGGGATTAAAAGCAGAAGTGGCAAAAGCTCCCACAGGCCTGGCGTATGCAGCTGCTACGCCACCAATAACAGATGTTTTGATGAAGTTACGTCTCGTAAATTTTGTCATGATAGTAGGTTTTTGGCTTTAACAAACCTACAAAACTTTTTGTATAAAATGAACAGTAACACCCGTGCTATGATGTATTAATTTGTTGCATTTTTATACACAGCATTGTCTAAATATTTTACACATATGATATCTCCTTAAAAATTACAACACTGATTATATGAGCATTACAACAATGGCACGTTCTTTGGCATAACAATAATGACGTCAAAAAAAAATATCATAAAGAACGAAGAATAAAAAAACAAGAAATGGGAAAATTAAAATGGATATTATCACTTATGCTTATCCTGTGTTACGGAGAGATATACGCCCAGGTAAAACAATGGACACTGGAGGATTGTATAAATTATGCCATAGACAATAATATAGGACTTCAGAGGCAGCGACTTCAAACACAAACCGCTGAAGTAAACCTGCTCAAATCGAAAATGGATCTTCTGCCTTCACTCAATGCCGGATCAGATGCGAGTATTCAATATGGAAGGTCTATAGATCCTATTACGAACGGTGTTACCTTCCTTCAAAACTTCAGGAACGGTTATCAATTGTCTTCAGGACTTACTTTATTTAATGGTTTTACTACAATTAATACCATAAGCGCCAATAAATTTATGCTTAAAGCCGGTCTGGAAAGTGAGAAGATAGCCAGGAACACTCTTATTGTAGATATTATGGGACAATACTACCAGTACCTGTATGCAAAGGGACTTGAGAATGCCTCAAAAATGCAGCTTGATCTTTCCGAAAAACAACTTTTCAGGATTCAGAAAATGGTAGAAACAGGAAAAGAAGCATTATCAAAAGAATATGAAATGGAGAGCCAGGTATCTGCTGACAAGCTATCCTACACTATTGCTCAAAGCTCTTCCAGCAAGGCACTTACTACACTAAAGCAAATGCTTCAGCTCGCACCGGGTACGGAATTTGATCTGGCTATGCCGGATGTGGAGCATATCCTGATAGTTGATAGTAATTACAATACTGACAGTGTTTATGCACTTGCTTCGCAGAACCTGCCGCGTCTGAAAGAAATTGAATATGAACTAAGAGCCTCAAAGAAACAGGTTGCAGCAGCAAAAGGGAAACTTGCCCCGAGTATATCAGCCGGAGGTCAGATTTTTACAGGGTATTATACACTTCTTAATGATACCACTTTTCACAGCTCTTACTCTACTCAGATGAAGAACAACTTCGGCCAGGCAATAGGCATTTCTGTAAATATCCCGATCTTCAATAATTACTCCACTGCAAGAAATATTAAGCTTGCCAAGATTAAACGTAATGATAATGAACTCAGGCTCGAACAGGAAAAAAACAATCTTTACACAGATATCGAAAACGCATGTCTGAACTTTAACAAAGGCAAAGATGAATATGCTGCAGCCAGCTCAAACTATAACTTTAATGTTAAATCATTTGATGCTGTGCAAAAGAAATTTGAAACAGGACTTATTGATGTAACAAGCTATTCCCTTGCTAAAACGACTCTGTTTAAAGCAGAGACAGAAGCACTAAGGACAAAATTACAGTTGGTTATAAGAAAGTTAACAATACAGTTCTATTCTACCGGAGAGTTTGTAAATATTCTGAAATAACAGGAATAAAAAGGTAGGTTAGGATATCAGGGAACTAAAAATCCCTGTCAGTAAAAAAGAAAAATAATATTAATAAATAAAAATTGTCAAAATGGATACTCCTCTTGAAACAATGGATAAAGCGATCCCGAAGAAAAAGGGTCTTAAGAAGAAGCATATTGGATATGCAGCTGCTGCGCTTGCCGTAATTATTCTCATATATATGGCTTTTTTCGCCGATCGAACTTCAACCTACAAGGTTGATAAGGATAAACTCATCATTGAATCTGTAACAGAAGGTCAGTTCAATGATTACATAACTGTACCGGGCACCGTGGAACCTATAAGCACAATAGTCCTCGATGCCCAGGAAGGCGGAAGAGTTGAGGAGAAGCTCGTTGAAGAAGGTGCCATGGTTAAGAAGGGAGAAGTGATCTTAAGACTGTCCAACCCCGATCTTTATCTTAACATCCTTAACAGTGAAGGACAGCTTGCAGAGAAAGAGAATTTCCTCAGGAATAAACAGATAACAATGGAGCAGGAAAAACTCTCCATCAACAGAGAGCTGGTAACACTTAAATACGACATAGAAAGAAAGGAACGAAATTATAAGCAAAACGAGATGCTTATAAAAGACAACCTCATTTCTCAGGAAGAATATCTCAGGTCCAAAGAAGATCTTGATATGGCCATCAAATCCCGGGAACTATACATCGAAAGGCAAAAACAGGACTCTTTATTCCGTACGGTAAATATTGAGACCATTAAGAGTGACCTTATAAACATGAGAAAAAACCTCGCGATGGTCAGGGAAAGAGTAAAGAACCTTAATGTTACCGCCCCGGTAGATGGTGAACTGGGCCTGCTGACACCAGAGTTAGGTCAGTCCATTGCAAGAGGTGAAAACATGGGACAGGTCAACGTTCTTACATCATACAAGGTAACAGCCCAGATAGATGAACATTATATCGACAGGGTCAGAGCACAACTAAACGGTACACTCGACCGTCAGGGTAAGAACTATAACCTGACTGTGAGGAGGGTATATCCCGAGGTAAGAAACGGTACCTTTAAGATAGATATGGTCTTCCGCGATACAATGCCTGATAATATAAGGACAGGTCAGACCTATTACATCAGCCTGCAGCTTGGTCAGCCAAAGACATCAGTACTTGTTCCTATCGGAGGATTCTTCCAGGAGACAGGAGGCCAGTGGATTTATGTACTCGACCCGACAGGATCGTATGCAACAAAACGTGATATCTCTATTGGCAGGAAAAATCCGAAATATTATGAAGTGCTTTCAGGTCTCAAACCTGGTGAACAGGTAATAGTATCAGGCTATGAAACCTTTGGTAAAAATGATAAACTAATATTGAAAAAATCAAAATAATAACTAATAACTAAAGTCATGATCAAAACAAATGCCCTAACAAAGGTCTTCAGAACTGAAGAAGTTGAGACAACTGCTCTCAATAAAGTTAACCTTGAAGTGAAAGAAGGAGAATATGTAGCAGTCATGGGTCCTTCCGGCTGCGGTAAATCGACTCTTCTGAATATACTTGGTCTGCTCGACAATCCTTCTGGAGGAAGCTACCTGTTCAACGGAACTGAAGTGGCTAACCTTAAGGAACGCGACAGGACTATGTTCCGCAAAGGTAATATCGGTTTCGTGTTCCAGAGCTTTAACCTTATTGATGAGCTGAATGTATACGAAAACGTTGAGCTTCCACTTATATACCTGAAGATGAAAGCAGGTGAAAGGAAAAAAATGGTTGAAGATGTGCTCGAAAGAATGAAAATAGGCCACAGGGCAAAACATTTTCCGCAGCAGCTTTCAGGAGGTCAGCAGCAGAGGGTGGCTATTGCCAGGGCTGTTGTAGCCAACCCGAAACTGATACTCGCCGATGAGCCTACCGGTAACCTCGATTCAAAGAATGGTATAGAGGTAATCAACCTCCTTACCGAACTCAATAAAGAAGGAACCACAATAATAATGGTTACCCACTCCGACAGGGATGCAGGATATGCTCACAGGGTTGTGAACCTGTTCGACGGACAGATTGTTACCGAGAAGATGGCATAATAGTATTTGGGGCGTTGCATGCAACGCCCCAAATATACTATAATCCGAATTTTTTCATCTTGTTGTAGAGAGTCTGGCGGGTGATTCCCAGTTTTGCAGATACGGTACTTAGGTTATTACCATAGCGTTTAAGGTTCTCTATTATCAGTTTCTTCTCCATATCTTCCATGGTCATCTCCCCGTGCAGCACACTTCTTGAAGCTGAGCTGAATACAAAATCGGAAGGTTTAAGCACCTGTGTATCGCTCATTATAACAGCCTTTTCAATTGAATGCTGCAATTCCCGCACATTACCCGGCCAGTCGTGATTGGCAAGCTTCTCGAGGGCATGCGTGCTTATCTTCATGCCGGTCTTACCGTATCTTTCACTGTGTACCTTCAGGAAATGATTTGCCAGTATCGGAATATCATCCACCCTGTCGCGCAGTGGCGGCACCTCTATTAGTATTGTATTGATCCTGTAAAGCAGGTCTTCACGGAACCTGCCTTCACTCACCATCTCCATAAGATCGCAGTTGGTGGCACATACAAGCCTTATATCAACCTGTATCTGCCTGTTTGATCCGACCCTGACAACATACCTGTTCTGAAGGACACTCAATAACTTAGCCTGAGCCTGAAGTGAGAGATTGCCGATCTCATCAAGGAAAAGAGTGCTTTTGTGAGCCTGTTCAAATTTTCCCTTCCTGTCCTCCCTTGCATCCGTAAAGGCACCTTTAACATGACCAAACAACTCACTCTCGAAAAGAGACTCGGTAATAGAACCCATATCGACACCTACCATGAGCTCCCCCGATCTTTTTGAGAGATTGTGGATCTCCCTGGCTACCAGTTCTTTTCCCGTGCCATTCTCCCCGGTAATAAGCACATTGGCATCTGTAACGGCCACTTTCCTTACTATGTTCATAACATTGATCATGGTGGGAGAAGCACCGAGAACTATCCTTTCACCGCCCTTCTTTATCTCATTCTTTAGAAGCTGGTTGTCCGATTTGAGATTTGCCGCTTCAAGACGTGATAACCTTAGTTTCCAGGCAACATTGATCGTTGCCAGCAACTTCGACTCATTCCACGGTTTAAGGATGAAATCAACAGCTCCTTCCCTTATGGCTTTTACTGCGAGCTCAACATCCCCAAAGGCTGTTACAATTACAATACTTATGTTACTGTCGAACTTAAATATCTCTCTCATCCAGAAAAGACCTTCATTCCCGTTGTTGACACCTGCCTTGAAGTTCATATCGAGCATTACTATATCAACATCATTCTTTCTGAGTGCCTCAGGAATACGGTTAGGATCTGTAAGAGTAATAACCTTTTCAAACTCATTTTGCATAACAAGTTCAAGAGCATCAAGCAATGCCTTGTTATCATCAACTATAAGAAGGGTACCTTTTGTCATGTTGTTGTTTTTTAATCCAAAGACGGATGAAAAAAAAGAATGTGTCAAAAAAATAGACATTATTTTTGACACATTCAAATCCAGGCCTACAAAACCCCAGCCCGAAGCTATCCTAATATGTTGATTAAAAGAATATTACTCCAGCCCTTGCGATTTCATAATATCATCCGGAATTTTGTCAACAGAAGTAACCCGGATATTCCTGAAGAATATCTCTGCTCCTTCCGATTCAAGTTGTATTTTACCCTTAATAAGCGGAATTATACTGTCACCGGCGGTCTGTCTCGAATTCTGAAGGACCATGTTTACAACACCGTTTATCATATGTACTGTTGTGGGTCCCACACAATAGAGATCGACAGTATTCCATTCGCCTGATGGTTTTTCTGCATCCACGCTTTTTATGCAATTTCTTCCTTCAGGGCTTTCCGTGCTGAAAGTATGAAGTTCACCGTCCTTGTTATAGATCCATGTACTGTCGTCCCTCATTACAGACCTGACATCAGCGATGGCACCTGCACAGGCCCAGTAATCGCCGCAATCGCCTTCCTCTATCTGGTATTCATGCGATCTCATCCAGAATCCGCCATCGGCTCCCTGCGGTCCGACAGCATAATACATAAGACCTGCATCCTTTTTTCCTGTTTCCCTTGGAGCCCATTGCTTATCACCCCATTTGAATTCCAGCTGAAGGTGGAAATTCTCAAATTCAGCTTTTGTGGATATTCCGCCAAATTTCTCACCGGAAATACGCAGTACCTTCTCACCATTAAGATCCACAACATCAAACACCTTTGAAGGATCTATATTCAAACCTACCGGTATTGTGTCCCAGGTTTTTGTTACAGTATCAAAACCGGGACCAAGGTATGTGTCCCATCCCTGAAGATCCTGCCCGTTAAACAGTGGTTGCCATTGTTCCTTATTTGAGGACCCGTTATTACAACTACCCAGTAGTAGCAAAGCAAATAAAACATAAGAAAGATTCTTGTAATTCATATAAATATAGGTATTGGTTACGGTATCTGAAAAGTTATGGCTAATATATACCTTTTGTACAGTTTATCAAAAGATTATGCAACGTTTTTCGTTCCTGTTCGTCTTTCTTATGATAACAAACATCAAACAAAATAGCAATCAGATAATACGATGAAAACCAGCTTCCTGTTAATACTGATATATGCATCAATACTCCAGGCATTCTCAGAAAACAATCAAAATATAAATATCCCAGATTATAAAATATCCCTTCATTTCATACCCGGATCAGGTAATATAATGGGAACCCTTGAAATTACAAATCCTGCCGATTCTATTTTCAGGCTTGACTCCTGTCTTAGTGTAAAGCGGGTTTCATCTGATAACCAGGATATAACATTCAGACTTATTGAAGAGGGCGGACGGGAAAATACATATGCCTTACGCCGGGATAAGATGCCAGCTAAAATAAGTATCGAATGGGAAGGTAACATAACTGCCGGCGACCTGCCAAAACATCTTGGCAGTTATAATATGATCAGCCGCGATCTTGTTGAACTCACCGATCATATCTCATGGTACCCGGTAATGAAAAGTCGCAATGGCTTCATATTCACCCTGACAGCTGATCTGCCCCGGAGATACACCATAATTACCAATGGAGACGATAAGGAAGAATCGGACATTAATGGAAATATGGTGACCTCCTGGAGATCTTTGAGACCTGTTTATAATATAACCTTTCTTGCGGCAAGGAATATGAGAATTTCAAGGGCCTCTGACGATGGATTCAACCTTGAGATATACTACAAAACACTTCCTGACTCTTATATTAACTCGATGAAAAACGATCTCGTGGAGACTCTTCGTCTGTACACACAACTTTATGGTACCCATAAGGCATCAGACAATGTGAGAATAGTATATTCACCACGAACAGCAGGAGGTTATGCCCGTGCTCCCCTTATTGTGGTTTCAGAAAATTACGCTTCCGATCAGAGACATATGAAATATGGCTATGCACGTGATTTTCACCTGAATGCCCATGAAATTGCACATTATTGGAGTAAAGCGGATACATGGTCGGCAGATGACTGGATAAATGAGGGGATGGCGGAGTATTCCTCCCTGCTGGCATCAGAGAAAATCATTGGAAAGAATTTCTCCGATTTTCTTATCAATGAATACACGGGTATTGTCAACAGCAGTGATACACATCTTTCCATACTGGAAACAACCGGTGACTCCTGGGAACTTAATATTAACAGGTATTACAAACCTACCCTGTTGCTGAATGCACTAAGGCAAAAATACGGAGATGACAGTTTCTTCAAATTTCTCCGGATGCTCGACAACAGCTTTGCAAGTTCAGGTGCTGCGACAACAAAGGTTTTCCTGGAAGTTCTTGAGAATAATATGGGCATCGGGGCACGCGATTATATGGAGGAAGCGCTGAACAGGGAAAAATGGATAACCGGGAATAAAAACACTGAAGAAAATATTATACCTGCCGATACTGTATTACAGGGCACCTGGTCAGGTAAACTAACCCAGTTTGGGTCTGCTACTCAATTTGTCCTTCATCTGAAGATGAGTGACGGAACGCTCGTTCCCTCACTCGATAGTCCGGATCAGAATGCTTTCGGGATACCTGCATCTGACCTTTGTGTAAAAGGTGATACTATAAGCTTCCGGGTCGGTGTGGCCAGCGCTTCTTTTAAAGGCACCATTAAAAGGTCAAAGATGCTGATCAATGGTTCCTGGATTCAGCGTGGGACTCCTTACCCGCTTGTTTTATTAAAATCGGAATAAATTTTTTCCAGAGAACCTCTAAAACATTTTGTCATGCTTGAAAAAAACCTCATTTCGTACTGGCGAAAAACAAAAAAGAATAAAGTCTTCACTCTTATCAACATTGCCGGTCTTTCTATCGGTATAGCAGTTTTTGTGCTTATTACCCTCTGGGTGGAACATGAATATTCATACGACAGGTATAACAGTAACCTTGATGAAATATACCGTATAGAAATAGGCGGCTCCGTATATATGGTATCGGCAATAGCACAGACCTTCAA
>Ga0102950_1000189_pt1 | contig 15960 bp, 9 predicted proteins | sample SalPon2A_B_D2_MG_FD_78505 | JGI IMG/M metagenome (GOLD analysis project Ga0102950, IMG submission 78505) | Soil microbial communities from South San Francisco under conditions of wetland restoration - Salt Pond MetaG R2A_B_D2_MG | ecosystem: Environmental > Terrestrial > Soil > Wetlands | place...
CATTTCCCATCGACCATATAATAACTGAAGGATGGTTTTTATCACGTTCCACCATTCTTACAACCCTGTCGACATGAGCTTTCTTCCACCTTGGATCGTGTGCAAGCGATTCTTTACCGTATCCCATCCCATGTGATTCAATATTAGCCTCATCAATCACATAAATGCCATATATGTCGCATAATTTATAGAAATCCGGATGGTTGGGATAGTGACTTGTACGGACAGTGTTTATATTGAACTGTTTGAACAATTCAACATCACGTTTCATAACTTCATAACTTACTGTACGTCCGGTAAAAGGATCATGTTCATGACGGTTAACGCCTTTTATTTTTACACTTTTGTTGTTTATCCACAGTTGCTGGTCCTTTATTTCAATTTTTCTGAATCCAAATGGTGTTGATAATACTTCCTGTACCCTTCCTGTTCCATCCTTCACAACAAACACCACCTGGTACAGGTTAGGTATCTCGGCTGACCAAAGATCCGGGTTATCTACTTCAGCTGATTCCGATAATGTAAGGCCTTTTTTTGTGGAAACCTGCTTTACAGGTATCTCAAGGAGGGGATTTGTCATATCAGGTAAGTTACCATACTTTGTCAGGAAAACACTACATGTCAGAGGTCCCTTTCCGCCGTCATTCCTGAATTTAAGATCCATATTAAGATTTGCTTTTGTCAGATCATCATTGAAGGTGGATTTAAGGCTGAAATCCCACAGGTGCAATTTTGGAACCGCGTACAGGTAAACATCGCGGTATATACCGCTCAGCCTGAACTTGTCCTGATCTTCCAGGTAGCTGCCATCCGACCAGCGGTATACTTCAACAGCCACATCATTGGTGCCTCCCTTTACATATTTTGTAATATCAAACTCAGCGGGGGTCATGCTGCCCTGACTATAGCCGACCTTCTGTCCGTTAACCCAGATATAGAAGGCACTTTTTACTCCGTCGAAGTGGATTATTATTTCATCACCCGACCATCCTTCAGGAATATTAAAGCTGCGTTTATATGAACCTACAGGATCTGGTTCCATGTACTGTGTATAATAGACGGGAGGATTTCCCAATATCTTTGGAGGATTCTTCTCAAACGGATAAGTGATATTTGTATAGATAGGTGTACCATAGCCTTTCAGTTCCCAGCATGACGGTACCTCAATATTATCCCAGGCATGGATGTCGAAATCGTTCTTATAAAAGTCGACAGGTCTCAGATTAGGATGTTTTACCCAGTTGAATTTCCATGTACCATTAAGGCTCAGGTATGACGGTGAATTTACGGGTATGTCGGCTATTGCCTGGCTGACATTTGTATAAGGCACATAATGGCTGTGCGGATCTTCTTTGTTTATTCCTATTACCTGTTCATTTTCCCAGTCGGGCTGGGCTGAAAGAGGTATCAGGAACAGTAATCCGGCGATAAGGGATAAAAACGTTTTCATTATGGTTAATATGTTTATCGGTTAATGTTTATGTTTTATATTGCTGCAAGATAGTATGTTGCAATCCGTGAAAGATAAGTTTAACAATTCATAAAATTATGTGTTATATTAGTATGATTTGAGCCAATAAGTTAGAAATTCGTGCTGAAACAATGTAAATTAAAATGATAATTCTTTAATCTTAACCTTTAAATAGCTTAACAACCATGACTTATACACCATCAGACAGTCGATATGATTCGATGACATACCGCCGCTGCGGCAAAAGTGGTATCAGATTACCTGAGATATCCCTGGGATTATGGCATAATTTCGGATCAGTGGATATTTTTGAAGACTTCAGGAAGATCCTGTGGAAAGCGTTTGATACAGGGATCACTCATTTTGACCTGGCAAATAACTATGGTCCTGTTCCCGGATCTGCCGAGGAAAATTTCGGGATCATTTTAAAGAAGGATTTTAGGGCTTACAGGGATGAGATGATAATTTCCACAAAAGCCGGCTGGCAGATGTGGCCGGGGCCTTATGGCGATTTCGGTTCAAGAAAATACCTTCTTGCAAGTCTCGACCAGAGCCTTGACAGGATGGGGCTGGAGTACGTCGACATTTTCTATTCCCATCGTCCTGATCCGGACACTCCGCTTGAAGAGACAATGGGAGCTCTTGCCCATGCCGTACATTCGGGGAAGGCTTTGTATGCCGGTATATCCAGCTATCCGGCTGAACTGACAAGGAAGGCAGTGGCTATCCTGAAGGACATGGGTGTTGATTGTCTTATTCACCAGCCAAGTTATTCGATGTTTAACAGGTGGGTCGAAGATGGCTTACTTGATGTACTCGAAGAAACTGGAGTCGGGTGTATCCCATTTTCACCGCTTGCCCAGGGCTTGCTTACAAATAAATACCTCAATGGAATACCCGAAGGATCGCGTGCAGCAAAATCCACTGGCTTCCTGAGGGTTGAAGATGTAACTGATGAGAAAATTGCGAAGGCCCGCAGGCTTAACGACATTGCAGCTGAAAGAGGACAGTCTCTTGCACAGATGGCAGTAGCATGGTTGTTGAAGGATCAGCGAATTACTTCAGTTCTTGTAGGTGTCAGCAGTGTGAAACAACTGGATGACAATCTTGAGGCACTTGGTAACAAGACATTTACAGGTGATGAGCTTCAGGTTATAGAGAATGTACTGCAGGGGTGATATTACCCCTCAACCCCCCAAATGGAGGGCTAAATTTAATATTTAGGGAGTTTTTATGGTCATTCGGTAGTCATTCGGTAGTCATTCAATGGTCATTCTTTGTAATTCATTGTAATTTGTCCCGGGTACCCGGGACATTATTAATAGTAAATGGTTTGGGATTCCTTGATCACAATTGACCTGGTCATTTACTCCGTGTTTTACTCCGTGTTTTACTCCGTGTTACTCCGTGGTTTCAAATGGGTCATTCGATGGTTCCCACAGAGCAGGATTGCCTCACTTCGTTTGTTAACATTCAATTGTCATTCATAAGCCGATATGCGGCGTGCAGTGTGCTGTATGCAGTGTATCATAAGTCAATTAACCGAATACCGATTACTTACTTTACGTTCTACGCTCTATGCTTTTCCTATTGTTCACCTTGTTGGAGAGGATTTGCAATCCGAGCTATAATGTCTTGTGTCCTGCGCCTTTCTTAGTATCGCGGGAGTCTCCATCCGTTGTGATATTCGGGTGTTATTAAGCTGTTCGCGGAAGAGGAAAGAAACTGTTGTTCTGAATCATCCCATTGTATCTTCTCTCCCGTGCGATAGGCAATGTTTCCCATTTGTGCCACAAGGGCTACATTCCTTCCAACATTAATATCTGCATGAAGTTTTTGCGGTGTATTGTCCCTGATGCATCCAAGGAAATTTTTCACATGAAGGTCGAGACCATTCCCCATATTTCTCTGGTGAGGTACGGCTTCTATCCTTTTTTTCTCCGGAATCACTTCCCATCCGTTCCTGTCGAGTACCAGGGTGCCGTTTTCGCCTATGTATGACATCCCGTGAGGTCTTTCCCAGTTACCCAGCCCGATGCCGATTGTATGTTCCCAAATAAGCGAGAAATCCCTGAAATCGTACACGGCTGTCATTGTATCGGGAGTCTCCATGGCGTCATTAGGGAATGCATATTTTCCCCCTGTTGACATAACAGAATCTGGTATTGACCTGTCCATCCCATAAAGGATATAGTCTATGAGGTGAACTCCCCAGTCGGTCATAACGCCACCGGCATAGTCCCAGAACCACCTGAATGTAAGATGAAAACGGTTTTTGTTAAAAGGTCTCATAGGAGCGGGCCCAAGCCACATGTCGTAGTCAACACCACGTGGAGTTGCTGAGTCGGGTACTTTAGGTACCGCACCTTTCCAGTCGACATACGACCATGCTTTACAGGTCCGTATTCGTCCCAGTTTGCCGGAACGCAGATAATTAACAGCATCGACGAAATGAGGCTGGCTTCTTTGCCATTGTCCTACCTGTACAATCCTGTTATGTTTTTTAACAGCCCTCTGCATTATATTGATTTCGGCAATTGAGTTGCCAATCGGTTTTTCAACATATACATGTTTTCCTGCTTCCAGGGCATCCACCATGATGAGGCAATGCCAGTGGTCAGGTGTACCTACAATGACAGCATCGATATCCTTGTTATCGAGCAGATGACGGTAGTCGAGGTACAGCTTGGGTCGTGGATGGCCCATTTTAATGAGGTCATCAGTACGACCATTAAGAACATTACGGTCAACATCGCATAACGCTACGCACTCAACTTCAGGGTTTTTAAGAAAGGAAGTAAGATCGGCAAAGCCCTGGCTGTGTCCACCTATCAGTCCTACCTTTATCCTGTTAGCCGGGGCAACAGTGGCTTTTTTCCCTGCAATAGCATCAAGAGGAAGTACGCTGCCGGCTGCCAGTACAGATGCAGTCTTTATAAAATCTCTTCGTGTGGTACTCATAATTTTCCCTGTTTTGTTGTAAAGACTGCAATTTACAATATATAAAAACCATGGTCAACCCGGCAATTATTAAAATTTTTTAAAATCATTCAGAAGGTTTGAAAATAAGGTCAACCACATTGGCTTTTTTAAACATCATGTCAGCTATCTTTTTGATATCTTTTACAGTAAACGATTTAAGGATATCTTCATAATTGGCAGGGTCGTCAGAGTTTATACCATAGCTGTAATATCTTGTCAGGATACCTAGCCAGTAGGCATTGTGCGTCCTTGCTTCCTCTCTGGTTTTCAGTAGGTTATTGACAGATTTGTCAAGATTTTCCTGAGTGGGACCATTCTTCATGATATTGTTAATTTCACGGTAAATGATAGCCTTAAGTTGTTCAGCCCTGGCCGGATCGCAGTCGAATGTTATCATACCTTCACCCATCTGTTCCGGTCTTTTTTCCTCATCAAGTGATACGGAAACGTCATATGTTCCTCCCTCTTCTTCGCGTACTTTATCAGTATAAACCAGGTCGAGTATGCCTTTAAGGACCTCAAGGCCAAGATAATTATAAGGGGTATATTTCATTCCCTCTTCAAAAGAAATGAATACTGTTGCCTTGGGTATTGTAAGAGGAAGGCTGATTTGTTTAATTATTTTACCTTCGGGTTGTCTTATCTTCCTGTCTTCCCATGTCTCTTTCCTCCCTTTGGGCGGCAGCGATCCGAGATATTCCTCAACCATTTGTTTTGCTGTGTCAATACCTATATTACCCACGATGAAGAATGTAAATTCATCTGCCGCATCAAAGCGGTCGGTATATATTTTCCTGATATCATCAAGTGTTATCTTGCTTACAGATTCCTTCGTCAAAACAGGAGTGCGTGGGTTATATCCTGTTGTGATAAGAGAAATACTATCGCTTTTTATTTTATTCGGATCTTTTTCCATGTTACCTATATAGGCGGTATAACGACCTATGATGGCATCATGCGCCACTTTATCGAAACGCGGATGGGCAAAGCGCAGGTATAACAGCTGCATCATCGTCTCAAAATCCTTAGGTGTGGACGATCCGGATAATGACTCTGTTGTCTCGCTCAGGCCGACACTGACGCTCGCCTTTTTGCCTGCCATCATTTTCTGTAAAGTCACATTGTCATAATCACCAATACCATACATCGGTATAATAGCCGGAAGCATGTAGGCTGGCAGTACAAGGTTATTGTCGAGCCTGGAAATGCCTCCGAAGCTGTATGCTCCCAGCAGTACATTGTCTTTTTCGTAATCTGTCCTTTTGAATACAACCTTTACATTGTTTTTCAGGGTCCATTCAACTGCGTTGAACTGAGGCAGTTCCGTTGTCTTTATAACAGGTGAGCCTTTCAACTTTTCATTGACAAGAGATGCTGAAAGCTCCTTGTCTTCGTAGGGAGTCAGTTTCTCCTCCTCTACTTTATTTAGTATATCAAGAGCCTCCTCTTTATTAAGATGGACGATGTCACTTCCTTCAAGTCCCTGGACAACAATGGTCCTGTTCTCTCCGGTCATCAGTTCTCTGTATTTCTTTGACACTTCATCTGCAGAGATGCTGTTTATGACCTTTTTGAGGAATTCGTAATCGAAGTCCATTGAGGTAAGGGGTTCACCGGTAAGGAAATAGTTTTCCATACCCTGTATATATGTATCATTATCAATTTTATCTCTTTGCTTATAGTTGTTTTCGTAAGTCGATAACATTCTGGCTTTAGCTCTTTGCAGTTCTCCTTCTGTGAAACCAAACTTTTTAGCTCTTTCCGCTTCGGTATATATGGCCTCAAGTGCTTTGGCCTCTTCATTTTTCCTTGCGGTGGCATTTATTGTGAAGGCATCATAACCCCTTGCATAATATCCGCCAAATGAAACAGACCCGGTAATGAAAGGTGGATTTTCCTTCTGGAGTAATTCACTAATCCTGGCGTTCATCATAGAGTTCATAAGGGAAATAACATGATCTTCCCTAATATAGGCCAGGTTCTTATCTTTCGCCGGAACAGCTTTTTCTATTGATATAACTGATACTGATGTTTGCGGGGCTTCTTTATCCTGGGCCAGTACGAAATATGTTTCCTTGTGATCAGGCACAAGAACCGGTTTTCTTGGAGCAGGATTGACGGGAGCAGGCACATCCGCAAAGATCTTTTTGATGCCTTGTTCAACCTTGTCGACATCTATGTCGCCTACTATGGCTATCGCCTGCAGATCAGGCCGGTACCATTTGTGATAATAGTTTCTTAGGGTATCAGGGGCAAATGTTTTTATTACGTTTATATCGCCTATAATATCTCTTTCAGCGTATTTTGAACCCTTTAGGACGACCGGTATTACCTTGAATATCATTCTCCTGGCTGCATTTTTGCTTGTTCTCCATTCTTCACTTATCACACCTCTTTCAAGATTGATCTCCTTGTCAGAAAGGGTAATGAAATGCGACCAGTCGTTCAGTACAAGGATACATGAATCAACAAGTCCCGGAGCATCCACAGGTACATCCGACAGATTATACACAGTCTCATCAAAACCGGTATAAGCATTAATATTGCGGCCAAAAGCCACGCCATGTTTTTCAAGGCTGCTTATAATATCTTTCCCCGGGAAATGTTTTGTTCCGTTGAAAGCCATATGTTCAAGGAAATGAGCAAGGCCATTCTGGTTATCATCTTCCAGTATGGCACCCACATTTTGTATTATGTAGAAACTGGCTCTTTTTTCCGGTTCGTTATTCTTCCTTATAAAATATGTTAGTCCGTTAGGCAGTTTACCCATACGAATCGCCGGATCAATTGGTGCAAACGAAGAAAGATCTTCCTGTGCATAGAGACTTGTTGTCAGTACTAAAATGATAATAGCACTGATAAATGACTTGATTGTTTTCATATGTAAATAATTTTGATATTCATATGTAATCCACATACTGGTGTTTGAGTTTTTTTGTTTACCGGAAACATGTGGATTTCATTATAACAAATAAGTTCAGTACAAAGGAGTAACAATTAGCACATCAAAAAAGCAGCATGATGGGCCATAAAATTAACCATACCTCTGAAAAAAATCAAAAATTTTTTAAAAAAGTCCGTGAAACTCAGCATTGATTTTATCAATTATCTCGCTGAGGTGGTCTTTATTGTTGGGGAAGTCATAATGATCGGCTTCTATGATAAGGACCCTGCCAAGGGTATAGGACTCCATCCATGCTTCGTACCTTTCATTGAGCCTTTTCAGGTAATCGAGCCGTATTGAGCTCTCATACTCGCGGCCTCTTTTCTGTATCTGGTTTACCAGGGTTGGCACTGAAGCTCTCAGGTAAAGGAGAAGGTCAGGTGGCTGGACCAGCGAACACATCAGTTCGAAAAGAGTGGAATAATTTTCAAAGTCGCGTGTCGACATAAGTCCCATCGAATGAAGGTTTGGGGCAAAGATATATGCATCTTCATATATTGTCCTGTCCTGAATTATTGTTTTGTCCGATTTCCTTATTTCAAGTATCTGGCTGAATCGCGAGTTCAGGAAGTATATCTGCAGGTTAAAGGACCAGCGTTGCATGTCTTCGTAGAAATCATTCAGATAGGGATTATCATCAGCATCTTCATAGTGGGGTGTCCATCCAAAATGTTTTGCCAGCAATCCGGCCAGCGTTGTCTTGCCCGAGCCAATGTTCCCCGCAATCGCTATATGCATATGTTTAGGTATTTTTTTAATAAATGTTAAAATTAGTAAAAATTGCTACAGGATTATTATAAAGTATTCCTATTTTATACTAAAGTTCATTTGATACCTGCAATGGCATAAAGGTCCTCGATATATTCCCTTGTATTTGAAAGTCTGGGTACCTTGTTTTGACCGCCCAGTTTATTTTTTGCCTTCATCCACTTATTGAAAGTGCCGGCAGGTACTGCTTTTACCACAGGCATAACAAGATTTAAGTCCTTGTGTCTTTTTGCCTCATAATCGGAATTAATTGTTTTAAGAGCTTTGTCAAGAGCTTCGGTGAAAAGAGCCAGGTCCGAAGGTTCTTTTTCAAATTCGATTATCCATTCATGCGAACCTTTTGTAGTAGTACTCATGTAAACCGGTCCCCCGCTATATTCAGCTATCAGCGCTCCTGTTTCCCTGCAGGCTGCTTCAAGAGCCTTGTCGGCATTATCGACTATTACTTCCTCTCCGAAGACATTTATGAAGTGTTTTGTTCTACCGGTGATCCTGAACCTGTGAGGACTCAGCGACGTAAACCTTATAGTGTCGCCCATCATGTATCTCCATAACCCTCCGTTAGTAGAAATAATTATTGCATAATTGACATTCTTTTCAACATCGGCTATCGTGCAGACATGAGGAGACGCAGAATTAATCATATCAGCCGGTATGAATTCGAAGAAGATACCATAATTCAGCATCAGCAGCATATCGTTCTTCGACAGGTCATCCTGGATTCCGAAAAAACCTTCTGATGCATTGTAAGTCTCCATATATTTCATCTGGTCACCGACAATAAGTTTCCTGTACTGCTCACGATAAGGGGTGAAGCTGATCCCCCCGTGAAAGAAGACCTCCAGGTTGGGCCATACATCAAGCAGGTTGGACTTACCCGTATAAGTCAGTATCTGCTTTATAAGAACCAGGTACCATGAAGGCACTCCTGAAATATTAGTAACATTTTCATTGACACATGATTTTGTTATCAGGTCAAGTTTCTGCTCGAAATCTTCAAGAAGCGCAATCTTTTGTTTAGGAGTCCTTATTATTTCAACCCAGAAAGGTGCATTTTCAATCAGGATTGCCGACAGATCTCCGTACAACGAGTCATTATTAAACTGGTTCATACGGTGGCTGCCTCCCAGTGTAAGCGATTTGCCGGAGAAGATCCTCGTTTCAGGATTTAGCATCGCATATATTGCAAGAATATCCTTAGCCGCCCTGTAATGACATTCCTCAAGAGCTTCGCGACTCATGGGAATGAATTTACTTTTCGATGCAGTAGTACCTGATGATTTAGCAAACCACCTTATCTCTCCCGGCCAGAGCAGGTTGGATTCTCCCTTCCTCAGCCTTTCAACATAAGGAATTATATCCTCATAGGTCTGGACGGGAAATCTTTGCTGGTAATCGGTAATTGACTTTATTGATGAATACGCGTATTTCTTACCCCATTCCGTTGAAGCTGATTTAGCCAGGAGCCGGTAAAGTGTCTCCTGTTGTGTCTCAACAGGATACTGCTTAAATAGCTCGATGTTGTTGATGCGCTTGGCATTCAACCAGTTAACAATGGAAGGGATGATTGGCATGTAAGGTTCCGTTTGGATTTAAAGATAATTAAAAAATCTTTGGAGTTCAGGAATTATTTAAAGGAAGACCTCTTTGAGGATTTTAAGTGAGTTGATCTTTTTCAGCCCCGGCAGATGGAAGGAATAGTACTTTATAAGTGCCTCAAGGACTTCATTTCTCAGTTTTCCTGTAAGGGCAATCTTTCCGGCTTCATCGTATGAAGATGAAAAGAATGCGGCCAATACAGCTGATATCTCAACGTTCACATAGTTACCATGAAACGGAGGGATAGTGACAAAAGAGCCGTTATCCATATCGAAATAGATATCACCTGCTGAGGATCCCGGTGTTGGTTCAAAACCGAGATAACTGCCCAGTCCGGCAAGGAAGGCTATATGGAAATTGGAATAATCTCCGCTGCTGTTATCGAAATACTTAATAGCATTTTCAATGTAGTCAAAGAGTTCATCATTCGGACTCTCCTCCCTTAGTACGGAGGTCAGTACTTCTCCCAGGAACAGGGCAACTGTACTCTTTTTTATATCAGTATAAATATTGTATGGAGAATAAACAGCCGAAAACTCCTTAAGCGACTGCATTTCTCTCGATTCTTTGTAATACATCTCGAGATCGAGGATGTAAAGAGGTTGGAACAATATACTATGCCTGCCTGCTTTTTTGTTTCGCATTCCTCTTACAAGAAATGACAAACGACCGAATTTTTTTGTATAAAGCTGTGCCACTATACCTGAATCGGTATATTTTATTTTATGGAGTATTATTCCCCTTGTTTTATCAAGCATGGCCCCTGTTGAATCAGACAAATATAAAATTATTATATTTACTGGTCAATCAATCAAAACATGAGAGTAACTAGTAACGGGGAGCTGGTAAAGAGAATTGCACGGCTTGTCAGGCAGAACCAGGAGCTTGAGGAACAGCTTAAAAAAGTGATCAGGCTGAATGAGAAACTGACAAGGGAAAATGAGAAGCTGAAACAACTGACTGAGAAAGTATCTTCCGGAGGTAAGCAGGTTTCAGGCATCATTGAGAGGAAAGAACGTTCTCTTAAGTTCGATATGGCAACCGTTTTGTTTGCCGATATTCACGGATTTTCAAAATTAACGGAGGATATGAACTCTTCAGCTCTGATGGATGAACTTGATGAGATCATTTTTGAATTTGACAGAATAGTAAATAAGTATAAGATTGAAAAAATAAAGACCATAGGCGATACCTTTATGTGTGCGGGTGGTATTCCTGTTAAGAATATAACCAATCCTGTTGAGGTAGTAATGGCTGCCATCGCAATGCGCGAATTCCTCGGCAGGTATGAAGAGGGAAAGAGAAGCTCGGGGAAACGTATCTGGGAGCTTAGGATAGGTATACATACAGGACCTGTAACAGCTTCAATATCGGGAAGAAAAAAGATAAGTTATGATATCAAGGGCGACACTGTGAATACTGCAAGCAGGGTGGAAGCCCTTTCAGATAACGGAAGCATTTTGATATCGGTTATGACTTATGAACTTGTAAAAGAGTTTTTTGATTGTGAGTATTCAGGTAAGCTTCCGGTTAAATATAAAAATGAACTTCAGGTATACAGGGTCAGAGGATTGAAATCTGAATTATCGGAAGACGGAAAGGGAGCTGTTCCCGATAATTCCTTCAGGATTAAATTCGGACTTATACGTTTTACTGATATGCAGGAAGTTATTCTTGATAAACTTGAAAAGGAACTTCCAGCTTATCTTTATTATCATAATGTAAAGCATACAGTTGACGTGGTAACGGAAGTGGAGCTTATAGGATGGGCGGAAGGATGCAGCGACGAAGAGATATTACTATTGAAAACCGCAGCCCTGTTTCACGATGCAGGTCATACAATTTCGTACGATAATCATGAGTACTTTGGTACCGTAATGGCAAGAGAAATGCTTCCGGCTTACGATTATACACCGGAGCAGATAGAAAGGATATGTTCCATAATAATGGCTACCAAATTGCCTCCGGAGCCGAAGAACCTGCTTGAAAACATAATTTGCGATTCTGATCTTGATTACCTGGGGAGGAGTGACTTTATTCCCGTATCAAACACTCTTTACGAAGAGCTTAAAGCTCAGGACAAGATGGGATCTTTAAATGACTGGAACAAGCTGCAGGTGAAGTTTATTTCAGGGCACCAGTATTTTACGAAGACTGCCAGGAGTCTGAGGGAAGTTAACAAACAGCTTCAGATTGAAAGGATTCAGAGTCTTATTACCGACTGATCACTTTATAACAAGCATCTTGGTCACACAAGACTGTGAGCCGTCTTCACTGGCACAGAAGACAAGGTAAACACCGGTTGTAACACGACGACCGTTATATGTTTGCAGGTCCCAGGTGGCCTGTCCGCCATCCGACACTGTCTCATAAACAAGGTTTCCACTTATATCGGTTATCCTTATCTGTGTATTTCTTAAAAGCCCGGTAATTGTAACATTACCACTATAGTCATCCCTCACAGGGTTTGGAAATGAATAGACATTTGAAAAATTATCTCCGCCGGCTGTGGCATTACTCCGGTACGATTGAATTCCTTTGGATGTACCGAACCATACATCTCCTGTTTTATTGTCAACAGCCAGGCTGACGACAGTGTTAGAAAGTATCGGGCTGTTTTGTTCATTAAAATTCTCAAGTGTCTTCGTCCCGTCAGCTGTAACAAGGTATGTCCCTGAAGCTGATGTCCCCAGCCATTTCCTGTTGGCACCGTCTACCGCAATAGCAGTCACAGCCTCTGTTCCAAGGAGGTAATCAGCCAGTCCTGTGCCGTCATTCCTTGGTATTTTAATCCTTGATGCTTTGGCATCACCGTCAAAGATCCTTTCCGGGTTATAATAAACAAGGGGGCCCTGATCTGTCCCTACCCAGATATTACCATCGAGGTCCTCAGCTATGGAATATACAACGGAAATGATTTTTCCTTCTCCGTCTTCAACAAGCATCTTTTTTGTCCTGTCGTCATTAAAATTTCCAGGAGTATTATTGTCATCAAGGACATACAGGCCATAACCTCTTGGCAGTATAATCCATTTATATCCGTTTTTTGCAATAATAATATCACCCATGTCGGGGGCATCAATCGTGAGAGGATCGACAATCCAGCTTCCGTCTGGTTTTAATACTTTAATACTTCCCGGCACCTCTGTCTGTGTTATCCACAGGTAATTATTCCTGTCCATGGCCATGCCGCAAATCCTCACATAATGTTGTCCCGGAATGATTGTCTGTAAAGGGGAATTTGATTCGGTGTATTCATTTACAAGTTCATTATTCCTGTATTCAAGTAAGCCCCAACCCCATGTTGTGATAAACATATGCGAATTATCTGACGGATCAATCAATGATCTGAGAGGATCCTTTATGGATGATGATGTAATATTAGTCCATTTATTGTTTTCAAATACAGATACTTTCATGGGCCTTCCCATATTATTCCATGCAACGGTGGTGGCCCCGCCGCAGATAACGGTTTTCCCTTCCAGTGAACTAATGTTGAAAGCATCATTGCCTGCGGGACCAGGCAGCGTCAGGGCCGAGAATGACGTCATAGCTGTCCCCTTCACAAGCCCTGAACTGAAATCTGCAATCCATAGATCATTACCGTCAACAATACCCTGCCTGATATCTGTTGTACCCCATCCGTAACCTGTTACCGAGGTAAGCAGCGAACCGTCTGATGAGTAATATTCCACAGCATGATTGGATGAGACTGTAAAACCATCGGGAGCCGGATCAACAGACAGGTTAATAATGCCAGGCCTGTAAGAGAACAGGGATACCGATCCGTCAGTTTTGTATATCCTGTCACCGCCGGCAATTGGATCAGTATAATTTGCATACAAAAAACCGCCTGAGAATACAAGAGCTGTATACGTGCCGGAAGGTTGAGGAAAATTATTGATACGGGTCCAGTTGCCAAAATAAGATAAACCCTGCGTGTTTATATCAGCATAGTAAACACCGTTTTCAGTAGCAGCATATATATTGCCGTTTCCAAATGCAACATCATATATTATGGGGTTATCTGAACCATCGCCCGGCTTCCATGTATCATATATCTCTTTCCCCGGTATATCAATTACAACGATACCAAAGCTGCATGCCAGGTAGGCATACTTTCCGGAAGTCCTGATTCTGTAAATTGTTTTTAGTCCGGGTATATACTTTCTGCTGATATCAGGTATGTTATATATTGTGTTATTGCTTACAAGGTCGATTCCGGTACTCGTATATGCAATAATCAGTGTTTTATATACATCAGACCAGCCAATTGTGCTTATTCCTGTTTCTGACAATCCTGTTATCCTTGATATTGTTTTAAGCTCATCGTACTGTTTATTATAAGCTAAAACGGATAAGCCTGTTGACGCATATATCTCATCACTACCTGCTACAACACATTCGGCAGTATTATATGTAAGATGGTCCGACCATGTTCCTACAGGAGTCTGACCATGAAGCCTGATGGCGAATAATAATACAAGGGATATGACCGGGATGAGTCTCATCAATAAGTAACTGTTATTGAGTTGTCTTTATTGTCCGGGATAATTATAGCTGCCGAGGAAATCTTTTAGTTTGCTGAAAGCACGTGCCCTGTGTGAGATGGTATTTTTCTCAGCCAGATCCATTTCTGCAAATGTTCTTGTTTTGCCATCGGGAAGGAATACAGGGTCATATCCGAAACCACCTGCACCCCTTATCTCTTCTGTGATCTCGCCATTCACTTTCCCTTCGAAGAGATATTCCCTGTTATTAATAATAAGTGCGATGACCGTCCTGAACCGTGCTCTTCTGTTCTTCTGACCCTTAAGCATGGCAAGGACTTTTACTATGTTGGCTGCAGAGTTTTTATCCTCTCCGGCAAATCTTGCTGAATGTACGCCCGGCTGCCCGCCGAGGGCTTCTATTTCCAGACCTGTATCATCAGCAAAGACATCAAGACCTGTAGCCTTATGAATGTACCTTGCCTTAGAGAGAGCATTCCCTTCAAGATCCGGTTCGTTTTCCGGTATGTCATCTGTGATATTGAGATCGTTAAGACCCAGCAGTGTGAAACTGTTTCCAAGGACACTTTTAATTTCTTTTATTTTATGTGGATTGTTGGTAGCAAATACAAGTTTCATAAAAGGTAACTTTAGTGCTGTAAATGTAGTCAAATTTGAGCTTTCCTTTTTGACCTGATTTTTATAAGTGCTACATTTGGATTAATTAAAAGCAAGATAATTATTTATGGCCTGTTTGTTAAGGTTGGGTTTCATACTGGCTTATCTACTTGCCGGATCACTGGTAACAGCTTCCCCTGAACAGGCTACCGGTTCTGAAAAGGACCTGCCTTATGTCTCCTCAATCATATTAAATAACGATTCAGTATATCCCGTTGCACAGGGGGAAGGAAGAGATGAAAAGCCTGTAGTGGTTGGACACCGGTTCAATAACCTCGTATTTGAAATTTCGGGAAAGCATGCCGTTTCAATGAGATTCTTTCTTGAAGGTTTTGACAGGCAATGGACCGGATGGGTGGGCAGTTTATACAAGGAATATACAAACCTGCCTGCCGGAAATTATGTTTTTCACGCCGAATATATCGATGAAAACGGACAATCCGGCAAAGTACAGGATCTGCATGTAAGGATACTGCCTGCCTGGTACTTGTCCCTGCCGGCTGTTGTAATATACCTGGTATTCCTTGCTGTTATTTTCAGGGTTCTATGGCTCCAGCTTAAGCTTAGGTTTGCACGCACACAGTTCATGCTCGAGCATATTATAAATGAAAGGACAGAGGACCTGATAATTGAAAAAGAAAAAACAGAATCATTACTGGCAAATGTGCTTCCGAAGAATACTGCCAGCGAATTAATGGCGAAAGGGAAAGCGACTAAGATAAAGTATAATTTTGTAACTGTATTGTTTTCTGACATCCAGGGATTCACACAGATAGCTGAGGTTATGAATCCCGAGGTACTTATTGATGAACTCGACAGGTTTTTCTTTTATTTTGACTCGGTGGTTGAGAAATATGGTATTGAAAAGATAAAAACAATAGGTGATGCCTATATGTGTGCAGGCGGTATTCCGGAGAAGAACAGGACAAACCCGGTTGAAGTAATCCTTGCAGCACTTGAGATGCAGTCTTATATGAAAAGGCTAAAGGAAACAGCAAGGCTGGAAGGCATAAAGTACTGGGATATCA
>Ga0102950_1000191_pt1 | contig 15944 bp, 13 predicted proteins | sample SalPon2A_B_D2_MG_FD_78505 | JGI IMG/M metagenome (GOLD analysis project Ga0102950, IMG submission 78505) | Soil microbial communities from South San Francisco under conditions of wetland restoration - Salt Pond MetaG R2A_B_D2_MG | ecosystem: Environmental > Terrestrial > Soil > Wetlands | place...
CCTGAACAAGAGTGATAAGCGGGCAGTTCGTCTGCTGCGCCGCGTCCGTCAGCATCGCAAGGTCAAGCACGCTTTCATTGCCTCGGGAATTCGTTTTGATCTACTTGCGTACCAACAGGGATATTTCGAAGAGCTGCTGGCTCACCATGTCGGAGGCCTGCTTAAGGTTGCTCCTGAGTCGGTCTCAGAAGGCGTGACCTGCATCATGCGCAAACCCGGGCCCAAGCTTTTTGTCGATTTTCTCAGGCAGTTCTGGGCTTTCGGCCGGCAACACGGCCGTCGCCAAGGGGTGGTTCCGTATTTCATCTCCTCTCATCCCGGTTGTACCCTTTCCGATATGGTCGACGTCGCTTTGTTTTTGTGCCGACACGGGCTCAAGGTTGAGCAGGTTCAGGAATTTACGCCAACACCCGGGACGCTTTCAACGTGTATGTATTATACGGGCAGAGATCCTTTTACCGGCCAGACTGTTCACGTTCCACGGACGCAAAAGGAAAAAAGACTTCAAAAAGCGTTGCTTCTCTATCATCTGCCTGAGTCCCGTAACGATGTCATCGAAGCGCTGCGGGCCAGTCGGCGTCAGGATGTGGCCATGGAACTCTTGGGGGACAATGGCAAACAAAGGCGCCCCCTCCGTTCTCGCAACGCACGCACTCCGTCGTGAAAGTTTCAGCATTCCCCGTCTTAGCCTTTGTAAATCTTATAGATATTCAGCTTCTACTATTCATATGAGTCGCCGTTGCAAGGGGGGGAAAAGCATTGACTTTGCATTGCGTTTATGGTTGATTTAGACCCGGATTTTTTCCAGCGGCAGGCCGCTGCTGAGGTTCTCAGGTTCTCATGCAACTGGATGATTTTGATTTTGAATTGCCCTCGGAGCAGGTAGCTCAATTTCCTCCTGTCAATCGAGACAATTCCCGGCTGATGACTGTGGACCGGGCAAGCGGCAATCTGACAATCGGGCATTTCCCGGATATCATCGATCGCTTTGACCGTGGCGATGTGCTGGTCCTCAATGATACCCGAGTCATCCCTGCACGGTTGCTGGGGACCAAAGAGACTGGCGGCCGTATAGAAGTCTTTCTTGTTCAGAAGGCAGCCGAGGACGGCGAAGTTTGGGATTGTCTGACGAAATCATCCAAGCCCCTTCGTTCTGGGATGCGGTTGTTTTTTGACGGAAAACTCATGGGAGAAGTCGTGGGTGGCGGCTCCCCGCCCCAGCATCGAGTGCGTTTTTCGTTTGCCGGGGCTTTCTTTGATATTCTGGAGCGGATTGGTCATATCCCCTTGCCTCCGTATATCCGTCGCCCTGATGCAGAGACAGACCGGGAACGGTACCAGACGGTCTTTGCCCGTTCCAGAGGCGCGGTTGCCGCACCGACAGCCGGTTTGCATTTTACCCCCGGCATCCTTGACGCTTTGAAGGAGAAAGGCGTTGAAATTCACCCTCTGACACTTCATGTCGGTCTCGGGACTTTTTTGCCGGTACGGGTTCAAAACATTCGTGAGCACCGTATGCATGAGGAGCGTTATCATGTCCCGGATGCGACGGCTCACGCCGTCAACTCGGCTAAAAAGGACGGGCGGCGGGTCATCGCACTTGGGACAACGACAGTTCGTACCTTGGAACATGCCGTCTTGGAAGACGGACAGCTTTTGGCCGGAGAGGGGAGAAGTGATCTGTTTATTTATCCGGGATTCCGTTTTCGGATTGTGGATGCCTTGATCACGAATTTTCACTTGCCGCGCTCCACCCTGATGATGCTTGTTTCGGCTTTTGCAGGACGTGAATGGATTCTTGAATCCTACCGTCGGGCCGTCGCTGAAGGTTTTCGCTTTTTCAGTTATGGCGACTGCATGCTGATTCAATAAGACAAGAGAGAACGATAGACGTTTGAACCCTTTCAACTTCGATCTTTTACAGAACGACACAAGTTCCCGTGCACGTCGAGGGCGCCTGAATACCCGTCGCGGCCCGGTGGAAACCCCGATTTTCATGCCAGTCGGGACGCATGGAACTGTCAAGGGGATGCTTCCTGAGGCGTTGGTGGACATTGAGGCGCAGATTCTGCTGGCAAACACCTACCACCTGTTCCTGCGCCCCGGCCACAAACGAATCCAGCAACTCGGCGGCTTGCACTCGTTTATGAACTGGAAACGGCCGATCCTGACCGATAGCGGTGGGTTCCAGGTCTTCAGCCTTGGCGCCTTGCGCAAGATCACAGAGGAAGGAGTGCAGTTCCAGTCTCATTTGGACGGCTCCAGTCTTTTCCTCTCCCCGGAAGTTTCCATTGCCATCCAGGAAGCGTTGGGCGCAGATATTATCATGGCTTTCGACGAATGCATCCCGTATCCTTCACCAAGGGATTACGTTGCTGCGTCGACTGATCGCTCCAGCCGCTGGGCGCGCCGCTGTCAGGCGGCCCGTTCCGAGGGGGACGGGGCCGCGCTGTTCGGCATCGTTCAGGGGGGGATGTATCGCGGTCTGCGGATTCGCAGTGCCGAGGAGCTTGTTGCCATGGAGTTGGACGGTTATGCTCTTGGCGGGTTGTCGGTCGGGGAAGAAACGTCGTTGATGTATGAGATTATGGACTATGCCTTGCCGTTGCTCCCCGAGGACCGGCCCCGTTACGTCATGGGTGTCGGGACCCCGGAGAACCTCGTCGAGGGGGTATGGCGCGGCGCTGACATGTTCGATTGCGTGATGCCGACCCGCAACGCCCGAAATGGCGTCCTTTTTACGTCATTCGGCAAGATCAGCATTAAACAGTCGCGGTATCAGGAGGACCCGCAACCGATTGATTCCGATTGCCATTGTTACGTGTGCCGGAATTACAGTCGTGCCTACCTCCGGCATCTTTACCAGAGCAACGAGATTCTTTCTTCCGTTTTAAATACGCACCATAATCTGCATTACTATCTGACCTTGATGGCCGAGGTCAGATCAGCGATTGAAGACGGGGATTTTGCGCAGTATCGACAAAGCTTTTATTCTCGACGTAACGCGATAGCACCTCTCTGAGCCTGGGCCCGAGAGGATCAAAACCTATGATACCCAAGAGAAGCCTTTAAGGAGGAACGTACCGATGAACCTGTTCGGAGTGACCGAAGCGCACGCTATGGCGATCAACGGGGCTGCACAGCAGGGTGGCAAACCCGGCTACGAAGGACTGATCATGCTGGCCCTGATGTTCGCCATTTTCTACTTCCTGCTGATTCGTCCTCAGCAAAAACGCGCCAAACAACACAGGCAACTGGTTGAAGCGCTCAAGGTCGGCGATTCGGTCGTCACTGCCGGAGGAATCCATGGCAAGGTCGCCGCTCTTCAGGAGAGCATCGTGACTCTTGAAGTGTCGACTGGCGTGAAGATCAAGATCAATCGCTCGTCAATCGTGAGCACCAAACAAGAACAGTAACTCATTAAAGCCGGGATTTCCCGGTATTGTCGTGCCGTCCGGCGCCGGCTAAAAGCGCCGGGTATGAATCCGAAAGGAGATAATGACTTCCATGTCCAAAAGTATCAAGTTTCGGGCGCTTGCGATTTTATTCTGTCTCGTTCTGGCTTTCGTGTCCTTGACGCCCACCTTTATCAGAAACGGGCTTCCCTCATGGTGGACCAAGACGTTCAGCCCCATCCATCTTGGTCTTGACCTTCAGGGGGGAATGAACCTTGTACTTGGGGTGGAAGTCGACAAGGCTGTGGATAGTCGTCTCGACAGTTTTGTCGATTCTATCAACAGCACGCTGCGTGACAAGAAGGTCATCTTCAAGAAAGTCGAGCGCGCCCCCGGCCACAAGATCGACATCACTGTGTATGACCAGACAGCCGCATCGCAGGTTGATGGCATCATGTCGGACAATTTTCCAAACCTCGTCTCTCTTTCCCCCACCAATCTGGGTGGCGGTCTGATTCAGAAGCATTACGAGCTCTCGGCTAAACAGGTCGCTCACATCAAGGATTTTGCAGTCAAGCAGGCCCTTGAGACACTGCGCAACAGGGTTGACCAGTTCGGGGTGACCGAGCCAACGCTTGTCCGCCAGGGCAAGACCGACATCCTGATCCAGCTGCCGGGCATTAAGAATCCACAGCGGGCCGTGACTCTTCTTGGCCAGACGGCACGCTTGGAATTCAAGATGGTCGACGACGATGCGAACCCGGAGGATGCGGTGCAGGGCAAACTGCCGGCCGGCACCCAGCTCCTCTACGAGCGCCGGGTCAATACGACGACAAACGTTGTGTCTCATGTTCCCATTGTGGTTTATGACAAGACGGTCATGACCGGGGATCTTATTTCCGATGCCCAGGTCCGGATCGACAGCCGGTACAACGAACCGTATGTCGCCATCGACTTCAACAGTGTCGGGGCCAAGAGGTTCGACCAGATCACCGGAGCCAATGTCGGCAAGCGCATGGCGATCATTCTCGACGGCACTGTTTATTCAGCGCCGGTCATTCGGGAGCGGATCTCCGGCGGAAGCGCTCAGATCTCCGGTTCGTTTACACCGCAGGAAGCAACCGATCTGGCGATTGTGCTGCGTGCCGGATCTCTGCCAGCTCCGGTCAAGGTCCTTGAAAATACGACGGTCGGCCCCTCTCTTGGCCGCGATTCCATCCATCAGGGAATTATCGCCGTTATTCTCGCTGCGATTTTAGTCGTCGTCGCGATGGTTCTCTACTATAATTTGGCCGGGATCGTCGCCGACGCTGCTCTCGGAATCAACTTCCTTTTCATTCTCGCGATCCTGGTCCTGTTCAAGGCGACGTTGACATTGCCGGGTATTGCCGGTATCGCCTTGACACTCGGGATGGCGGTCGATGCCAACGTTCTGATCAACGAACGTATCCGTGAGGAGCTGCGGCTCGGCAAGACTCCCAAGGCCGCTCTCGATGCCGGTTACGCCAAGGCCTTCTGGACGGTCATGGACTCCAACCTGACCACGCTGCTCGCCGGTCTGATCCTCTTCCAGTTCGGTACCGGCCCCGTCAAGGGGTTTGCGGTCACCTTGTCCGCCGGGATTATCACAACCCTGTTTACCGCCTTGTACGTGACCCGGCTGATTTACGACTTTTTCCTGGATCGCCGCCAGATCAAGCGGCTGAGCATTTGAGGAGTGGCCGATGGAAATAATCAAACCCAATACCAATATTGATTTTGTCGGCAAACGCGTTGTTGCCATTTCTCTTTCCCTTATTTTGATTCTGGCTGGGATTGCCTCTCTGGTTATCAAGGGCGGCCCTGCCTATGGAATCGATTTTGCCGGTGGTTCACTGGTGCAGGTCAAATTCACGCAGGATACCAGCGCCGCGAAAGTCAGGGAGGCTTTGAAGCCCTTGACAATCCACGCGATGACCATTCAGCAGTTCGGCCCTCAGCCGGACGAATTTCTGGTGCGGGCGCAAGAATCCAGCTCTGAGTTGGAAAGCCTTGCAACCAAGATCCAGAAGACCCTTGAAACAACTTACGGTGCGGGCAAGGTTGAGATCCGGCGTGCCGAGATGGTTGGCCCCAAGGTCAGCCAGAGCTTGCGGAACAAGGGGCTGATGGCCGTGCTGTTTTCGATCATCGGCATGCTCATTTATATTACATGGCGATTCGAGTTCAGATTCGGCGCCGGAGCGGTGATTGCCCTGGTTCATGACGTGTTGATCACCCTTGCCTTGTTCTCGTTCCTCAACAAGGAGATTGATCTCACAATTGTCGCAGCGTTTCTGACGATCGTCGGTTATTCGGTCAACGATACCGTTATCGTTTGCGACCGGATTCGCGAGAATATGGCAAAATCTCCCAAGGAAAAGCTGGAGCCTGTCATCAACCGCAGCATCAACGAAACTCTCTCCCGAACCATCATGACATCAGGGATGACGATGCTTGCCGTGCTCGCGCTGTTCCTTTTCGGCGGAAGCGTTATTCATAACTTTGCTTTCGCAATGATGATTGGGATCATCGTCGGCACCTATTCGTCGGTTTTTGTCGCCAGCCCGGTTATTCTGTTCTGGGAAGGCTTTAAAGAGAAAAAATCAACAGCGGGTTGACAAAAAGGAAGACGATTTGTGAAAAAAGAATCCCTTTTGCTGGTTGGCGTTCTCATTGTTGTCGGTGTACTGCTCGGCGGGATATTGATCAGCCGCTCTTCCCGTCACACGTATCAGCCGCAGGCTTCATCAGGGTCGACGACGCAGATCGGCAACTCCATGGGGCATATTCAGCTCCTCCAGAAGATGGTTGAGCAGACGCCGCGTAATCGAAGAGCCTGGGTCGAACTCGGAAACACTTATTTCGACAGCAAACAATATATGTCAGCGGTTCAGGCATACAGCCGGGCGCTGGAGTTGCAGCCTGACGATCCCGATGTCCTGACGGACCAGGGGGTCATGTACCGGCGCCTTGGCATGTACGATCGAGCGATCGCAAATTTCAAAAAAGCAATCAAGCTCGACCCTGAACATCAACAGAGTCTGTATAACCTTGGTGTCGTTTATCTTTACAATAAGAAAGATTTCAAGGACGCCAAAGATGCTTGGACGCGTTTTCTGGCGCTCAGCCCTTCCGGGCCGGGGGCTGATAAGGTGCGCCAGGAGCTGAAATCACTCGAGGCGCTGCAGCCACCGGCATCAAGCCACTGATTGCAGAATGAAAACGAAATAACGGGCCGGGGAAACTCGGCCCGTTATTTCGTTTGATGGAGTTGTGTTGTACAAGGAGAGCGATGGCATGAAGCCCAGTTTTGAACGGCTTTGGGTGAGTCGATTCCCTGAAGCTGAATCGATCGACCTTCGACCCTTGACAGACGCCTTGAAGATCGCTCCATTGACTGCTCGCGTTCTCTGGGCCCGGGGGATAACCTCACCGGACGAGGGCCGGCGCTTTTTGGAGGGTCGGCTTGCGGAACTGCCGGATCCGTTTCTGATGCGGGGAATGGAAGAGGCGGTAGACCGTCTTTGCCGGGCATTGGAGCACCAGGAGACCATGACGGTCCACGGCGATTACGATGTGGACGGCATCACGGGAACCTCCCTGCTTGTCGACGGGTTGCAGCGGATGGGCGCCTCCGTCAATTACCATATCCCCTTACGGCTGAAAGACGGCTATGGTCTTTCCGCCGCGGCTTTGCAGAAAGCCGCGCAAGAGGGGGCAAGCCTCTGTCTTTCAGTCGATTGCGGAATCACGGCCTGTGACGAAGCACGATTGGCCAAAGATCTTGGCCTTGATTTAATCATCACCGATCACCATCATCCCTCTGCCCGTTTGCCTGAAGCCCTGGCGATTCTCAACCCTCATCAGGCCGGTTGCGAGTTTCCGTACAAAGATTTGGCAGGGGTGGGGGTTGCGTTCTTTCTTTTGATCGGCCTGCGTAAACGATTGCGCGAAAATGGCTATTTTGTCTCGCGCCCTGAGCCGGATTTACGAAAACTTCTTGATCTGGTCGCTCTGGGGACGATTGCCGACGTCGTTCCTCTTAAAGGCGTCAATCGAATTCTGGTTAAAACCGGCCTCGTCGCCCTTGGTCACAATCTGCGCCCCGGTGTTGCAAGATTGAGGGAGGTCGCAGCCGTTAAGGAGGTCTCGTGCGGAGCTGTCGGTTTTCGATTGGCACCGCGCCTCAACGCTGCCGGGCGGATTGAAGATGCCAGAAAAGGGGTTGAGCTGCTTCTGACCACCGATCCGGAACAGGCACGTGTCATTGCCATGCAATTAGACAACTTCAACCGGGAGCGGCAGAACATCGAGCAACAGACCTTGCATCAGGCGATTGAACGCCTTGACGATCTTCCGCAGGAGAGAAAAACCATTGTTCTTGCCGATGAGCGCTGGCATCCCGGAGTCATAGGGATTGTCGCCAGCCGCTTGGTCGAGCGTTATCACCGGCCGACAGTTCTCATTGCGCTCGATGGGGAAGGGCAGGGGAAGGGGTCAGCCCGATCTGTGGCGGGTTTTCATCTCTATGATGCGCTGGAGCATTGCCGTGAGCATCTCGAGGGATTCGGCGGTCACGCCTTTGCCGCGGGCCTGTCGTTGTCTTCAGAGGCCGTGCCGCTTTTTTCAGACCGTTTTGAGTCAGTTGCCTCCGAGGCTCTTACCCCGGACGATTTGATCCCCAGAGCCCTTCATGACGGTGAAATGTTGATCGAAGACCTGAGTGGCGACATCGTCAGAGAATTGGCCCGGTTGGCACCTTTTGGCGCAGGCAATGCCGAACCGGTTTTCCTGTACCAGGCAGTGCGAGCCCAACAACGTCAGATTGTCGGCGAGAACCATCTGCGAATGACCGTTCGTCAGGGAGGCTACAGCACGACAGCGATCGCTTTCGGCATGGCTGACCGTATTGAACTCTTCGGGGAGGATGTGGACCTGCTGGCCGTGCCATCCCTCAATGAATGGAAAGAGACCGTGACGCTGCAGTTGCGCATTAAGGATGTGCGCCGCGCAGCCCCTTGCAACTAGTACCCTGTACCCCTTAGAATGTCGCAAGATTGCGCAGGAATTTGGCGGGCCAACAAGGCGTGGCTGATGGAGCATAGCCATAGCTATGTAACTACAGCTACTAGAGTCCGGCCTCTTTTGCCAATCTCTCCCAGGCCGGCAGGCTGCGCTGAATGATCGACGAATCGATGCAGTAGGCGATGCGGAAATACCCCGGCGCTCCAAATCCGCTTCCGGGCACCAGCAGGATGTTGTACTTTTGGGCCAGGCGGACAAAGGCGATATCGTCCGCCATGGGAGAGCGGGGGAACAGGTAAAAACCGCCCCCGGGTTTTACCATGGAAAAGCCGAGCGCGGTCAGGTGATTATAGAGAAGATCGCGTTTGTTCTGGTACTCGGTGACATCAACGCTTTCGTGCTGCAGCGAGACCACCAGCCTCTGCATCAATGCCGGGGCATTGACGAAGCCGAGCACGCGGTTGCAGAAGATCGTTCCCTCGATGAAAAGGTCGACTTCGTCCAATGCCGGGCTTGCGGCAAGATAGCCGATACGCTCCCCGGGAAGAGCCAGATCCTTGGAGTGTGAGGTGACGACAACGGCATTTTTGATGAAGTCGAAAACGGCAGGAACGTTCTGGCCATCGAAGGCCAGCCGGGCATAAGGCTCGTCGGAGATCAGGTAAATCTGCCGTCCCAGCTCCCTTTCTTTTCGTGCCAGGATTTCTCCAAGTTTCCGAAGGCTTTCCTGATCGTAAACGACCCCGGTCGGGTTGTTCGGCGAGTTGAGGATGATCGCCCGCGTCTTCTCTCCGATCGCCTCTTCGATGGTGGCAATATCGAGCTGGAAGGTTTCCCGGTCGGTCCAGACTTCGCGCGTGACACCGCCGTGGTTGTCGATGTAAAATTTGTACTCGACGAAATAGGGAGCGAGGATGATCACCTCTTCGCCGGGGTTCAGGATCGTCTTGAGAACAACGTTGAGCGCTCCGCCAGCGCCACAGGTCATGACGATGTGCCGGGCCTCAACCTTTTGGGTGGATTTTTCGGAGAGGACCTCAGCCACGGCCGAGCGTGTTTCCTCATATCCGGCATTGTTCATGTAACGGTGCATGCCGGCGATCGGATTGCTGGCGATGTCGATGAGCTTTTGGGAAAACGCGGCAGGAGGCTCAATGGACGGATTTCCCAAAGTGAAATCGAAGACATTCTCTTCGCCGTGGATTTTGCGTAGCGCCGCCCCTTCTTCAAACATTTTACGAATCCAGGATGATCGCTCGATATAACTTGCAACCTTCTGTGAAATACTCATTGATTTTCGTCTCCCGCTGGCAGTGAATTGGGCGCAGTTTAGCCGCTGACGCCAGCACGGTCAAGGAGAAAGGCCGCGTGGAAGCCTCCGGAGCTTGATCGCTCCAAACCGGCTTTTTCGTTGCATTTTCCCATCGATTAGGCTACATTTTCTCCTTAATTTCTGCCTGCGGAGGACCGAGGATGCCCCGAAAAATGACTGAGCTGCGCAATCGGATCGATGCCATTGACGACCAGATCCTGGACTTGCTCAACCGGCGCGCCGAGGTGGTGGTCGAAGTGGGGCATGCCAAGGCCGGTCAAAGCCGGGAGTTCTATGTCCCGAGCCGCGAACATGCCATTTACGAGCGTTTGACAGCGAACAACGCCGGCCCGTTCCCGACAGATGCAATCCGCAAGGTTTTTCGCGAAATCATTTCCGCTTCGCTCTCGCTCGAACAACCGATGAAGGTCGCTTTTTTCGGACCGTCTGGGACGTTTACTCACGCTGCGGCAATGAAGCAGTTTGGATTTTCGGCACAACTGGTGCCACAGAAAAGCATCCCGGGCGTTTTCGACGAGGTGCTTCGCGGCCGGGCTCATTACGGGGTTGTGCCGGTGGAGAATTCCACCGAAGGTGCTGTGTCGCACACCCTGGACATGTTTATCGAGTCGGATCTGCAGATCAACGCGGAAATTCTCCTTGAAATTTCTCATTATCTGCTTTCGCGCACCGGCCGTATTGAAGACATTCGCAGAGTCGTCTCTCATTCACAGCCTTTTGCTCAGTGCCGCAAGTGGTTGGAGGAGCACCTGCCGGATATCCCGTTGATGGATGTCGGAAGTACGGCGATGGCGGCACAAATGGCTGCTGAAGATGAGTCGGCTGCCGCCATTGCCAGCGAGATGGCCGGTTCACTCTATGACTTGAAGATCGTCAAGGAAAGGATCGAGGACAACCCGAACAACTTCACGCGTTTCCTGGTGATCGGCAGAAAAACGCCGGACCCGAGCGGGCAGGATAAAACTTCGATCATGTTCAGCATCAAGGACCAACCCGGAATTCTCTATCGGATGCTTGAACCATTCAGCAAACGCGGGATCAACCTCTCCAAGATCGAAAGCCGGCCGCTGAAGAAGAAGGCCTGGGAGTACATTTTCTTCCTCGATATGGACGGGCATATCCGTGACACAAATGTTCATGATGCCGTGGAAGAGCTGAGAGATTACTGTCAGTTCCTCAAAGTGCTTGGCTCCTATCCTCATGCCCGTTGACCCCTTGACTGATTGAATTATACCTTTATGAAACAACCCCTGATTCCCAAGCTGGCAATTGTCGGAGTCGGCCTGATCGGAGGCTCCCTGGCCCTTGCCCTCAAAGCTGCCGGAGAAGTTGGTGAAGTCGTCGGGATCGGCCGAGGCAAGGCGAATCTTGAGACGGCCCTCAGCCTGGGCGTCGTCGACCGTATTACGACCGACCTGGCCGTCGGTGTGGCTGATGCCGATCTGGTCTTTTTGGCCACCCCGGTCCAAACGCTTCCAGCGGTGGCCATAGCTGCCGCACATCACATGAAGCCGGGGGCAATCCTGACCGATGGGGGCAGTGTCAAGGGAAGTGTCCTCGCAAAGATCGAGCCTGCCTTGCCCGAGGGGATTCACTTCGTTCCCGGCCATCCGATTGCCGGCACCGAAAAAAGCGGTGCGGAAGCCGCTTTCGACACTTTGTATCAAGATCGTCGCTGCATCCTGACGCCGACCGAAAAAACCGACGCCAAAGCCCTTGAACTCGTACGTCAGGTTTGGCAGATCGCCGGGAGCGAAGTTGTGCTGATGGAAGTTGAAAAGCATGACCGCGTGCTGGCCGCGATCAGCCATCTGCCGCATATGGTCGCTTATTCCCTGGTCAACGCCGTGGGAAGTTACGATCGCTACGAAGAAAATATCCTCGAATATTCCGCGGGCGGCTTTCGAGACTTCACTCGTATCGCCTCATCCGATCCGACGATGTGGCGCGATATCGCTCTTGCCAACCGCGATGCCCTGTTGGAGATGGTCGGGCTTTTTGAACGCTTTCTCGGAGAGCTTAAGGAAGATATCCGTCTTGGCGACGGCGAGCGCCTCTATGAGTTTTTCCTGCGCTCGAAGCAGAGCCGGGACGCTATCCTCTAACCATTGTGCGGCAGCGCCGTACCCTTTTTCGGATAAAGGAGCCTATATCCCATGGCCGAGAGCCGGACCGTTTCCCCCGCTTCCGGGCTGCAGGGCGAGATCAGAGTCCCTGGCGATAAATCGATTTCCCACCGTGCCATCATGTTCGGCTCGTTGGCTGAAGGTACGACGGTGGTGCGGGGCTTCCTCCACGGAGAAGACAACCTCGCAACCCTCAGGGCCTTCCAGTTGATGGGGGTTTCTATCGATGAACTGCCTGATGGCGTTCTGCGTATCGAAGGTCGAGGCCTCTATGGGCTGCAGGAGCCTGACGACGTCATCGATTGCGGGAACTCGGGAACGAGCATCAGGTTGTTGTGCGGTTTGCTCGCCGGGCAACGTTTTTTTTCGGTTCTGACAGGCGATCGTTATCTGCGCAAAAGACCGATGCGACGGGTTGTCGGACCGTTGGCCACCATGGGGGCGCAAATCTGGGGGCGCGGCAACGGCGAGATGGCACCGCTGGCGATCAAGGGAAGCCCGCTGCGGCCTGTCGAGTACGACTCCCCGATCGCCAGCGCTCAGGTCAAGTCTGCCCTTCTGCTGGCCGGACTTTATACCGACGGAACGACTAAGGTTCGAGAGCCACACCTCTCCCGCGACCATAGCGAGCGGATGTTGACATACTTTGGAGCGGATATCCGTCCCTTTGCCGGCGGTGTTTCAATCGTCGGCAACCCTCGGCTTGAGGGACGCGAAGTCTTCGTCCCCGGAGACATCTCCTCTGCCGCATTCTTTCTGGTTGCGGCCTTGACGACGCCGGGGGCCGATCTGTTGATCCGCAATGTCGGTATCAATCCCACCCGCAGCGGGGTTATTGACATCCTTCAGGCCATGGGCGGCCAAATCGTCCTGCTTGACTCGCGGGAACTTTCCGGCGAGCCGGTTGCCGACCTGCATGTGCGCCACAGCGACCTTCATGGCATCGAAATCGGCGGGGAGCTGGTGCCGAGGGCGATCGATGAATTCCCGGTTATCAGTGTCGCTGCCGCCTGTGCCGCGGGCACGACGGTCATTCGCGATGCCCGGGAGTTGCGCGTCAAGGAGACCGACAGAATCGCTGCGATGACCACCGAGCTGACACGCCTGGGCGCGGATGTCGAGGCGTGCGAAGACGGAATGATCATTCACGGCGGCAAGGTGTTGCAGGGGGGGACTGTCAATTCGTACGGTGATCACCGCATTGCCATGAGCATGGCGGTGGCGGCGTTGACGGCCTGCGACACAGTGACCATTGACGATACGGCGTGCACGGCCACGTCATTCCCTGAGTTCTGGGCGCTTCTCGACAAAGTCCGGCGCTGACTCATTTTTTAAGGTGATTTGATCTGATGCGGGAGTTGATTGTTGCCATAGACGGCCCGTCTGGCGTTGGCAAAAGTACCTTAAGCAAACTGTTGGCCAAACATCTCGGTTATCACAATCTCGATACGGGAGCAATGTATCGCGCGGTTGCACTTGCCGCACAGCGGTTGCAGATCTGTCCCGATGACAACGAGGCCCTGGGGCGACTGGCCTCGACGTTGTCAATAGACTTTCAGCGCTTAGGTGACGGGGCAGAGCGGGCCTTGCTGAATGGAGAGGATGTCTCTGAGGCGATCCGCGCTCCGGAAGTCAGCCTTCTGACGTCGCAGATATCAGCGTGTCCCGCAGTCCGCGAGGCGATGGTGCGGCGACAAAGAGAGCTCGGCGCAAACGGTGGCGTCGTTCTGGAAGGCCGCGATATCGGGTCAAATGTCTTTCCTGATGCCGAAGTGAAATTCTTTTTGAAAGCGACTGCAGCCGAACGCGGGCGCCGGCGTTATGAGGAACTCAAGGCCAAGGGGTCGCAAATTACGTTGCAACAGACGATTGCAAATGTCGAGGCGCGTGATACCGCTGACAGCCAGCGTCAACATGCTCCTCTCTTGCAGGCTGCTGATGCAATCGCAATCGATACGACATCCTTGTCGATAGAGGACGTGCTGACCCAGATGCTGGCTGTGGTGAGAGCTCGCCGTATCGCCACTGGCCTACCTGCTTAGCGACGTTAGGATACCTCATGCGAATTTTACTAGCCCAAAGCGCCGGTTTCTGCTTTGGCGTTAAAAGAGCGACAAGGATGGCTTTCGAGGCAGCCGAGCAACACTGCACCATCTGCTCGCTTGGTCCGATTATTCACTCCCCCCAACTGGTTTCAAAATTGGCTGAAAAAGGGGTCGAAGTCGTCAAGAACGTGGATGATCTCCATGGCGGCGCCGTCATTATCCGTTCGCACGGGGTGACTGCCGGTGAAATGGAGGCGTTGCAAAAGCGACAGATCGAGGTTGTTGACGCGACATGCCCATTTGTCAAGAAAGCCCAACAGCATGCCGCGATGCTCAGCCGCGAAGGTTATGCGGTCGTTTTGGTGGGAGAAGCGGAACACCCAGAGGTTCAGGGGATTGTCTCCTACGCTGCAAAAGGAGACGTCTTTGTCGTTGCCGATCGAAGTCAGGCCGAGAAACTCCCCATGCGTCCTCGGGTGGGGATTGTGGCTCAGACGACGCAATCGTTCGATAACTTTCAGCAAATCGTCGATGTCTGTTTGGGTAAAAGCCATGAGCTTCGGGTTTTCAATACGATTTGCGACGCGACATCCGTTCGACAAAACGAAGCGAAAAGTCTCGCCTCTCAATCCGATCTGATGATCGTCGTTGGCGGGTTCAATAGCGCCAATACCAATCGCCTGGCTCAGATTTGCCAGGAGATTCAACCGCGTACACGGCATGTTGAGACTGTTGATCAGATTGACCCGGAATGGTTTGCCGGGGTTCAGGTCGTCGGCATTACGGCAGGCGCATCCACACCGCGCTGGCTTATCGAGGAGGTCGTCTCGGTCGTCAGTGCCATCGGCAAATAAAAATGTTTGTTTTTGGGGATTGTTGTGGTATCTTCCCGTCTCATGGCTAGGTCCATGCTGTCGGTAGACGACAGGAAAACTGCTAGGGGGTAACGTCTTAATGGTTGACAAAAAGTTGGACATCAACGAGGAAAACGCAGACGATTTCTTGGACGGCGACAAAGAATTCGAGGAAATGGAGCAAAGCTTCGAAGATATGTTTGAGGACAGCCTCAAGGATCTTCAGCCCGGGAACGTCGTAAAAGGAACCATTGTCCAGGTCAATCCTGATTCGGTAGTCGTCGATGTCGGCGGCAAGTCCGAGGGTTTGATCCCGATCAGCGAGTTTCTCGATGAGCAAGGGCAAGTTAAATCCGACCTGAAGGTCGGAGATGAGTTTGATGTGCTTATTGAACGCACTGAAAACGAAAACGGTCTGATCAGTCTGTCAAAAGAAAAGGCCGATCGTCAGAAGGTTTGGAACTCCCTTGAGGAGAATGCCATTGTCGAAGGCCGGATTATCTCCCGCATCAAAGGCGGTCTCTCGGTCGATATCGGTGTGAATGCGTTCCTGCCGGGGTCTCAGGTCGATTTGCGTCCGGTGCGGAATCTCGACAAGCTGATCGGCGAGTCGTTTGAGTTCAAAATCATCAAGCTAAATAAGCGTCGCGGAAATATCGTTCTTTCCCGCCGTGTTCTGCTGGAAGAGCTTCGCGAGAGTCAGCGTGCCGTAACTCTTGAGAAACTCGAAGAGGGAATGGTTGCTGAAGGCGTCGTTAAGAATCTGACGGATTATGGTGCCTTCATCGATCTCGGCGGCATTGACGGGCTGTTGCACATTACCGATATGTCCTGGGGCCGTGTCTCACATCCCTCCGACATCCTCGCGGTCGGTGACAAGATTAAAGTCAAGGTGCTCAAGTACGATCGCGAGAAAGAACGTGTCTCGCTGGGCCTGAAACAGATCACTCCCGACCCGTGGCTCGAGGTGGAGACGAAATTCCCTGTCGGGACCCGCGTGCAAGGGAAGGTTGTCAGCCTGACCGATTATGGGGCTTTTGTCGAGCTGGCAGAAGGTGTCGAGGGCTTGATTCATGTCTCTGAGATGAGCTGGACTAAGCGCATCAAGCACCCCAATAAAATCCTCAACATCGGCGATGATGTCG
>Ga0102950_1000192_pt1 | contig 15943 bp, 17 predicted proteins | sample SalPon2A_B_D2_MG_FD_78505 | JGI IMG/M metagenome (GOLD analysis project Ga0102950, IMG submission 78505) | Soil microbial communities from South San Francisco under conditions of wetland restoration - Salt Pond MetaG R2A_B_D2_MG | ecosystem: Environmental > Terrestrial > Soil > Wetlands | place...
ATCCAAAGTTTTAAAACTAAAAAAACTGCGTAAAAGGCAAATTATCTTTCCATCTTTCAAATGGTCCATTTAACCAATTTCAAATTGAATTATTCTCAATTTTAAGATACTTATTAGTCTATTTTTTATGATTGAGAAGAATTTCAAATGAACTATTAAAAACCAACCGTATAAGCATAATTTAATTCTTAAATTAAAAGTGAATTCTGCTTTTTTAGCATTATTAATTGGAATAATAATTGAGTTAATGCAAAAGCTATTCAAATTATAATATCTGACATTTTTAATAAAATAATTAGGAGATATACATATGGATGTCGTTCTATTGTCTAGAATCCAATTTGCTATGACGATAGGATTTCATTTTCTTTTTCCACCAATTTCTATAGGATTAGCCTGGTTGTTAGTAATAGTTGAACGGCTTGGATGGAAAAAAAAAGATGAAATTTATGAAAAGATCGGAAAATTCTTTGGTAAAATTCTAGCTCTGACCTTTGCAGTCGGCGTAGCTACTGGAATTGTTATGGAATTTCAGTTCGGTACAAATTGGGCGCAATATTCAAAATTTGTGGGAGATATTTTTGGAGCTCCATTAGCTGCCGAAGGTGTGTTTGCATTCTTTTTAGAGTCAGCTTTCTTAGGTTTATATATCTTTGGTAGAAACAAAGTTTCTAAAGGTGTTCATTGGTTTTCTATTTTTATGGTAGCTATCGGGGCCACTATTTCTGCATTCTGGATTATAGTTGCAGGTTCCTGGATGCAGACACCTGCCGGTTTTATTATAAAAAATGGAAGAGCAGAACTAACTGATTTTTGGGCCGCTGTTTTTAATCCGTCAACTGTAATTAGATTTTTTCATGTTGTAGATGCTGCTTTAATAACAGGTGCTTTTATGATGGCTGGTATTTCTGCATATTTTTTACTTAAGAAGCAACATGTAGAAATTTCAAAAAAAGCAATGAAGCTTGCAGTAATATTCGGATTAGTAGTTTCTTTACTTGAGTTATTTCCGTTTGGACATGAAAGCGGAAGGGAAGTAGCGCATGAACAGCCCGCTAAGTTTGCTGCAATTCAAGGTCTTTATACAACTCAGAGCGGTGCACCTTTGGCAGTATTTGCTTTTCCTACTATGCCTCCTCCCGAATTAAAAGCTAAAATTGAAATTCCCGGACTTTTAAGCTGGCTGGCATTTGGTGATGTACATGCTAAAATTAAAGGTATAAATGAATTTCAACAGAATGATTTACCGCCGTTGTTTATTACCTTTGTGTCATATCATAATATGGTTGCTCTGGGTATGCTGTTTATATTGCTCACGCTATTAGCGACAATTCAGTTATATAGAAAAAAACTTTGGGAGAGTAAAAAATTATTAAAAATATTTACATGGGCTATTCCATTCCCGTTAATTGCATGTCAACTTGGCTGGATATCCGCAGAAGTTGGCAGGCAGCCCTGGATTGTGTACAATGTTTTAAGAACAAGAGATGCTGTATCTACCGCTGTTGTAGCAGGAGATGTAGTTTTTTCAATAATTCTTTTTGCTCTAATTTATCTTCTTCTCGGTTCATTATACGTATATCTTTTAGTAAGAGAAATTAAGCACGGTCCTGAACCTATTGAAGCAAAGGAGGTGTTGTTATAATGGATCTTAACACAACTTGGTTCTTACTAGTAGGGGTTTTAATTATTGGATATGCAATTTTAGATGGGTTTGATCTTGGTGTAGGGGTACTTCATCTTTTTACAAAAGACGAAATTGAAAAACGAATTGAAATGAATTCAATCGGTCCGGTGTGGGACGGTAATGAAGTGTGGCTGCTAACCGGCGGAGGTGCTTTGTTTGCTGCATTTCCTATTGTGTATGCAACTGTGTTTAGCGGTTTTTACCTTGCATTCATTTTACTTTTAGCTGCATTAATTTTCCGCGCGGTATCGTTTGAGTTCAGAGGTAAAGTTGAATCTCCGACCTGGCGTAAATGGTGGGACTATGCATTCGGAATCGGAAGTTTGCTACCCGCAATATTGTTTGGAGTTGCTATAGGCAATGTTTTAAGAGGATTACCAATAAATCAAAGTGGTGATTTTGTAGGAACATTTATCGGCTTATTAAATCCGTATTCAATTCTAGTGGGGTTACTTAGTCTAGCAATGTTTACAATGCATGGGGCTATTTATTTATCTCTAAAATCTGAGGGAGCCCTTCAAGAAAGAATAGTTAAGCAAATCAATAAATTATGGATAGCCTTTATACTACTTTATATTGTTGCTACGTTCTTTACTTTTTTTGAAGGCTCTTACCTGTTCGACGGAATATTAAGAAATCCTATTTTCTGGATTTTGCTAATATTGCTTCTTGCATCGATAATTTATATTCCGATATTTATTAACGGAAAGAAATATTTCAAAGCCTTGCTTTCTTCAAGTGTTACTATTGCTGCAATGATAGGGATGGTAGCAGTCAGTTTATTCCCAAGGCTGGTTACTTCAAATATATATCTTAATTACAGTTTAACAATTTATAATTCGAGCTCTTCTCATAATACATTATTTGCTATGCTGATAATAGCGTTAATAGGAGTTCCAATTGTTTTGATTTACACAATTTTCATTTATAGAGTATTTAAAGGGAAGACAATTATTTCCAAGGAAAGTTATTAATTAAAAAATGCAGTGCAGATTTATTTCTGCACTGCACTATCATTTCTAAATGATCGAATACAATCCTATTATAAATTCCAGGCTAAAGAAACATGAAAAAGATTTGTACCAAGCTGGCTTGTACTTTGTGTGTATTCATTAGCTATTATACTTGGATTACTTGCAGTTTCTTTAAAATTTAATCCTAATTCATAAGCAGCATTTATAGTAACGCTATTTGTTACTTGATAACCTGCGCCTAAGGTTATATGACTTTCTACTATTGCAGGGAAAACCGGGAAAATAGTAGATGAAGGAACAGGATTGTTTCCATAAGCAAAACCTGCTCTTAAAGTTAAAGCCGAGTTAACTTTATATTCTCCGCCGACTTTAACTAAAACTACATCTTTCCAATCCATTGGGAAATTGATTTCAAATGTCCCGTTATTACCCATCATTGTTTTTATATTTGGATTTGAACCATTCGATAAATCAATAGTCATTTTGTCGAAAGCATTTTTCCAATTTACCCATTCAAAATCAAGGCCCAACTTTAAATCTTTAGTTGCTTGATAAGCAGCTCCGAAACCTATTGATTGAGGAAGTTTCAACTTGACTTGAAGATTGTAATTGTCAATAGCTCCCTTGGAAAGATCAATTCCCATTTGAGAAAACTGCTGCATAACGGCGGCTTGTGCTTCTTGTTGGGTTGAACTTGGGTTTTGAAACATATAACCCATTACTGCTTTTCCGAAGGCGTCATTTAATTGAGCAGTCATATCCATCGCAGCTTTGCCGTTTTTATAAGTTAAAGGAGTAGGTAGTGAATAAGTTAGCCCCAGAGTTAATTTGTTATTAACTTGATAAGCAAAACCTATTCTTCCTGTAAAACTAACTGCGCTCAGGTCTTTCATATTTGCTGCAGCCGTAACTTCAGTATAACCAAATCCGCCTTGAGTTTGTGGAGCAGCAAACATTTGAGCGAAAGTCATTCCAGTTTGAGGATTAACAACTCCCGCCATAATGGAAGGTGAAAGGCTGTACGGCATCTGGAATTCAAGCATACTATAAACAAGTTGTGCAGATAATCCCACTGAAAATGATGGAGTGAATTTATATGATACAGAAGGGCCGCCTTGCATTACTGCTAACTTTGAATGATAAGTTTGAGGCATATAGCTGCCATTTTGGTTAACAAATAAAGCATTATCTAACGAAAAATCAGCTCCCATACCGCCTTGCGTAAAAAAACCAACTCCCCATGTTAAATCTGAATTTGGATCTGCAACATAAGAAATATCAGGCATTGGAAAATAATTTGTTTTTCCGCTGACATCATTCAAAACATTACTAAAATGAAGAGATGGTACCATTAATGAAAAATTAGCATCTACCATAGAATTTTTAAGAAATGAAATTCCTGCCGGGTTTGTCATCATCAAATCAGGACTGTCAAAAAAGCCAATACTTACTCCGCCTCGGCCTAAAGTACTTGCATCAAATCCGATTAATTTTGTACCGGATTGGGCAAATAATTGAAACGTTAATAATAAAAAGATATACAGTATCCCCATTATTTTTTTCATGATTATTCCTTTATTTGTATTTTATTTTGTGTAAATGAATAGTGAATTAAATTTTTTTAATAAAAAATTATTCATTTTCGGTCTGTTATAATTTTATCTATAAGCCGAATAAAATAATTTATTCGACTTATGAATAACTAAGAAAACTCTCAGCAGCCTTCCCTTATAGTTTTTGATTTCCCGCTTTTCAAATTTTCAAGTACTTCATTAGGTGAAACCTTTTCACCTGAAATTTTATTTCTTAATTCTACTAAAGTTTGAAGATCTTTATCACTAAGTTGATTAGTTACCGAAATGTTAATTGGGTTTATTAAAAACTTTTGAACAGCTTCAAATCCACCTTCAACTGCAAATGCCCTTGCATTTTTCACCTGTCTTAAATAAGCAACTGCTTCCTGGGCATCACTAGTATTTTTGCCGTATACTATTATAAGATCATTCGGATTCCAGCTTGTATTTTGCAGCCTCTTCAATGATTGATTTAATGCAACCTTTAAATGTTGTTTAGAAAATTCTTTCGGATTTCTTAAATCAATCCAAAAACATTTTGATTGATCATAAGAGTAATACTTAGCAGCTTCAAAGGGTGTTATTGTAAAAATACCTGCCTCATTAAACTGCTGCTGTTTTAATTGTACATCTACAATAAAAGGATTCGCAATAAAAGATGTTGTTGGAAAGAAAGCCAATATTAGTGCTGCTAATATGCCGATTCCCACTATTGAATATTTTTTCGAAAATTTAATCATGTTTACCCCAGAATTTGTATTGCAATTTTCTCATACCTAAACTGCCGAAAACTCCTAATAATGTAATTATTAAAACAGCTAGACCAACATTCACATTTAACAGTTGATCAATTCTAAAAACACCGTTTGCATCGGAGTTATAAAATTTATCCCATATCGGATATAAATCACCAAATAATAAACTGCCTAATAAAAATCCCCCGACAAAAACCATTGCATCAATTTTGCCTGTTACCATAGAGGCGAGTGATGTACCCGGGCAAAATCCGCCGACTGCCATTCCTATTCCAAATATGAATCCGCCTGCAATCATTGGGATAAGGTATGAAGGTAGGAAATAAAATTTTCCTAAATCAATTAAGCCGAGAAGCGACATTCCCCAGAGCCCTATTGATGCAGTTACTATTGCCGTAAACATAACTACTGGAACGTCAACATCCTTCATATAAAAAGCCGCAGAAATTTTTCTGGAATTAGTAAATCCGGAGCGTTGTAAAGCATACCCAAATAAAATACCGATTAACACTGCAGCAAGAGTATTTATACCTCCGGAAATTAAACCGTTTTTAACGAGTGGTCCTATCATATCCATTGTCTCCTTACAAAATATGCAACTGCAAATCCGCCTGCGAAAATAGCAAACATAAAAGCCCATGAACCAACTGAAAGTTCTGCTCCTCCTACTAATGCCTGGCCGCTGGTACAGCCTCTTGCTAATCTAGCGGCATAACCAACAAGAATACCTCCGAATAATGCATACCAGAGTCTTCCTTTATTTGAAATATTCGGACCTTTTAATATTTCGAACTTTAAATCTTTTGAAATCATCCCGGCAAGAAAACTTCCTATCATTATTCCAATAGCCATAAATACGAGATAATCATTTAAAGGATTAACACCGTTAGCGAAATACTTAGAGAAATATGAACTTGATTCCGTATAGGAAGGAGCAAAAAGATGTTGAATCCAAACTGCAAAGCTAGTCATTGATCCCGAAGCACCGAGACCTCTACCCGAGATATAAAACGTAAGTATTATTGCGATCCCAATCATTATACCGCCGAAAATCGGATCCCATAAATTCTTTTTCATAATTTTTCTCCCTTAATAGTATAAACTTGTGCCTGATGATCTTTAATATTTTTGCACTCTTCTAATTCCGGTAAATGGATACCATCTTTTGTCAACTCTTCAGCAAAAAATACATGTTCTTGATTTTTTATTTCCTTCCACCATTTATAATGATGAAGGTAGGCATAAAGCTCATTTACTTTTCCCGTAATCATTGAAAAGAAAGCGGGCCGTTCCTCAGGGAAGAGTGCTGCCATATAGACATGAACAAATATTCCCGCAAATACCGACATTGTAGCTATAAAGTGAAGCAACATTGCCCATTGAATGATTGTTGTCGATCCGAGATGGAAAGCCATTATAGGGCCTGTAATAATTAACAACGCTGTACTTAATGCAACAACTAATGCATATGCCTTTTGTCCGGCGTTATATGTTCCTTGTGTAGGCATTTCATAATGACTTATTTTACCCATTAGATTTTTTGCTTTTGCAGGGAACCATCGAATATCATCCCCATCCAGAACTAAATCATGCTTAACAAAATCAAGTAAATAATTTTTGTAACCGAAAATTCCATAAAGTAAAAGGGTTGTAACCCAAAAGACTCCAATAGAAATATGGAAATGAAGTAAAGCAGATCTTGTTCCGAAAATTCCATCCATCATATTAAGATACCATTGGGGTGCAAATCTTAAATAATCTGCAGAGATTAAGGCTACTCCTGTGAATATTAAGAAAAACCAGGAAAGTGCATTAACCCAATGCAGTGTTACTCCGGCAACTCCATGTTTTTTAATAACACGATTTGCAAGAATTCTCTTTTCTTCAAAAGTTAAATGTCTTGGTCCATTTAAAAGATCATGATCTAATCTAATGTCTTCATTGAGTTTACTTATTCTTTGTCCCATAATTTATTCCTTCACCTCACTTTCTCCTTTAAATAACTGCGTCGCAAACGCTGCCATCTGTCCGAGGAAAGTACCTCCGATTGCGACCCAAAAGAGAGGCCTGATTACGTTAGTCCACATTTTTTGTGGAGTGGGCATCTTCGGTACTTTAGGAGGAAAAGCAGCTTTAATAATTGGGAAATTATCATGGCTGTCCAAATAATAAATATTTGGTCCAACATTTACTTTAGATGAAATGTTTTGCTGTGCACCGGCAGCAACTAGTTTAGAAACTTTTGATTTTGGATCATTCAGATCTCCGAATATTCTAGCTTCTGCTATACAAGTTTCAACACAAGCCGGTTCCTCACCATTAGTTACTCTATCAATACAAAAATCGCATTTATCAACTTTTTCATTTAAAGGATCAATATATCTTGCTCCGTAAGGACAAGCTTCGATACAAATTCCGCAGCCAATGCACAAACCTTTATCTACAACTACGACTCCATCTTCACGTTTGTATGTTGCGCCGGTAGGACAAGCTTTAACACAAGGTGCATCATCACAATGGTTGCAAAGTCCAACATAACTAACTTTTTTAATATCAGGATAAACTCCCTGCGGGGGTAATGCATGAACCCAATTTCTGTAATATGGAACCGGGACATCATAATGTGAGCGGCATGCAACTTCACATGCATGACATGTTACGCATCGGTCCATATCAATTACCATTGCATATTTTTTCATATACTTAACCTAACATCCTTCCCTAATAGCCGAAGCTTTTTTCTTTGGTTGAATATTGAAAGTTCTGTTTTGATCCACCTGCTGAACTCCGGAATTCATTTTTGCGTTCACTCCGGTAAAACTTACTTCAACTGTAGGAGAAAGAATTTTATCGTCTTTTATTAAACGAACAAAATTCACTCTTAAACCAGTACTTCCGCTTATCGGATCAACATTATATTTGGTTATAAGAATATTATCCGAAACTCTGCCGCGGCCGAAATTAAGAAGCCCTTTGTCATTTCCGCCGAACCCGTGCGGGAAGAATACTGCATCCGGTCTCATTCCGGGCGTAATCATTATTTTTAATTTATCGGTTTTCATTCCGTCCTGATTTTCCAAATTCACTTCATCTTTGTTTTCTAATCCCATACTTCTTGCTATGGTTTCGTTTATCCAAAGATGCGGCTCTGATATTAATGTGTTTAACCATGGGTTGCTTTCTGTATCTCCCTGAGTATGAACGGGCATTCTGCCGTATAGCAAACGAAAATAACCTTTCGGCGGATCATTAACCGGTTCGTACTTTGGCAATGGATCAAAGCCTAAATCCTTTAACTCTTTTGAATAAAGATGTACTTTCTTATCCGCTGTTTTGAATGCATAAGATTCTCCCGGGTTCAAATACTGCTTACCTGGAAAAGTAACTACTCCTTCCTTTTGTAATTTCGTATATGAAATGCCTGAATCTTTTAGCTGGTATTTTAATACATCTTCAAATTCATTGTAGGGGTAAAAAGCCGAGAGCCCCAGTCTTTTACCCAGCTCTTTTACTATCCACCATCCTGGACGGGTATTATGTACTCTTTTTACAACAGGCTGCCTTAAAGCTACATATGGTTTATGCCAGCCAGTAACCGTAAATAAAGAGTCGTATCTTTCCAGATAAATATCTTCAGGTAAAACTACATCTGCATACCAGGTAGGCTCTGTCGGGCGAACTTCTACAACACCAAAAAAGTCTAAATTATCTATGGCTTTTTTTGTATCAGCCTGGTTTGGAATGGAATTTAAAACGTTTTGAGCTACTGTTAACCAGGATTTTATAGGATACGGTTTTTGAGAAATTGTTGCTTTTACTAATTCCTGAGTCAATCCTTCCTCAACACTGCCGAACGGATATTTGTAACCGGCTCCGTCAACTCTTTGTCTTTTTGAAACCGGTGAGTCGGGAATATTTAATGCATTATAGCTGTAAGGGAAAGCGGATTTAAGGAAATACCCGCCTTTTTGTCCCCACGTTCCAAGTAAGGCAACAAGAATTGAAATAGCTCTTTCCCGTTGAACATCATTTCCATACCAGGCTACGTGTCTTCCGGGGTGAATAACAACAGCCGGTTTTGCATCCATCATTGCTTTAGCAGTTTCTCGGATCATATTTGCCGGTATCTCAGTTATTTTTTCTGCCCATTCCGGTGTAAAATCTTTAACATGTTCAGTTAGATCTGAAAAACCTACAGTATTATCTCTAACAAATTTTTGGTCATATCCCTTTTGTTTTATTATTTCATTTATCCATGCCAATAATAATGCAGTATCAGTACCTGGTTTTATCGGAAGCCACCATTTGGATTTTCCGGCGGCTGTAGAGAATCTTGGATCGACAGTTATTACTTTTGCGCCTTTTGCAATTCCTTCTGTAAAATCCAGTAGTTGTCCGGTATGTACGTTTTCACCGAGATGACTACCTATAAGAGTTATAACTTTTGCATTTGCAAGGTCTACCCTTTCAGGTGAACCTATATTTTCACCGAAAGTTAATTCAAAACCTACTTCTTGGGAGCCTCTGCATTGTGCGAATGAAGGTGCTGCCTGATTCGGGCTTCCCCAATAATTATACAAATTGTTGAAATGCTCTCCTGATGAGGCGTGTGAAAAAAGTGCGTTAGCTTCCACACCGTATTTTTTAGTTACTGCTAAAAGTTTTTCTGCAGTATAATCCAAAGCTTGTTCCCAGCTTACTTCTTTCCATTTTCCGCTTCCTCTTTCGCCTGAACGAATCATAGGATTCTTTAATCGATCGGTTTCATAAAGAAGGGCAACTCCGGCGTTACCGCGTGCGCAAATTCTTCCACGGTTATTTGGGTTCAGCGGATTACCTTCAATGTTTTTTAAAACACCATCTTCAACTGTCGCAATAATGCCGCAGCGCCAAAAACATTGTTCACATACGCTAGGAATTTTTTCAACTTTTTGAGGATTTTTTTTGACAGCCGCTTTAGTTTTGGAAGAAGAAGTTGATAAACCTACTGCAACTCCAGTTCCAACAGTTCCTCCTATTTTAAGGAAAGACCGCCGGGAAATTTTGTTCGCCAAGCTTTACCTCCGGTTATTTTATATTTAATGACAGAAATAAATTGACTAATAACTGATAAATTATCTTACTTAATTATAGAGACAAATTTATCTTTTAAATATTTGCATTCACCGAAATCTTTATAAACATTACATTCCCGGCATTCATTACTAGCACATTTGTTATTAGTATGATGAAAAGTCCAGCATGGATTTGAGTGCGATTTAATAGCTTCACAATTCCCCTTATCTGAATCTGAGCAATTCATAATTTCCCAACAGGGTATTAACGAATAAATAGTTTTTATTCCGTTTATACTTATTTTACTTTGATTGATTGCTTTTCTTATACAAATTATTCGTTCTATATCCGCCTTTGAATAAAGCCTATGACTGGATTCTTTTTTAAAAGGAACTATAAGCCCTTCTTTTTCATACATCCTTAATGTATGAACAGAAATATTTAAGATTCTAGCTGCTACACTAATCGGGAAAAGAGGTGTTTCTATATTTTCCATAACGGTACTTTATTCGAGTCTGTAATGTTATCATAAAATCATTTTTGATAATTATAAATATCAAATTCTTTGCCAGTTATAAATACTAAATTCTATTATTTAAAATGAAAATAGTCTATTATAAGTTTTCATTAAAAAGAAAGTTTTATAATTATTTCTTTTTGGTGGGAAAAAATTATCAATATTTATAACGAGTAAATAGTTGAGAAATCGCAATTAAACCTATTACATTAAAATGAATTGCAAGACGAAATTGGATTTAAATGAATGAAGACATTTGAATTATTAATTAAAGAAGTTTCAAATTAATTTTGATGAGTTAACTTTTGGACGACAATTTCAAAATCTGATCTTTTATTCATATTGAAAAAAATATCTTTTTTATAAAAGGGAAGTGATTCGGCATCAATTATTTCTGCACCAACTAAATCAACAAGATCCAGAACTTTGCATCTATTTTTTTTTGATTCGCTATTGATGAGACTTTCTTTTTTCTGATTGAGCAATATTCCTTCAGCATTTGGTAAACATTTTTTATCATACGCTCCGCATAACTGTTGAATAAATCCGTCGGCTTTAGCTATAGTTATTGGTTTATCAGTTTTAAATTCAACAAGATATTCTATCATTTTTGTTGTCATTAAAGGAATGTCACATGAGATAATAAAATTTTTATGAGTATGAGAATGTGTTAAGCCTGAATGAATACCTGCTAACGGTCCCATCTGATAATAAATATCATCGTGCATCTCAAGATTTAAAAATTCATAATCCTCATGATTGTTCGTAATTAATAATACTTTAATAAATAAACTCTTCATCAAATCGGCTACGTATTCAATTACGGTCTTATTTCCGATTTGCATTAGTGATTTATTTTCACCCATCCTAGAACTTTTGCCGCCCGAAAGGATTATTCCGGTTATATCATTATGCATTCAACGACTTCTCCTTTATGCGGATTCATTCTTTCTTCTTCAACGATTATCAGACAATTTGATTTACCCATTTCAGCTAAATTTCCTGATGATTGAGAACCGACTTTTTTTACAAGAAATTTGCCCTCATTGTTTTGAGTTAAAAATCCCCGCATAAAATGTCTTTTACTGTCTTCTTTTTTAAGGTCATCTTCAAGCTCAGCAAAATATTTATGAGGATTATTTAATTGAAAAAGTTTTTGAATATTCCTCTGAACAAATAAATAGAAATTTACTAATGAAGAAACTGGATTCCCCGGCAATCCAAATACCAGCGTAAAAGAATCTCCTATTGAATAAGTTCCAAACAAAACCGGTTTGCCAGGTTTAATTTTCACTTTCCAAAATTTGATATCAACACCAAGTTGTTCTAAAACTTCTTTTACATAATCGAATTTACCTTCTGAAACTCCGCCGGTGGTAATTAAAATATCTAGATCACTTTCTAATGCCCATTTTAATCTATCATGAATAAGCTGTTTGTTATCTTTTGCAATTCCAAAATTAACTGAGTGCATATTTATATCTCTAATTGCTGTTATAAGCGAATATAAATTTGAACATCTGATTTTGTCTCCTGTAGGTGTTTCATGAATATCGACTAATTCATTACCTGTCGCAAGGACACCAATTCTTAACCGCTTAAACACTTTTAGAGTTGAACGTCCGCAAGAAGCAGCTACAGCAATATGATGAGGTTTCAGCAAAGTAAATTTTTGAAGAGCAATTTTATCTTTTAATAAATCTTCACCTTTTTTTCTTGTATTGATTTCTTGAGCAAATCTAACATCTTTTTTTAAATAAACATGATTTCCTTTAACATCAACATCTTCAATAGGAATTACCGTATCACAGTTGGGAGGTAATTTGCTGCCTGTCATGATACTTACAGCAGATTTATTATCAATTTTTATTTCATTATAATTGCCGGCCGGAATCTCTCCTATTATTTCCCACTCTCTGACACTAATATTAAAATGAATTGCAAATCCGTCCATTGCGGAATTATCAAAAGGAGGTAGGTTAATGTCTGAGACAACATCTTCGGCTAAAACTCTATTAACAGAATTCAGTAAATCAATTTGTTCCGTTTTAAGTTTTAGATTACCGAACTCGTTTTTTAAAATTTCTTCAGCTTCCTCATAGCTTATCATTGCTTAGCACCTTTATCTTATCATCCACAAAGATTTTTCCCCCTTTAATTACTTTTGCAAATATTCCTTCTCTCGGCATAACGCAATCACCTACTTTAGTAAAAATTGCACATTTTGTATGGCACTCTTTTCCGATTTGTGTAATTTCTAATTGAGCTTCTTTACCAATTTTTATTACAGAACCTATTTGAATTTCAGGAATATTAATAAATTCTGTTGTTATGTTTTCAGCAAATGCACCCGGACGTAATTTCGGAAGACCTTTTTTTCTCATTTTTTCAATACTCTCAACTGCTAAAAAGCTGATCTGCCTATGCCAGTTGCCTGCATGTATGTCTCCTTCAATTCCGTGGTTCTCAATTAAATTTGCAAAGGGAATATTGGTTTTAGGAATACCTCTTTTTTTGCTGATTGATATAGCAATAATACGTCCGGTTGTTTCTAACTTGTTATCATTTTCAATAATATCAATATCTTCTTTATTTAAATTCATAATTTTTCACTAATAATTTATACAATTACTTTGCTTTATAAATGCCGCTTTTGCCGCCTGTTTTTGACTTTAGCTTAATGTTTGTAATTTTTATTGATTTATCTAATGCTTTGCACATATCATAAATTGTAAGCGCTGCAACTGAAGCTGCTGTTAGTGCTTCCATTTCAATTCCGGTTTTTGAAACAGTTTTTGCGAAAGTATTAATTTCTATTGAATTGTTTTTACGATTTAATTTAAAATCGACATTTACTTTTAATATAGGAATGTTGTGGCATAGAGGAATAAGCTCAAAAGTCTTTTTTGCAGCTTGTATTCCTGCAAACATTGCTATAGCCAGTACGTCGCCTTTTTCAATTGTGTTTTGCTTTATGCGAGTAAAAACTTCTTTCGAAACAAAAACTTCGGCGGATGCAGTTGCTGTTCGCAAGGTTTCCATTTTTTCAGAAACATCAACCATTTCAGCTTTACCTTCGGAATTAATGTGGGATAATTTTTTCATATCATCCGCCTATGCTTAACATATTGTTCTCTTCAAGCTTTATCAATTCAGAAATATCTGGATGTACTTGAGGTTTGGGAAGTAATGCCTTCTGTATAAGTTCAGAAATAGCATCATCATTAAAATTCGTATCATTTAGTAATTCTTTGAAGTTCAATTCATTTTCTCCGGAAGAAAATAAGCAGAGTTTCATTTTGCCCCGTGCATCAATTCTCAGCCGGTTGCATGTTCCGCAAAAATGATTTGATATTGAACTTATAAAACTAAGGGTTCCATAATGTCCTTTTATCGAAAAATCCTTTGCAACAAGATTTTTTATGCTTGTGATTTCTTGTAGCTGATATTTTTCTTCAATGATATTTTTTATCTCTTCATAACTAATAAAATCATTTTTATTCCATCTGTTATTTCCGAATGGCATATATTCAATAAATCTCACGTTCATATCAGAACCTATTATGAAATCTACAAAATCCAGGATTTCATCATCATTAATATTCTTCATTACAACAACATTTAATTTTAATGGATTGAAATCAAGTTCGTTGGCTTTTTTGATGGATCTTAGAACTTCTATTAAATTATCTTTCCCGGTGATATATTTATACTTTCCCGGATTCAACGAATCAATACTTATATTTAATCTATCCAAACCATAATTTTTCAGATCAACTAATTTATCCTCTAATAAAGTTCCGTTAGTCGTAAGTCCAACCTCAAAACCATATTTTTGTTTTAGAACAGAAACGGATTGGAAAAAGTTTAATATGTCTTTTCTAACTAATGGCTCGCCGCCAGTAAATCTTATTTTTTTAATGCCTAGTTTACCGGCAAAGATATTTATCAATCTCAGCAGTTCATCGAAGGATAGAATCTGACTTCTCTGAAGTCTATTTATTTTATAATCAGATGGATTGCAATAGATGCAATTTAAATTACACTTATCAGTAAGTGAAATTCTAAGATAATCATGAACTCTGTTAAAACTATCGACTAATGTCTGCATTAAATTGCTTATTCAGTGAAATTATTTTTTATCTTTTTCAACAACATCATCGATCCAGCTAAGAGCAGCCATCATCGAAGGTAAACCGATTGTTGGTAGTGCAAGCATAACAGCATGAACCATTTCTTCTTTCGTTACTCCGGCGTCTATGGCTTTTCTGACATGCGAATGAAAGCCGCCTTCTAATCTAGCTCCCGCTGAAATTCCTAATTTTACTAAAGCTCTGGTTTTATTATCTAAAGGACCTGAGGCATGAACTGCATCTCCCAAAGCTTCATACGCTTCGGCTACTTTTGGGAAATCTTCTTTGAATTTTTTAAATCTTTTAGGAACGGACATTTTTAAACCCTCTTTTATTAACTAATATCTATAACTTGTTCAAATAAATAGAAAATTATCATTTAAAATTTAATATTTATAAATATCAAGTATTTTGCCAAGAATAAAAGCTTCAAATTTTAGTGATAATTAAGTATTACTTATATTAATTCTCACCAGTGGAAAAAGGTTCTTCTTAATTAAAAGAATAGAACACGGACAACACGCCTGCGTGCCGAAACTTATACTGCTCGAAACACTTCGGCGTGCAGGCACGGATTACACGGATTTACACTGAAATACAAAAAGTTAGACTAATTTAATCTGTCTTCTAGTTAGTGATCTTTCGATTATTAGTAAATATTTTTCTTTTAAATTCTGCTTTTTTACCAAAATTCAATAATAAGCCTACCTCTATATTTGTTGCTTTTAGGTAATTAATCAACTGAGCTTCGTGTTCCTCGCATAATGATTCGGCAGCTTTTAATTCAACAATGACTAAGTTGTTTACGATTAGATCAGCATAGTAATCACCAACTTCATAACCTCGATAGAATACTTTAATGTTCTTCTGCTTTTCTACTTGCAAATTCATTTTCTTTAATTCAATGTAAATAGAATTTTCATAAACTTTTTCTAGAAAGCCGTATCCAAGAAAATCATTGACGATAAAAAAAGCTTTGATAATTTTAGACGTTAAATCTTCGTGCAGCATTCTTCTCTCCCTTTTTAATTTAAGAATTTAAACCCTTGATACATGTAGTTATTAGAACACGGACGACACAGATTACACTGATTTTCACAGAATGTTCACTTGAAATTAAAGAATTATTTTTTGAAATCAATATTTTAGGAAAAATCAATAAGATAAATAATTGCAAAATTTAATTTTTTTCCGTGCTAATCCGCGTTGTCAGTGTCATCCGTGTTCTATTCGGATGTAGCTTACATC
>Ga0102950_1000193_pt1 | contig 15908 bp, 14 predicted proteins | sample SalPon2A_B_D2_MG_FD_78505 | JGI IMG/M metagenome (GOLD analysis project Ga0102950, IMG submission 78505) | Soil microbial communities from South San Francisco under conditions of wetland restoration - Salt Pond MetaG R2A_B_D2_MG | ecosystem: Environmental > Terrestrial > Soil > Wetlands | place...
ATACCTGCTTTTTAATGAAGGGTATTACTCAAAAACCCGGAATAAAATATTACAAAAGGACCTGTGCCTCGAAGCAATGCGGCTGTGTATACTTCTTACGGAAAATGAAGGAACCAATCTTCCTAAAACCAATGCTTTGCTTGCGCTGATGTGCTTCCACGCCTCGCGTTTCGATGCGCGTCAGAACCCCGATGATTCATTCATAAGTTACGAGGAGCAGAACGAGGAATTATGGGATAAAGGTTTAATAAAAAAAGGCATGGAATATCTCGAACTTTCAATGCGGGGCAGCGAATTCAGTTCATACCACGTTGAGGCGAAAATTGCCGGCTGGCACTGCATAAAAGAAGACACGAGCGGGAAATGGATTGAAATTTTAAGTCTGTACGATCAGCTCCTTGAATTTAATTATTCACCGGGTGGCGCGCTTAACAGGATATTCGCGCTATATAAAGTAAAGGGCGCGGAAACCGCTTTGATTGAAGCGCAAAGACTGGATTATGTTCACAGCCATTTCTATTTTTTACTGCTCGGTAAACTTTACCAGGAAATTGATATAGAAAAAGCGGAATTGAATTATAAGAAAGCAGGTAAACTGGCCAGGACGCGGGCTGAAAAACAATTAATCAGCGAAAAAATAAATAACCTGCGAAAGGGAGTTATATGAATCAAAAAGCCGATAAATTTTTTAGCAAAGCCAGAAAGTGGGGTAAAGAACTAGAGACACTGAGAACCATTATTCTTGACTGCGGGATAACCGAAGAGTTTAAATGGATGCATCCCTGTTACACTTTCAGGAGAAACAACATTGTTTTAATACATGGATTTAAACAATATTGTGCCATATTGTTTTTCAAAGGAGCACTGTTAAAGGATACTGAAGGTATTCTGGTCCGACAGACGAAGAATGTACAGGCAGCACGCCAGGTCCGCTTCACCAGTGTCAGGGAAATAGTCCGGATGGAATCCATACTTAAAGCTTATATTTATGAAGCAGTTGAAGTGGAAAAAGCGGGTTTGACTGTTAAGCTCAAAAAAACTTCAGAATTCAAGATGACAGAAGAATTCAAAAATAAACTGGATGAAAATCCCTCCCTGCAGAAGGCCTTTAAAGCTTTGACACCGGGAAGACAGAGAGGGTACCTCCTTTATTTTTCAGCGCCCAAACAATCTAAAACCAGGATATCAAGGATTGAAAAATGTATGGGACAGATTATGGACGGCAAAGGATTAAATGACCGTTAAATTTACCGCGCTGATTTACACAGGCGAATGTAAACTTTCATATTAAAAAAAGGGTAATGCCCTAATTTCACTTAGAGAGTTGGTCAAATTAATTGTCATTCTGAATTTATTTCAGAATCCTATAAATAAATCGATCCTGAATCAAGTTCAGGATGACCTGATGTGAAATTAGGACATTACCAAAAAAAGAGGATAGAGATTAATACTATCAGCATATTAGGATGCGGATGGCTGGGACTTCCCCTGGCAGTAAATTTTATTAACAGGGGTTATAATGTTAAAGCTTCAACGACATCGGGAAATCGTCTGGCGGAATTATCGGCACAAAAAATAGAGCCTTACATTATCGAGCTTGAAAACCTGCCGGGTAATATTTCCGCTTTTCTTAAATCGGATACCCTGATAATTAACATCCCATCGAAGAACATAAATGGATTCAGAAACCTTGTAAAGGAAATAGAAAAGTCAGGGATAGAAAAAGTAATATTTGTCGGCTCCACTTCTATATATGAAGACAATAACAAAACCATTTATGAAGACGATGGTGAAGAATCTTCAACAAGTCCATTTTTTTCAATTGAGAACCTGCTACTGAATAGCGGAAAATTCAGAACCACTATACTTAGGTTTGGAGGATTAATTGGTTATAGCCGGAATCCGGGAAGGTTTTTTGCGAATGGAAGGCCGGTCGCGAACCCGGAAGCAAATATAAATATGATTCATCGCGATGATTGCATAGAAATTATTGATCAGATCATCGAACAATCAGTATGGGGCGAAGTTTTTAATTGCTGTGCGGATACTCATCCAACAAAAAGGAAATTTTATACTTTGGCCGCAAAAAACATCGATGCCCAGGTACCTAACTTTGAAGAGTCCGCAGATAAAAAATATAAAATTATCAGCAACGAAAAAATTAAAAAATTTTTGAATTACGAATTTAAATACCCGGACTTAATGAAAATCAATTTCAGCTGAACGCGCCGGGATAGTTTCTCTCCGCGATATCGCTCCACTGCGAGATGCTTTTCTGGAATTTGCTGTATGAGTCGAAAATCTTTTTGCTCTTCGGATCTGAATTAATAATATCAGTAATAACTTCCTTCGTCATCCTTTTGAATACATCCAGAACTTCAGCGGGGAATTCCCTGAACTGAACGCCCTCCGATTTCATTTTAAAATAGTACTCGGTATTCTTCGCCTCGAACCCGGAAAGCATCATTACGTTTGAAGCGGCGGCAGCGGTTTTTATTACTTCCCTTAAATCATCGGGCAGTTCGTCGTAGGCATTTTTATTTATTAGTAATTCAAGCGGCGAGCCAGGCTCGTGCCATCCGGGGTAATAATAATATTTCGCTATTTTATTGAATCCCATAAGATAATCGTGGTAGGGGCCGACCCATTCAAGCGCGTCGATTACTCCTCTTTCCAGGTCGGTGTAAAGCTCGCCCGCCGGCGACAGAATAGATGAGGCGCCCGCTTTTGAAATTACCTTTCCGCCGAGACCGGGCATCCTGATTTTCAATCCCTTTATATCCTTAACAGAATTAATTTCTTTGTTGTACCACCCGCCCATCTGCGCGCCGGTATTTCCGCAGGGCATGGGCACAAGACCGTAAGGAGCGTACAATTCCTGCCATAGTTTTATTCCCTCGCCTTCGTAAAACCATGCATTCACTTCCTGTGCATTCATCCCGAAAGGAACACTCCCGAAAAACTGCGCAGCCGGGGATTTGCCCGCCCAGTAATATGCCGCACCGTGGCCCATTTCAGCAACACCCTGCGAAACAGCATCAAAAGTTTCAAGCGCGGGCACAAGTTCGCCACCGCCGTAAACGTGTATTTTTAGTCTTCCGCCAGACATTTTGCCAACCCACTCTGCGAATTTATCAGCATACTCACCAAGCAAAGGGAAATGAGGAGGCCAGGTTGTGACCATTTTCCAGTCATAAGTTTTGCCGGTATTTACAGAAACATTTTTTCCTTTTTCATCTGTACTGCATCCTGCAAGAAATGTGGCACCGCTTCCGGCAGCTATGGCGGCAACAGATGCAGTTTTTAAGAACTCCCTTCTTTGAATTTTCTTCATTTTATCCTCATTAAGTTTGGCGATGATGCATAAATTATTCAAATATTCAGTTTATTAAAAATTAAAATTCAGATTTTTTCCATAATATTTCTTAAAAAAGTTAATTTTAGGTGTGAAATAAATTATATTTCATTTGGCGTGGGACTTCATTTTTTTAATTGGTCAGGTAAAAAATAAAAATTACTAAAAACATTTATAGAACTTGTCAAAATTAAAATCCAAAATAACACAAAGTAAGCATTACACTACAGTTGAGTTAAGACTTACCGATTTTTTTATAACTGTCGGTGGAATCGCTGCCTTCACCGTTATGTTTTTCAAAAATGTTTTTTTGCCTCCTTATGAATTTTCTGAGATAAGAAAACATATGGATGAGCTTGGAGTAAAAACTCTTCCGATTGTGGGTGTTACCGGGTTTATCATCGGTTTTGTGCTTGCTATGCAGAGCCAGCCGATTATGGCAAGATTTGGAGCGGAATCATTTTTACCAAGTATGGTTGCACTGTCAGTAACCAGGGAACTTGGTCCTGTGCTAACAGCACTTATTTTTGCAGGGCGGGTTAGTTCCGGTATTGGCGCTGAACTTGGATCAATGAGAGTTACAGAACAGATTGACGCAATGGAAGTTTCAGCAATAAATCCTTTTAAGTTTCTTGTAGTAACCAGGGTGCTGGCCTGTACATTTATTTTGCCGATGCTGACCGTATTTGTCGATTTTATCGCCATTTTCGGCGGGTATGTTGCAGTAGCGCTTTTACTGAATATGAATTTTCAACTATACGTAAATTCGCTACTTCCCTCACTTCTGTTTTCAGATGTACTGCCCGGGATCGCAAAAACATTTGTCTTCGGATTTATTGTCGGTATGGTAGGTTCGTACAAGGGCTATACTGCAGAGAATGGTACAGTTGGAGTTGGTAAAGCTTCTACCAGTTCGGTTGTAATGGCTTCACTTTTGATTCTGGTATTTTATACTATACTTGTAAAAATTACATTATTTTTCTGGCCTATATGATAGTAGAAATAAAAAATCTTTCCAAAGCATTTGATGATCACGTTGTGCTCGATGATGTTTCCTTAAAGATAAGAGAAGGGGAAAATTTTGTTGTATTCGGCAGGAGCGGAACAGGCAAAAGTGTACTCCTGAAATGTATTGTTGGGCTCCTGGTTCCGGATGCGGGTGAAATATTTGTTGACGGTAAAGATATATTATTGATGAAGGAAAAGGAATTAAATAAAATAAGAAAACAGATAGGGTTCCTGTTCCAGGGTTCTGCACTTTACGATTCAATGACAGTTAGAGAAAACCTGGAATTTCCGCTGATAAGGAATTTCGATTTTACAGCAGATGAAATAAATGAAAAAATAATAAAAGTTCTTGAAAAGGTTGACCTGATTGAGGCGATTGATAAAATGCCCGCCGAACTTTCAGGTGGAATGAAAAAAAGGATTGGACTTGCCAGAACAATTATTACTGAACCACAGTTAATTTTGTACGATGAGCCGACCACAGGTCTTGATCCGATTACAACAAAAGAAATCAGCCGCCTGATTGTAGATCTGCAGGAAGACTTAAATGTTACAGCAGTGGTAGTTACTCACGATTTAATTTGTGCACATATAATTGCTGACCACGCTGTTGTGTTGAAAGACGGCAAAATAAGATACGAAGGTGATTTAGATAAACTAACTGCTACCGATGATGAATTCCTTATCGATTTTTTCGACAGGGAATTTTTTGAAGAACAAAAAGGGAGTAAATAATGGCAAAGAACGCTGCCCCGGTAAGACTCGGGATATTTATTGTTTTAGGTTTTGTACTCTTTGCAGTTGGAATTTTTATGGTCGGGAAAAAAGGTGCAATCTTTGGAAGCAGTTTCAATGTTAGCGCTTATTTTTCTAATGTCCAGGGATTAAGAAACGGTGCGGTTGTGCGTTTAAATGGCATCGACGTCGGAAGTGTAAAATCGATCCAGATTGTTTCGGATACAACCGGGCGTGTCCAGGTTAAAATGTCACTTTCACAGGATATCCATAGATTTATCAGAACTGATACCAAAGCCTCAATAGAGACAGAAGGACTGGTCGGGAATAAAGTGGTCGTTTTGAAAATAGGAGGCAGCACCAGCGAAGAAGTAAGTGATGGCGGAATTATTCAGACAGAAGAACAACCAACTTTTACTGCAATTATTGCAGAGACACAGGGCGTAATAAAATACACAAAAGATATGACCAAAAGCCTGGCAGAAATAACCGAAAAAGTTAACAACGGTAAAGGTTCAATCGGTAAACTTCTGAACGATGACAGGTTGTACAGGAATGCTGCGGATCTTACAGAGCAGGCTAATGTTAGTTTAAAAGGAATCACCAAAGAATTAGAGAAAGTAACCGGTCTGTTTGATAAACTCGGGGTAGGCGTACAGGATGTGGTTAATAATGTTAACCATTCGATTGTAAGGCTTGATACAATAATGGCCGGTGTTCAGAGCGGTAAAGGCATGCTTGGTCAAATGCTTGTTGACGGAAGCAAATACGACTCAACATTCTCGGTTACTATGCAGAATATCCAGAGTACCTCAGAAGCTGCAAGACTGGCAGCTTCACGCCTCGCAGAAAACATGGAAGCTTTGAAACATAACTGGCTGTTCAAGAGTTATTTTGAAAACAGGGGCTACTGGGATAAAGCAGAGTATGAAAATGATATAAATAAAAGCCTGGATGAATTAAAACTGAAGATGAAAGAAATTAATGACAGAATTGAGGAACTAAAAAGTCTTCAGAGTGAAAAATAACAATTTTTTATATAGCCCTGATTTTATTTACTGTCATCCCGAACTAGACTCGGGAGCGGCTTTTTATATAGATTCTGAAATAAACCTGCCTGCTGGCAAAGGCAGGTTCAGAATGACAACCAGGTTATTGTTTGGAAATGATGAAATTAGGACACTACCAAATCTTCTTTTAATTTATTAAAAATTAACACCTTACGGCTGATTCATTCCTAAGATAAAAGACAGGATTATAACACCTGTTTTTACCTCTTTTGTTTCATTTTTTTTTGTAAATTGAACACTTGATTAATTTGAACCCCAAAACTCGTATTTAATATTTAATGGCTGCGACGAATAAAAAAGAAAAAAAGATAGTTATTCGCGGTGCGAGAGAGCACAATCTCAAAAACCTTACTTTCGAAATTCCGCGAAATAAGCTTGTTGTATTTACCGGCGTTAGTGGAAGCGGAAAATCATCTCTTGTTTTCGATACAATTTATGCCGAAGGACAGCGCAGGTATGTTGAAAGTCTTTCAGCATATGCGCGCCAATTCCTGGAAAGAATGAACAAGCCCGACGTTGATTATATCCAGGGAATAAGTCCCGCTGTGGCGATAGAACAAAAAACCGGCTCAAGAAATTCACGTTCCACTGTTGGAACGAGTACAGAAATTTATGATTACCTGCGCCTGCTTTTTGCAAGAGTTGGAAAAACAATTTGTTTCCAGTGTGGAAAAGAAGTTAAAAAAGATACAACTTCTTCTGTTTCTAACTGGCTGGAAGAACAGGAAGAGGGGGCAAAATTTTATCTTACCTTCCCGTTGCACGAACACAAAGGCAGAACTTTAAAAGAAGAGATTGAACTTATCAAAAAAAGAGGTTTCTTCAGGATCTATAACAATGGCAAAATGATTGATCTGAACGAAGTTAACTCTCTGCCTAAAAAGAAAAAAAGTGTAAGGGTTATTGTTGAACGTTTTAAAGTTGCTAAAGGAAAAGTAAGAGAAAAATTATCCGATTCAATCGAAGTAACTTTTAAAGAAGGTGAAAACAGGCTCGTTCTGATTAATGCTGATTCAGGTAAAGAAAAAGAATTTAACAAGTTTTATGAATGCTGCGGTATAAGGTATGAAGAACCCGAGCCGAGGTTTTTTTCATTCAATAATCCTTTTGGTGCATGCCCTGTCTGCCAGGGATTTAGCAAGACAGTTGGAATTGATATGAATCTTGTTGTTCCCAAACCCGAACTTACAATTTCGGAGGGAGCAATCGCGCCATTTCGTTCTGCAAAATACAGCACTCATTTGCGGGACCTTGTTCAAAATGCAAAGGCCTTTAATCTCCCGCTGAATATTCCGTTTCAGGATCTGACCAGTGAGCAGCTTACTCTTATCATGAAAGGTTTCGGGGATTATATCGGGATAGATAAGTTTTTTGAAAAACTGGAAAAAAAGACATACAAAATGCACGTGCGTGTGCTTTTGAGCAGGTACAGAGGTTATACTCTTTGTAAAGCCTGCAAAGGCACACGTTTAAGAAGAGAAGCCCTGCAGGTAATGGTTGGAGGGAAATCAATTTACGATGTTGTAAAACTGCCAATTGAACACTCCCTGGAATTCTTTAATAAACTGGAACTTTCAGATTATGATATGAAAGTCGGGGAAAGAGTGCTGAAGGAAATAATAAAGCGCCTGACTTTTCTCGACAACGTTGGGATTGGCTATTTGACGCTGGAGAGATTAAGCAGTACGCTTTCCGGAGGAGAAACGCAAAGAATAAATCTTGCAACTTCCCTGGGTTCTTCATTAGTAGGAACTTTATACGTTCTTGATGAACCGAGTATAGGTTTACATCCGAGAGATAATGCACGCCTGATAAATATTTTGAAAAACCTTCGCGATATCGGCAATACAGTACTGGTTGTAGAACACGATCCCGAAATGATGAAAGAAGCTGACATACTGATTGATATGGGACCAAAAGCGGGAATTGGTGGTGGTGAAATTATTGCAATGGGAAATTATGATGAAGTAATGAAAAATAAGAATTCACTCACCGGAAAATATTTGTCAGGAAAGAAAAAAATCCCTGTTCCTTCTGAAAGAGACAAAAGCAAATCGAAAGAAATTGTAATTACGGGAGCGAGCGAAAATAATTTAAAAAATATAGATGTTACAATCCCGCTGAACAAATTTGTAGTAATAACTGGTGTCAGTGGATCTGGTAAAAGCACTTTAATCCACGATGTACTTTATTCAGGATTATCAAAAAAATTGGGTGCAGCCATTTCTGAAGTTGGAAAAGTTATTGAGATTACCGGATCTGCCTATCTTGATAATGTAGAAATTGTTGATCAGTCACCAATTGGAAAAACACCCCGTTCAAATCCCATAAGCTATATTAAAGCATACGAATTAATCCGCGAGTTGTTTGCATCAACTCACCAGGCACGGGCACGGGGATATAAGCCGGGATATTTTTCATTTAATGTTCCCGGCGGAAGATGTGAGACCTGTTCCGGTGATGGATTTATAAAAGTAGAAATGCAGTTCCTGGCAGATCTGTACCTGATTTGTGATGATTGCGGCGGGACTAGATTTAAAAAAGAAATTCGTGAGATTACATACAGGGGGAAAAATCTTGTAGATGTTCTTGATATGACAGTTGATGAGGCAGTCAATTTCTTTAAAGATGAAGAAAAAATAGTGAGATACATTAATTTGCTTGCTGATGTCGGACTTGGATATATAAAACTTGGTCAGCCATCAAATACTCTTTCCGGCGGTGAAGCACAAAGGATTAAACTTGCGTCTCATTTAACAAAACAGCGCGAAAGAAAACACTCATTCTTTATATTTGATGAACCTACAACCGGTTTGCATTTTGATGATATTTCTAAATTGCTGAGTTGTTTCAGGCTGCTGCTTGAAAGAAATAATTCTATAGTCATAATTGAGCATAATCTCGATATTATAAAATGTGCGGATTACATAATTGATCTTGGACCGGATGCAGGTGAAAAAGGCGGGGAAATTGTGGCTACAGGTACGCCGGAAGAAATAGCACTAAATAAGAATTCCTGGACGGGCAAATACCTGAAGGAATATTTAAAGTAATTTAATTCTACAACTGCCTTATCAGGCAAAAAATTCATATTTTAAGCAAGACCAATTCTACATTTTACATTATTCATTCTAAATTAATAATGGCCTGGTTAATACTTTTTATAGCAGGAATTTTTGAGACAGCCTGGGCAATCGGGATGAAATATTCCGAAGGATTCACAAAATTCTGGCCCACCGTTTTTACCGTAGTCTGCATTTTTATAAGCATGGGACTGTTGGCGTATTCTTTAAAATGGTTGCCGGTAGGTACTGCATATGCTGTATGGACAGGAATTGGTGCGGTAGGAACAGCAATACTTGGAATAATACTTTTCGGTGAATCGAAAGAATTTATGCGTATATTTTTTATGTTTCTGATAATAGTTGGTCTTGTTGGATTGAAGATTTATTCTACTAATTAAATTAATTTGAAAATGGATAAAACCCGTTGCGGATGGTCAACAAATGATCCGCTTTATATAAAATACCACGATGAAGAATGGGGAGTTCCGTGTCATAGCGACAGAAAATTATTTGAGATGCTGATACTTGAAGGATTCCAGGCTGGACTAAGCTGGATTACGATTCTAAAGAAAAGAAAGAATTTCAAGAAAGCATTCGATAATTTCGATCCTAAGAAAATCATTAAATACGATTCAAGGAAAATAAATCAACTTATGAAGGATGAAGGCATTATTCGTAATAAATTGAAAATAAATGCCGCTAAAATTAATGCAAAATGTTTTTTTGAAGTGAAGAAAGAATTCGGAAGTTTTGATAAATATATATGGCAATTTGTAAAGGGGGAACCCAAAATCAATAAATTTAAGACTCTGAAACAGGTTCCCGCAAAAACTGTTGAAAGTGATGTGATGAGTAAAGATTTGAAAAAACGTGGATTCAAATTTGTTGGTTCAACTATCTGTTACGCTTTTATGCAGGCGACCGGAATGGTAAATGATCACGTGAAAGAATGTTTCAGGTACACTGAATTGAAATAAATTGGACTGGTTATTTTTATAATCAAAACATATTTTAAAGTATATATCTGGAAGTAATATGATTAGCAAGGAACTACTTAACGTACTCTGTTGCCCTGAGACGAAAGCAGAACTCGTACTTGATGGCAGCACACTCGTCTCAACAGATAAGGACACAAGAAGACGTTACAGGATTGAAGAAGATATTCCCATAATGCTGATTGATGAATCCGAACAGCTCTCTGTTGAAGAATGGGAAGCTATTATGAAAAAGCACGGTAAAACAGCAGGCTAAATATGGATCCAATTAATATTATTGCGGGACTAAATTTAATTGCAACATTTGGGGCCAACATTACCGGTGCAAAGAAAGGGTTAAAATCAACTGTATCAGTTACCAGGGAAAAACCGGATACATTCCTTCAGAAAATTCCACTTGTCCTTTCCATTCTTACGTTGATTTTGTTCATACTTGGTTTATTCCGGGTTGGAACATTTTCTTACGAAGACAGTTATCAAACTTTAAGGCTCGCAGGATTATTAATTTATCTTATCTTCTCATGGATACAGATTAATGCTTACAAAACACTCGGCGATAATTACTCTCAGGAAGTATTGATACATAAACATCACAAACTGGTAACTAAAGGTATTTTTAAAACAATCAGGCATCCGCAGTATTTATCACAAATTTTAATGGATTTGGGAGCGGGAATCGCAGTGTTGAGTTACCTGGTAATTCCGCTGGCATTGATTGAAATACCGGTTTTAATTATGCGTGCTTCTCTGGAAGACAAATTACTCGCGAAACATTTTAAAGAGGAATTCAGGAATTATAAGTCTAAAAGCGGGTTTATGATTCCATTTATTGGATAAAAATTCTTTATTTTATAGATAAATGAAAAACAAAATTTTATTTCTATTCATATCGCTTTTTACACTCACTTCTTTTGCGCAAAAATCTTCTACGCTTGAATTAATCAATGGCTTAAAAAGTAAAAAAATTCCGGTTTATGAAAGATCAGGTACCATTTATTTCTCATTGGAATCTTTTGCAAAAGCCCTGTCATTAAATTCTTATTATAATTCAGCTTCTGAAAAAATTGAATTAAAGTTTGATGATTATAATCTGAAATTCACTGCGAGGAATCCATTTGTAGTATTAACTTCAAACAGTGACAATAAAGTAAAAGTTTATCAGCTGCCTACTTCAACTTATCTTATTTATAACCAGATATTTGTTCCCCTGAAATATGCTATTGAACCGCTGCAAATAGCACTCGATAAAAATCTTATTTTAGATAAAAACAGACACCTTGTTCTTACAACAAGGACAGAGGATACACAAACTGTGAACGACAACAGGTATAGCAGTTATGATATTCCCGGAATTTCTATAAATGAAAAGGCTAACGGTACTTTAATCAGAGTGAAATCTTCTAAAAGGATTCCAAGTTATACGAGTGATTTTAAAGATGGTGTTCTTTCTATTATTTTCAGAGATGTTCATGCTGATGTTGGAAATATCTCGGAAGAAGGCCCGGGCGGACTCGTAAAAAAAATAAAGGTTAAGAATGTCGGGAATGATACTGAGTTCCACTTCAAAGTAGGGAAAGAATATACTACCAGCGAGGTTCTTAATGCTGATAAAGGTGATGACATCCTTATTACTTTACACAATAAAGTTTTTGATGATAATGATGACAACGATAAAAATAAATCGAAATGGAATTTTGATGTAATTGTAATTGATGCCGGGCACGGCGGTGTTGATCCGGGAACTATAGGTGTTGGGGGATTAAAGGAAAAGGATATTACTCTTGGCATTGCTTTAAAACTTGGACGCTTAATAGAAAAAAATATTAAGGATGTAAAAGTAGTTTACACCAGAAAACGCGATGTAGCAGTTGATCTTTATAAACGCGGAAAAATTGCAAATGAAAAAGGTGGAAAACTTTTTATTTCCATCCACTGTAATTCCACTCCTCACAAACCAAGTAACGTGGAAGGGTTTGAAGTTTACCTGCTGCGTCCGGGCAGAACAAAAGAGGCAATCGCAATTGCAGAAAGAGAGAACAGTGTAATTCAGTACGAGGATAACCCGGCGCGCTACCAGAAACTTACGGATGAAAACTTTATACTTGTTAGCATGGCTCAATCGGCATACATGAAATATTCTGAAGAATTTTCGGATATTCTGAACAAGCAGATGGGAAGTGAATTAAATATTGATTCCAAAGGTATTAAGCAGGCCGGATTTTATGTGCTTGTTGGTGCCTCAATGCCAAGTGTTCTGATTGAGACAGGATTTCTTTCCAATTACCACGATGCAGCTATATTAAAGACTAAAAAGGGGCAGGAGAAAATTGCCAAGGCTATATATGAAGCAGTTAAAAGATTTAAAACTCAATACGAAAGAAGCCTGAATTCTAATTAACTTTTATTACTTGATCCATTCCTCCTTTTTTCAATCCATTTCTAATTATTTATTACCACCCATATTTTATTTAAAATTTAACTTGACACGTATTATAAAATTTTTGTAGTTTTGGAAACTAAATAAACGATATAAGTTTCCATTACTTGTATCCTTTGAAAATAGGCGGTATTTACCGTTTTTTTTAGACTCACGAGGAAACGCAGTAAACTAAATTAGTTTCCAAAGATAAAGGAAGTTGAGAAATTGGAAGAAAATGAAGTAAAAGAAAGAATTCTGATAAAGGCGGAGGAAATATTTTCTCAGTATGGTTACACCCGGGTAAGAATGGATGAAATTTCAGATAGTCTGGGAATAAGTAAAAAGACTCTTTATAAATATTTTGACAGTAAAGAACAATTGATGAGAGAAATTGTTGAGCAGATGAAAATGAGAATTAAAACCAACTGCCATATTATTTGTGATGACCAGGACGTGGATTTTATCCATAAGCTAAAAAAACTTATGAATTATATAGCTAAACAATCATCAAGATTGCGGGGTGCTTTGCCAGAGGATTTGCAGAAAAATCTTCCGGGCATATGGGAGGGGATTAATGAATACAGAAAAAAGGAAGCATTTACTAAGTTCAGCGATCTTATTGAAGAAGGCGTAAGAAAAGGCGCATTCAGGCAAGATATCGATCAGCAAATTATTGTACTAATGTATGTGAACGCAATTTCAGAATTAGTAAGACCTGATGTTTTGGCAAATCTGCCTTATACAGGTGATCAGGTTTTTGAAACAATAATTAAGATAATGTTTGAAGGAATTTTTACGGATGAAGGTAGAACAAAATACCTGTCATCCAATAATATTGATAAAAAAGATTAAGGAGATATGATAAATGAGCTCGAATAAAATTAGAATATTTTTGCTTGTGATGTTGGGGATATCAATTTCATTATCCGGGTATGCACAGGATAAAAAGAAAATGACAGTGGAGGAAAGCGTAAAGGTAGGTCTTGAGAACAGCAATTTTCTGCATAGTTCAAAGATGAATATGAAATATGCAGAGGCAAAATCAAAAGAGGTAAATACGTTTCGTTTGCCATCACTTACTTTCGGAGCATCTTATACAAGGTTGAGCGAAGTAGATCCGTTTTCAGTAAGTACTCCGTTCGGAAATTTTAATATTTCACCAGCAATTTTTAATAATTATAATTTTAAAGTGACTCTTCGGCAGCCTTTATTTACGGGCTTTAATCTTGAGAGTAACTCTAAAATGGCAGACTTGAGTTATAAAGCATCTAAGGAAGATTTTAACAGTGATAAAAATGAGCTGATCTATAATATTAAAAATGCATACTGGGGATTATTTCAGGCAAACCAGATAAAAAAAGTCACTGAAGAAAACGTTGCCCAGATTCAGGCTCATTTAACTGATGTAAAGAATTTATTTGACCAGGGACTTGCAACAAAAAATGATATGTTAAAAGTTCAGGTTCAGCTTGGAGAGGCGCAGTTAAGATTAATCGATTCTAAAAACGCAGTAAAAATTGCAAATATTAATCTTGATAACATACTCGGTATTTCTCTTTCGACCGAAATTGAGCCAGTTAATAATATTGAAAAACGATCGAAAGATGTGAGTGATCTGGGCAACCTGCTGGATAAAGCTTATAGCGTACGCCCGGAATTGAAATCAATGGACTACAGAGTGAAAGCAAGTGAGTCCGGAATTACAGCTGCAAAATCAGACTGGTGGCCTCAGCTTTACCTGACCGGAAACTATTATTATTCACGCCCTAACCAGCGAATTCTCCCGACTCAGGACAAATTTAACGGCACATGGGATGTAAGCGTTTCGATGTCTTTTAATCTGTGGAATTGGGGAGCAACTTCAGACAGGACAGATCAGGCTGAAGCACAATTTGAGCAGGCTAAAGACGGTTATAAAATTTTAAAGGACAGGGTTACTCTTGAAGTCACCCGGAATTACCTGAACATTAATAAGTCAAAAGAAAGAATGACTGTTTCAGAACAAAGTGTAGATCAGGCAGAGGAAAATTATAAAGTAACGGACGAAAAATTTAAAAACGGCCTTGCACTGAATTCAGATCTTCTTGATGCAGAAGTTGCATTATTGCAGGCTAAAACAAATTACATTCAGTCTGTAGTGGATTATGAACTGGCACTCGCACAATTAAAAAAATCAATTGGGGAATAAGTAATAAAGGTGAAAAAGAAAGTGAAAAAAACGAAATATATTTCAATAACAGTTTTAGTGCTTGCTGTAATAATAGCAGTATTATTTTACAATAAAGCTAAAATGAAGGCCGATACGGCAAATCTGAAATTTGATTCTTATCCTGTTACTATAGCAAAAGTTGAAAAGAAACAGGTAACCAAGAATCTTGAGCTAGTGGGTACAATCCAGGCAAACAAAGATGTTGCAATTATTGCAGAAGCACAGGGCAGAGTGGTAAAGGTTAATGCAGAGGTCGGTGATTATAAAACTGCGGGATCTGTTTTAATACGGATTGATGATGAATTAAAACTTGCTGCTATGAAAGCAGCGCAGGTTAGTTTTGAAAAGTCAAAGAAAGATTATGCAAGATTTCAGGCATTGTACAAAGGAAACTCTGTAACCGATTCACAACTTGAAGCCGCAAAACTTGCTTATCAATCAGCTGAGACACAATATATCGTAGCAAAACGACAGTACGAGGATACGAAGGTAACAACACCAATTTCAGGCGTGGTAACTTCCCGGCTTGTTGATGTTGGGAATTATGTAAAGATGAATACACCGGTTTCGAATGTTGTTGATATCTCAAAATTGAAAGTAAATGTGAATGTTTCTGAGAGCGATGTATTTAAGATGAAAGTGGGAGATAAAGTTGAAATAACCACGGAAGTTTATCCGGGTGTAGTATTCAACGGTAAAATTGCAACAATTAGCTCTAAAGCAGATGAAGCACATACTTATCCGGTAGAAGTTGATCTTCCAAATTCAAATCAGCATCCGCTCAAAGCAGGGATGTTTGGGATGGCAAATTTTATTTCTCTCACTAAAGGTGATGCATTGCTGATTCCAAGAGAAGCATTGATAGGAAGCATTAAAGATCCGGAAGTCTATGTAGTTGAAAACAATACTGCCAAACTCGTAAAGCTGGTAATCGGTAACACATACGATAATTACCTTGAAGTTATTAGCGGATTGAAAGAAGGCCAGGAAATTGTTGTTAACGGACAAAACAATATAGAGGACAATAATAAGGTCACTATTATTAATAAATA
>Ga0102950_1000194_pt1 | contig 15870 bp, 14 predicted proteins | sample SalPon2A_B_D2_MG_FD_78505 | JGI IMG/M metagenome (GOLD analysis project Ga0102950, IMG submission 78505) | Soil microbial communities from South San Francisco under conditions of wetland restoration - Salt Pond MetaG R2A_B_D2_MG | ecosystem: Environmental > Terrestrial > Soil > Wetlands | place...
TAGAATTAAAAACTAATCCCGGGAAAGAATTAAAGAATTTGTTGCTTGGTGGAGGATTTGTAAATAACGATCTGGTTAAGACTGCCATTAATAATGGGTGGAAAATTTCTAAAGTTTATGGCTCAAGTGAAACTTCTTCTTTTGTAACTATGGTTGGAGAAAAAGTAGTTTTCAAAAAAATGTATTCATCGGGGAAAATTTTACCACCAAATGAAATTTATATTCTTGGCGAATCAGGACAAAAGCTTCCTGCCGGTAAATCGGGTGAAATAGTTGTAAAAAGTGATTCTGTAATGAAAGGATATATAAATAACGAAAAAGAAACGAGTAATAAATTAAAAGAAGGAATGTATTTCAGCGGTGATATCGGATATCTGGATGAGGAAGGATATTTGTTTGTTGAAGCACGCAGAAATGACCTGATAATTTCAGGGGGAGAGAATATAAATCCGCTTGAAGTTCAGAAAGCTATTCTCGAAAACCCGGATATTAAAGATTGCTATGTGTTTGGACTCGAAGATAAAACCTGGGGACACATAGTAACCGCTGTAGTTGTCAAATCAAATGATACAAATATTATTTTAAAAGAATATTTAGGATCAAAAATTGCCGGTTATAAAATTCCCAAGAAAATAATTTATGTAGACCAAATTCCTAAAACTTCTCTTGGAAAAATCGAAAAGGAAAAAGTAAGAGATTTATTCAACTGAGATATTTTTCATCAAACCTGTTTTGATGTCATCTGTAAGTGACTTTTTTTTCCAGTCTATCTTATCTATCAATACATGAACAGTCTTCACTTCAACGCAGACATCACCATTTTCATTTTTACATTTATATTGTAATTCAAAAGATGAGGTTTTTATTTTTGTAACTCCCACCTCAACCGAAATTGTCTGTCCGTATGTAATCGGCTTGTGATATCTTGCCTCGCTGTGCAAAATCGGGACTACATAATCATCATTTGCCCAGTAGTCTTCCCCGAGATTAAAACTATCAATTAATCCTTCATATGCTGCGTGTGTCAGCTCATAAATCCGGGCATAAAATAATATGCCGGCGGGATCACAATCATAAAAGTTAATGGTCTTTTCATACAAGTACATTGGCGTTCTCCAAACTAATCCGGTTTATAAAAACAAGTCGATAAAACTCTAACAAATATATAAAAAACAGCCAATTGCTGCATATTTCAACAAACCATGGTAATAATATTCAAGAATTAGGTTTTTCAGCAAATTCATCCCCCCATTTTTTGAAAAAGTCACTAACAGTCTGTAACTTTGGTGTTCAAATCTAATCTTATTTATAAAATATATGTGAGTAAAAAGGAGACAAGTATGATATCATTAAGAAAACAATTTCCGGAATTTAAGAAAACTGCAGTAGTATCACTAGAAGCAGGAAAAGAATTTAAGACAATAACTTCTGAAGATTATAAAGCAGAAGGTAAATGGATGATAATGTTCTGGTATCCGAAAGATTTTACCTTCGTTTGCCCTACTGAGATAGCTACATTTAACAAAAATTTTGATGAGTTTGCAAAGAGAAACACCATACTTTACGGAGCTTCAACAGATTCAGAATTTGTTCATTTAGCCTGGAGAAATAACCATAATGATCTGAGAGATCTGAAATTTCCTCTTATTGCTGATACTTCAAAATCATTGGCAGACGAACTTGGAATTCTTGAAGCTGATGAAAAAGTAGCTTACCGTGCAACTTTCATCGTGGACCCTGAAGGAATTATTCGATGGATTTCTGTTAACGATCTTAACGTAGGCAGAAATGTTGATGAAGTATTAAGAATTCTAGACGGGCTTCAGAATGGTGGACTGATTCCTTGTAACTGGGAACCAGGACAGGATGTAATTTCTGTTTAATTATTCAGGATTAATACTGTAATAAAATCCCGCTTCAGCGGGATTTTTTATTTTTAAATGTTTAGTACTGCCTAATTTCACTATTAAAACACTACCGGATTTTACCTTGCCTTGTTAAACTATCTATAATTCTGTAAATTCTTCAAAGACTTGCCGGTATCCTTGAGTAACTAACAACGTAAATGAAGTTCATTTAAAAGATTTTAACAAACTAATCTTATTTATCCATTTATTAATAACGAGGGTAAAAATGGGAAATGATAATTATCAGGATGGAACATCTTACAATACAAACGATGAAAGCAAATGTCCTTTTACTACCGGTGCCTTAAAGCACGTAGCAGGCAGTGGAACAAAAAACCGTGACTGGTGGCCTGGGAAACTGAATTTAAATATTCTCCGCCAGCACACGTCTAAATCCAACCCGATGGGAGAGAAGTTCAACTACGCAAAAGAATTCAAGAAACTTGACCTGAAAGCAGTAAAAAAAGATATTAACAAACTAATGACCGATTCTCAGGATTGGTGGCCGGCAGATTTCGGTCACTATGGGCCATTCTTTATTCGTATGGCGTGGCACAGTGCAGGTACATACCGCATTGCCGATGGCCGTGGAGGTGGAGGAACAGGTGCCCAGCGTTTTGAGCCGCTGAACAGCTAGCCCGATAATGTTAATCTCGATAAAGCACGCAGGTTGCTCTGGCCAATCAAACAAAAATATGGAAAGAAAATTTCCTGGGCAGATCTAATGATACTCGCAGGTAACTGTGCCCTCGAGTCTATGGGATTCAAGACTTTCGGTTTCGGCGGTGGGCGCGAGGATATCTGGGAATCACCGGAAGATATTTATTGGGGTTCGGAAGGCCAGTGGCTTGATGACAAGCGTTATACCGGCGATCGTGATCTCGAAAATCCTCTCGCTGCAGTTCAGATGGGCCTGATATATGTAAATCCAGAAGGCCCGAACGGAAATCCTGATCCGCTTGAGGCTGCAAAAGATATACGTGAAACATTTGGCCGTATGGCAATGAATGATGAAGAAACGGTTGCATTAATTGCAGGCGGACACACATTCGGTAAAGCTCACGGTGCTGCTGTTCCTGACAAATACGTTGGACCGGAACCTGCAGCTGCAGGTATCGAAGAACAGGGACTCGGATGGAAAAGCAGTTTCGGCTCCGGTAAAGGTGGCGACACAATAGGCGGAGGCCCGGAAGTTACCTGGACTACAACTCCGACAAAATGGAGCAATAATTTTTTCGAAAACCTGTTCGGCTACGAATGGGAATTAACCAAAAGTCCGGCCGGTGCACAACAGTGGGTAGCTAAAAATGCTCCTGATTCAATTCCGGATGCAGCAAATCCGTCAAAGAAACATCTCCCGACTATGCTTACGACTGATCTTTCTTTGAGATTTGATCCGGCATACGAAAAAATCTCAAGACGCTTTTATGAAAACCCTGATGAGTTCGCAGACGCTTTCGCACGAGCCTGGTTCAAACTAACTCACCGTGATATGGGTCCAAAAGCACGATACCTTGGTAAGGAAGTGCCAAAGGAAGACCTGATCTGGCAGGATCCTGTTCCAGCTGTTAAAAAGAAAATTACCGGTAAAGATATCACTGCACTGAAAAATAAAATTCTTAGTTCACGGTTGTCAGTATCTGAATTGGTATCAACTGCATGGGCAGCGGCATCTACATTTCGTGGTTCCGATAAACGTGGTGGAGCTAATGGTGCACGAATTCAGCTTACACCTCAAAAAGACTGGGAAGTAAACAACCCTGCGCAGCTTGATAAAGTGCTTAATACTCTTAAAAAAATCCAAAAGGATTTCAACAATAAATCTAAAAGTAAGAACGTTTCTCTAGCAGATTTAATAGTACTTGGCGGTTGCACAGCAGTTGAGAAAGCTGCGAAAAAGGCAGGCTTCAATGTTAAAGTTCCTTTTTCACCGGGACGCGGTGATGCAACTCAGGAACAAACCGATGTAGATTCATTCGGCGTACTCGAACCGGTTGGAGACGGGTTCCGCAACTATTTAAGAAAGAAAAAAGGCTACAGCGCTTCGGCAGAAGAAATACTAATTGACAAGGCACAACTTTTAACACTTACAGCCCCTGAGATGACAGTTCTGATCGGAGGTATGCGTGTACTTAACACAAACTATGATGGTTCCAGACACGGTGTATTTACCAAAAAGAAAGATACACTTACAAACGACTTTTTCGTAAACCTGCTTGATCCGAATACGGAATGGAAGTCAACTTCTGAAGCCGGTGATACGTTTGAAGGCCGTGACCGTAAAACAGGCAAAATTAATTGGACCGGCACCCGAGTCGATCTCATCTTCGGTTCAAATTCAGAACTTCGTGCACTCGCTGAAGTTTATGGATGCAAAGATTCTAAAGAAAAGTTTGTGAAGGACTTTGTTGCAGCGTGGGACAAGGTCATGAATCTCGACAGGTTTGACCTGAAGTAATAAAAGATTCCGAAATTATTCATCAAAAAGGTGGTCCGGCAATTGACCACCTTTTTTTATTTAACAATTTTTCAAAATTTCAAACCAGGTAAATATCATCTAGAAAAGGAAGAGTTTTTCTCACCTCAATTACATTATCTTTTGATATTTCAGTCATTATTAATTTCTCTTCATCGTACCCGGTGATAACTTCATTTCCCATTGGATCAATCACACTACAAAATCCGTTGTAATGAAGTTTAGGATCTTTGCCTACCCTGTTCACTCCTGCAACATAACACTGGTTTTCAATAGCACGTGCACGAAGAAGTGATTTCCAGTGTTCAATTCTTGTTACAGGCCAGTTAGCAATATTTACAATTAATTCCGCTCTCTCTTTTGCGTACTTCCTGTACAATTCAGGGAATCTGAGATCATAACAAATAGAAAGTCCTGTTTTAAAATCTTCAATTTCAGTTGTTACAGTTTTCTTTCCGCGTGTGTAATATTTGTCTTCGGTCGAAAAAGAAAACGGGTGAATTTTCCTGTATTTTTTTACCAGCTTTCCTTTTTTGTCAATATGAATAAGCGTGTTAAAATAATTCTCTTTATAAATTTCAATAATTCCTGCAAGAATATGACTTTTACAGTTTTTAGCCAGCCTGGAAAAATACTTAAAACTATCACCCCTAACCGGTTCAGCAAATTCCGCAGAATTCATTGTGAATCCGGTTAGTGTCATCTCCGGGAAAATTAAGACATCAGATTCTTTATAATTATTGTCAATAAGCCACGTTAACTTCTGCTTGTTTCTTTCCCTATCTTCCCATTCAGGATCATATTGAACCAGTCCAAGCAGCATATTACCTCCCGGTTAAATTTTACTAATTAAAATTAATCAATTTTTAGTTGAAATGATTATTATTTTTAAAAGTCATTTATTAGAGCATAATTCTTTATATATTATTTATATTAAGACTAAAATCAATTTCTAAAAATAAAATTTAATAGAGCCTTAAAGTGAAGAAAAAAATTTCTGTTGGAATATTAGGGGCTACGGGTAGTGTTGGACAAAAATTTGTGGCGATGCTTGCAGGTCACCCATGGTTTGAAGTTACCGAAATAGCAGCATCGGAAAGATCCGCGGGGAAAAAATACAGGGATGCAGTTAACTGGATTTTAACAACTCCCCTTCCAAAAAGAATCGGAGAATTAAAAGTTAAAGAATGTACACCAGATCTTAAATGTAAAGTTGTTTTTTCAGGCCTCGATTCCAGCATCGCAGGCAAGGTTGAAACGGAATTTGCAAAGGCTGGTTACATTGTCATTTCAAATTCAAAAAACCACAGGATGGATAAAGATGTTCCTCTTCTAGTTCCGGAAATTAATGCTGATCACCTTGGTCTAATTAAAACTCAGAAATTCGGCAAAGGCTGTATTGTAACCAATCCGAATTGTTCAACTATCGGGATGGTAATTGCGCTAAAACCTTTGCTTGATAATTTTGGAATTGATAGAGTAAATGTAGTAACAATGCAGGCTTTATCAGGAGCCGGATATCCCGGAGTTTCAAGTCTTGATACAATCGATAACGTGATCCCTTTTATTTCCGGTGAAGAAGATAAACTTGAGACCGAACCGTTAAAAATTTTGGGAAAATTAAAATCCGGTAAAATTGAAAAAACAAAATTAAAAATCAGCGCGCAATGCAACAGAGTTCCTGTAGTTGACGGCCACCTTGAATGTGTCCAGGTTAAACTGAGGAAAAAAGCTACACCTGAACAAATAAAAAATGCCTGGAAAATATTTAATGGTGTACCACAAAAGTTGAAACTTCCAACAGCTCCAAAACAACCTGTTTATTATTTTGAAGAAGATAAATATCCCCAGCCTAAAATTCACAGAGATATTGATAAAGGAATGGCGGTATCAATCGGCAGACTAAGAAAAGATGTATTTTTTGATTACAAGTTTGTTGTGCTTTCTCATAATACTGTCAGAGGAGCCGCAGGAGGAGCAATACTCTGTGCCGAAATAATGGTTGCGAAAAAAATGATTAAATAAAATGAGAGACGAAATAAAAGTATTCGCACCGGCATCTGTAACAAACGTGGGTCCCGGATTTGATATAATGGGTTTCGCACTCAATCAACCCGGCGATGAAATAGTTTTACGCTTCACTAAAAAACCCGGAATTAGCATTTCAAAAATTACCGGAGATAACGGTAAACTTCCTTTAGATCCATTGAAAAATACTGCCGGACTATCCCTAATTTCACTTGCTGAACAATTAAAATTCGACCGGGGCATAGAAATTGAAATTCACAAAAAAATGGGAATTGGCAGCGGGTTGGGATCAAGTGCCGCAAGTGCTGTTGCATCAGTTTTCGCTTTAAATGAAATTCTTGACAGACCATTGAGCAAACAACAATTGCTACAACACGCTCTAAAAGGAGAAGAATTAACAAGCGGCGGAAAACCGCACGCCGACAATGTCTCGGCCTGTTTATTCGGTGGATTTGTAATTGTCAGAAGCCTCTCCCCTCTCGATGTGATAAGCATTCCAACACACGAAGATTTATACTGTACAGTAATCTATCCCCATGTTGAAATAAAAACCGAAGAAGCCAGGAAAATATTGCCAAAACAAATCACGCTTCAAGACGCTGTAATTCAATGGGGAAACGTAGCTGCTCTTGTTGCCGGACTTTCGCAAGGTAATACGGATATAATTAAAAAATCTTTAAATGATATTATCAGTGAACCGGTTCGTTCAAAATTAATTCCCGGTTACGATGGTATTAAAACAGCAGCTATGGAAGCAGGAGCTATTGGAGCAAATATTTCAGGTTCAGGCCCTTCGGTATTTGCATTGAGTTTAACTCCTAGTAATGCGGAAATAATTGGAGAAGAGATGCAAAAGGTGGTTTTTTCCTATAATATTAATTCCGACCTTTATATCTCAAAGATTAATCAAAACGGACCCAGAGTGTTATAAATCTTGAAACTTTACAACACAAAAGACAAATCAGAGTCAGTTAGTTTTAAGGAAGCATTATTTAGAGGTATTGGCAGCAAAAGTGGATTATATATGCCCGTTGATATTCCACTTTTGCAGAAATCATTTTTTGAAAACATTAAAGAAAAAACATTTCAGGAAATATGTTTTGAAATTTCAAACTTGCTCCTGAAAGATGAAATTCCAGAATCATCTCTTCAGAATATAATCTCAAATGCAATAAATTTTGATGCACCCCTGGTAAACCTAAACGATAAAATAAAAGTACTGGAATTATTCCACGGGCCAACTCTTGCTTTTAAAGATTTTGGGGCAAGATTTATGGCAGAATCATTTGCTCATTTTATACAAAACCAGAATCTTGAAACTACAATATTAGTTGCAACATCGGGAGATACAGGCAGTGCTGTTGCAAACGCCTTTTACAAAAAGCCGGGAATAAAAGTTATTCTGCTCTACCCCGCCGGAAAAGTAAGTAAAATACAGGAAATGCAGTTTGCTACACTAGGGCAAAATATTTCCGCCCTGGAAATTTCAGGAACGTTTGATGACTGTCAGTCACTGGTAAAAAAGTCATTCGGTGACAAAGAAATTGCACGCAGAATAAATCTATCCTCGGCTAATTCAATTAATATTGCAAGACTGATTCCACAGACATTTTATTATTTCAGGGCATATCAGCAGCTTGCTAATAAATCGGAGCCATTTATATTTTGCGTACCAAGCGGTAACCTTGGCAATTTAACTGCAGGATTAATTTCACAAAAGATGGGATTACCTGTTCATAAATTTATTTCTGCAGTAAACAGTAATTCTGTATTCTCAGATTATATTTCTACAGGAGATTTTAACCCCCGCTCTTCTATTTCAACTTTATCAAATGCAATGGATGTTGGAAACCCGAACAATTTTGAAAGAATTACAGAGATATTTAATAGCTCACACGAAGAGATAAAAAGTAATATTGAAAGTATTTCTATTTCAGATAAAGAAACAATTGAAGTGATCAAAAAAGTATATGATGAGTTTGACTATTTAATTGATCCCCATGGAGCAGTTGGTTTTTCGGCAATGCAAAAATTTTCTCAACTGTACGGACATACAAAAATTCTTCTTGAAACTGCACACCCCGCAAAATTTGGAAATGTTATTAAATCTGCAATTGGAAAAAATGCGGAACTTCCTGAATCTCTTAAAACATCATTAACAGGTAAAAAACAAACGGTAAACCTTTCAGGCAACTTTAAAGAATTAAAAGAATTTTTATTACAGAATTAATAAAAAAAAGACACGGTGTGGTAGCCTAAGTTCATCACCGTGTCTCGGTAGGTCTGAAGGATTGGTCTCAACCTAAAACAGGAGTGGGTTGAATCATTAGATTGAGATATTGCTGGAACCTGTATTGGGACTATAACCCTAACCTTTCGGTTTTCCCCTATCTAGCCCCGGAGAAACTTTTATTTGTTAGTTCAGCAACCGATATTTTCAGACCTCAAAAAATCTTTAGGGACATAAATTGTTCCCTTGTGTAAATATTATCAGCAATCTTCATTCCAAAGATTTCTAAAACCCAATTATCCCGTTTCTTTAAATTTCACGATAGTGTATTTCATAGTATTTAAGCAAATTTCTCAGGGTTGAAATGCATTTGAAAGTCATTCCTAAAATCGGGAATTTTATTCAGATTGAGTCTTATTTAGCTAATTAATTGATTAAATTTCCAACATAATTTTTGAAATTTTATCCTAATTATAAATCACTAAATTTTGCCGGGTTTGGCACTATTTTATATAAACAATAGTGATTTATTTTTTAGAATTCGCATAATTACAGCATATGGCTTATTTTTCTATATTAGATTTTGCAATTAATAGATCAGCATTCGGATGACACAAAAAGAAAAAACAAAAAAATTTAATTTTGGGTTTGATATCTTTGAAAATTTTCAGGGTATGTGTTTCGTCCTTTCCGTACAGGGAAATGTTCTGGACTCTAATAAATCGGCAAGACAATATCTTGAAAAATCAAAAGAAGAACTTGACGAATTTGATTTTTTTGAAATATTTGATCCTACTTATAAAGAAAAAGTAGCCAATGGTATTCAAATTTGTCTTGAAAATGCAGAAAGTTATAGCCTTCCCGCACAGATTAAAGTAAATAATAATACATATTCATTCAACCTGGTTTTAACTCCCTTTAATGCTACGGAAGATCCATCAACTAAATTTCTTTTTGCCCTTGCACGGGATATTTCTGCACAAAAAAAACTTGAAGATGATTTAATAAAATTTTATGCAGTTGCAGAAAATACGGTAAATCCCTTACAGATTACCAATCTGGAAGGCAAAATGGTGTATGTAAATAAGGCGTTTGTTGAAGCAAGTGGTTATTCCAAAGAAGAATTGATTGGCAAGAATCCAAGTATTTTTGGCAGCCACAAACATCCTAAGAAATTCTGGCAAAATATGTGGGATACAATTTCTTCCGGCAAAGTTTGGGTCGGCGAAGTAGAAAACAAGAAAAAAAATGGTAAAGATTTTTATACACAACTGCTTATTTCACCGATTCTTGATGCCAGCGGGAAAGTTGTTTCATATTTTGGAGTTCACAGGGATCTGAGTGAAAAGAAAATGCTTGAGAAACAGCTTATTCACACGCAAAAAATGGAAAGTATCGGAACCCTGGCTGCTGGAGTTGCACACGAAGTTGGCAACCCGCTTGCTTCAATTTCCGCTCTAGTACAGGTTGTTCTTCGTTCCAGCAACGATCAATTTGTTACAGAGAAATTGGGACTTGTTAAAAGTCAGGTTACAAGAATTTCAAAAATAATCAGGGACCTCGTAGATTTTTCTCGCCCTTCAAATTATGAATTGCAATTAACTGATATAAACCAGGGTGTAGTTGAAGCAGTAGAAATTGTAAAAGTTGGCAAAAAAGCAAAACAAATTGAATTTCTAACCGAACTGCAAGACAAAATTCCAAATCTCCCGCTGGTTGCGGATCAAATTCAGCAGGTATTTGTAAATATTTTACTAAATGCAGTAGATGCTATCTGTGAACCGGATAACCCTAAACAGGAAAACCAGATATTTTGTCAGACTTCTAAAACCGATGATCATGTTATTATTAATTTTACAGATTCAGGCACGGGAATTGCAGAAGATAATATTGCAAAAATATTTGAACCGTTTTTTACTACAAAAAAAGAAGGCAAAGGAACAGGCCTTGGTCTCTGGGTTAGTTACGGAATTATAAAAAGTTTTCAGGGTGACTTAAAAGTAAAAAGTGCACCGGGTGAAGGTACCACTTTCACAATTTCATTACCAATACAAGCTTAACAGAGGAACTCCAATGTCACATAGAATACTGGTCGTTGACGATGAAGAAATTATAAGGGAATCACTTTCATTTGTTTTAAAAAAAGAAGGCTATACAGTTGAAGAAGCCGAAAATGGGAAAGTGGCTTATGATAAGATACTTCAGGAAGCATTCGATCTGGTGATTACAGATCTTGAAATGCCTCAAATGAAAGGGACTCAATTAATTGAAGAGATTAAAAAATTAAATATTCAAACTGCAATTATTGTAATTACTGCATTTGGTTCTCTTGATACGGCAATAACAGCCTTAAGAAACGGCGCCAGTGATTATATACTTAAGCCGGTTGAATTTGATGAACTTCTGATAAAAGCAAAAAGACTATTTGAAGTGAAAAGTCTTTTACTCGAAAACAGAATTTTGAGAAAAGAAATTCAAAGAAATTTTGATTTTGATGATATTGTCGGTAAAAGTCCTGCGATAAGAAGAGTATACGAAATGATTCAAACTGTAGCGGAAACAGAAAGCTCAGTTTTAATCACCGGGAAAAGCGGTACTGGTAAAGAACTTGTTGCACGCTCGCTTCATTTTAAAAGCAGAAGAAAAGAAAAGCCATTTATGGCTGTTAATTGCGGAGCCATAGCTGAAAATTTAATTGAAAGTGAATTATTCGGACACAAGAAAGGAGCTTTCACAGGGGCAGTTTCAGATAAGGAAGGATTAATTAAAGCGGCAGACTCGGGCACTCTCTTTCTTGATGAAATTAGTGAAATGCCTTTGCAACTTCAGGTCAAATTTTTAAGAGCATTGCAGGAAAGAGAAATCACACCGGTTGGATCAACTGCAACAATTCCCGTAAACGTTAGAATAATTGCATCAACAAACCGTGATCTAAAAGAAGAAATTCAAGCAGGAAGATTCAGAGAAGATCTTTATTACAGACTAAATGTAATTGAAATTGCCCTCCCTTCGTTGAAAGAAAGAGAAGAAGATATCCCTCTTCTTGCCGATCATTTCCTTGACAAGTATAGAAAGGAAATGAACAAAAATATAAAAGGAATTGATAGCGACGCTGTGCGCGCAATGATTGCATACGATTGGAAAGGTGAAGTAAGGGAACTTGAAAATGTAATGGAAAGAGCTGTCATTTTTGCCAAAAGCGATTTTATTACCGTGAAAGATCTGCCAGAAAATTTTTCTCATCATTCAACCACGGTAGATTTTTCTAAGTTAGGCTCCCTAGAAGAAGCCATTAGAAAATTTGAAAAAGATTATATAATGAAAGCTCTCGACCTGAATAATAATGATAAAGAAAAAACTTCAGAACTTTTGCAGGTTGGGCTCTCAACACTTTATAGAAAACTAAAGGAATTGGAAATCAACATTTAATAATTGATAATTTCTGCTCATTTCTCATTTCATGAAAGTCAAAACCCGGTTTTTGCAATTTCGAGAATCTAAAAGACCAGGTTTTTCATTCTCCTGAATATGTTTTCTTTATTTTTGCCCTGTTTTTCAATTTTTTAACTTTCTACCCTGTATTTAAGAATTTCTTTTTTTGGCACACAAATAGAACATAGAAATCCTGTCATTGAACATTTAAATTAAAATTTGTCGAATAGTTTGAAAAAATTAAAGAAAATACTCTTTTATAGTCCGGATTTTAATCTTTGTCTGAGTTTACTGGTTTACCTTCAGGATAAATATAATATTACAACTACAACCGACTTGTCTATTCTTGAAGCAGTTTCAGAAAACTCCACAGTTGATTTGGTATTGATGGATACAGAACCTTCAGGCGTAATTGAAAAACTTTGTGAAAATATCAGAGTAAAAAATTCGGAAGTACCAATAATTCTTACTTATGTTTATAAAAATCAGTTTAATGAGTTTGAAAAAAAGATGAAAACTTTAGTTAATTCAATTTTCTATAAACCTTATGATTTGAATGAGATTGCGTTAAAAATGAATTCGCTGATGGTTCAATAGAATCATTCCGGGGGGAAGCGATGCAAAAATTCTATAATATATTAGTTCCTACTGACTTATCAATAAATTCCACAGCTGCCCTTGACTACGCCTGCAATATTGCAAAAGATTCCGGTGCCACAATTCATTTACTGCACTGCATAGAAATTATCCCCACAATGCATAACAGAGGTCCGAAAGGCCCTAAGGCTACTCCGGATTCTTTAAATAAAGCAAGCAAAGAAATAAAAAAAATTCTTGAAAATTTTCCTGCTGATAACCTGAATATTATTGAAGTAGTGAAAAGTGGAAATCCCTACGACCAGATATTAAATTACGCCAAAGACGGCAAGATCGACCTTATTGTACTTGCTACTCACGGATCTGGTAAGCTTATAAATTCTGTTATGGGGCCTGTTGCCGAAAAAGTAACAAGATATTCTGATATTCCTGTTATTTTAGTTAAATCCTCCCTCCTTTCATTGCCAAAAGATTTTAAGCAGGGCAATACTGCTGCTGCTGAAAGTTGGGCAAGATAGTACTATAAAATCAAAATTAGACTTTAGTTTTACAATAATTTAGTTCCCTTTTGTTGTTAACTAATTTTATTATATTGTAATCATGGCTGAGGCATTAAAAAATACAAACCTTTTTATTAGTACTGACAAAACCAGGCTTGATTTTGAAGTACTGAATAAATTTTTGTTATCGGCTTATTGGTCAAAGAACCGTACAAAAGAACAAATTAAAACTGCTGTAGCAAATTCTGTCTTTTTTGGAGTTTATCTTAAAAATGAGCAAATTGGATTCGCAAGAGTTTTATCTGATAATGTTACTGTAGCATTTTTATTTGATGTTTTTATTCTGGATAAATTTAGAGGGCAGGGCTATGGGAAAGATCTGATCAAATATGTTTTGAATTACCATGATTTCAGAGATGTAAAAAAATGGATGCTTGCAACTCAGGATGCTCATAAACTTTACGAAAAGTCCGGATTTAAACATCTAAAAAATCCTGAAAATTTAATGGAAATGTTCCCGTCAAAAAAATTATAAAGAAAATAATAAATGGGAAAAATAATAGCTGTAGCAATGCCTAAAGGCGGTGTTGGCAAAACAACAACTGCCATAAATCTAGCTACAAATCTAGCCCTTGCTAATAAACGCACTCTTCTGGTTGATATGGACCCTATGGGCGACTGTAATATCGGCCTGGGAATATCTATCGGATCATATGACAGTGGGCTATTTCAATTATTAAATTATGTAAAGCCCATTGACAAAGTTATCTATAAAACTTCGATTGATAATTTAAGTTTCATTCCTTCAATTCTAAAAAATGCATTGGATGAAGAAAGACTATCTAGACTTTCTCATAATAATATGTACCTCAGCAATGTATTACGATCTGTTATTTTTAATTATGATTTTATCATTCTGGACTGTCCCCCTTATCTCCGTGGACTGACTACTATTGCTTTAACGGCTTCAGACTCAGTAATTCTTCCGATGAAACCAGAAATGTTTTCGTTGAATGCGGCTATTAAAATTGTTGAACATATTAGCTGGGTTAAAAAAAATTGGAATAGTTTAATAAAAATAGAAGGTATTCTTATAACAATGTATGAACCAAGAACTAAAGCTTCATCTCAGATGCAGGACAGAATATTAAATCAATTTGCCCGGTATTTATTTAAGACAATCATCCCTAAAAATGCAACCCTTAATGAGGCCACTTTAAACGGAAAACCAGCTATTTTATATAACCCCACCTCTAAGGGTGCCAAAGCATATTCAGACTTGGCTAATGAAATAATTTCACGCACTGAAAATCACATTTGATTTTTCCGCCTAAGTCCAGCAATTAAGACTAAATATGAAGTTATTTTTAGTTTTCATTTTCGGGAAATTGTGTTTTTTAAACTTCCTGAATATGAGAAGAATACGCTAAAAATTGCCAAAATGTGACTTTAATGTCCCGATATGAATGGTATAGTCTTTGAAATAAACATTGTCATAAAATATGATATTTCTTGATTTAACAACTATAGGGAAATAATAATGAAGTACATAATCAGCTATTTATTGTTTATTGTAGCAATTGTTGCTCTTTTTGGATTTGCTTTCTCATTAGCATAGTTCTTTGAAAATTTGAGTCCTGTGAATTAGTAACAGGTTTTAACTGCTGATCAATATTAAAAAACAAAAAATTATCTCAATCTGAAAATTTTAAGCTGTCAAAATGAACATAAATAAAACACTTTCCGGCCTGCTCCTTTTAAGCTTTTTAACCCTCGGTCTGTTTTCTGCTAATTTAAGAGCACAATCAAATGATGATTGTTTGATGTGCCACAGCGATAACACATTGACAACTGAAAGAAATGGAAAAGAAGTCTCATTATTTGTTGACCAGGCAATATTAAAGAAATCCCCTCATGCAAAATTAAATTGCGTCTCCTGTCACGTTGGATTTGATCCGGAGGAATTACCGCACAAAGAAAATATTACGCCTGTTACCTGCGTAAATTGTCATAAAAATGCACCGGTAAAACATCAATTCCATCCCCAGATTTTAAAAACAAACGGCAGAGGGACAAAGGTTGGTGAAAATTGTAAAGATTGCCACGGCACTCATAATATTATTTCCCCCAAGAAAAAAGGCTCCCCTTTTTACAAAACAAATATTGTAGATGGCTGCGGAAGGTGTCACAAAACTGAAAAGAAACACTTTCTTAAGTCAACACACTATCAGGCATTTAAAAAGGATCTTAAAGGAGCACCAAATTGTTTAATTTGCCATGAATCACCTATTACTGATATTACAATCAAACGTGATTCATTGCAAGTTAAAATAGCACAGGAAAATTTATGCTTGTCTTGCCATCTTGATAATCCTGATGTCAGGGATAGAATTGCTCCAAGTACCGCATTTATTAAATCTTATGAAAACAGTGTTCACGGCAAAGCTTTAAACGGTGGAAACGCAAAGGCTGCTAACTGTGTTGATTGTCACACTGCCCACGAAATGGAAAAGGGAACGAATCCGACATCAACAGTTTTTAAGACTAATATTCCTCATACCTGCTCGAAGTGTCATAGTGCAATAGAAAAAGAATATTCAGAAAGTATTCACGGAGTTGCACTGGCCAATGGAAATCCGGATGCACCTGTTTGTACAAATTGTCACGGTGAGCACAACATTTTGAAACATAGTGATCCTA
>Ga0102950_1000195_pt1 | contig 15836 bp, 13 predicted proteins | sample SalPon2A_B_D2_MG_FD_78505 | JGI IMG/M metagenome (GOLD analysis project Ga0102950, IMG submission 78505) | Soil microbial communities from South San Francisco under conditions of wetland restoration - Salt Pond MetaG R2A_B_D2_MG | ecosystem: Environmental > Terrestrial > Soil > Wetlands | place...
ACCTACCAGTGCGATTCCATACAAATCACGGCTGATTCAAGAAAGCCAAGTATCTATTATAATATTTGTTACCGTACATATGAAAAAGGGACCAGAGTAAGGTCATTCAGCATGAAAGAACTCAGGCAAGAAGATGCTCTCATCATGAAGACAAATGAGATACTGAATGATGCCGGACAATCTGCCGTGAACAATAACACTGAAACGAGCAATAAGAACTTCTCACTTGCCGGCACCGATTCATCTTCTCTGAGTATTGATAAAAGGAATGGAGCTGTCTGCCATATAAAACTAAGCATGGACAGTGATGATGCTGGTGATGCAATGCGATCCACGGTACTTAAGATATCGTTTGACGGTCTGAATACTGTATGGGTCCCTGCCGGTGATTTCTTCGGGACAGCATATAAAAAAACATCATCAGCCACATGGGAAAGCAGGGTTGATACAAGCATGACAATGGAATCCTTCTGGCTTATGCCTTTCCGGAAAAACTGCACACTTTCACTTATCAATTATGGCAAAAGTCCGGTAAAAGCAAGACTTGCAGTTACATTGCAGGATTACAGATGGGACAACACCTCTTTGTATTTTGGAGCCACTTGGCACGAGTATCACAATATTAAAACAGCCGGTTCGCAATATACCGGGGGCACCGGGGAACATCGCGACATCAATTTCGTCGACATCAAAGGCAAAGGTGTCTATGCAGGCGATGCTGTAGCAGTGCATAACACTGTTGAAGCATGGTGGGGTGAAGGAGATGAGAAGATATATGTTGACGGGGAGTCATTCCCTTCAAGCATTGGTACCGGCACTGAAGATTACTACGGGTATGCATGGTGTCGTCCAGAACTGTTCAGCCATCCTTTTATAGCGCAGCCCAGCGGTAGTGGTAACTTTCACCCCGGACTTACAATAAACATGAGATACCGCGATCTTGATGCCATACCTTTCAGATCATCATTAAATTCCGACATAGAATTATGGCACTGGCTGCCTGCTGTTATCAATTATTCACTTACAGCCTACTTCTATGTCAGACCTCCTTACTCTGTAAATATCAGGCCCGATCCGGTTGTGGTGTCAATGCCGCTTCCACCGGAAGACGAAAGATAAAATGGAGTAAAAAAGTGCAGTATTATTAACAACTATCAGTCCTGATACTGTCAGCCCGCCTTTGCCTTCTTCTGTTCCATCAGTGAGGTTACGGAACCATACCTCCATACTTTCAGCATAATCTTTACAAAAAAGAGGAACTGCGATAACAAAAACAAAAGAAAGACACCTCCACCTTTTTCGGGAATATATGCCGGCAGAATTGACAACACAAGCCAGCCGAACAGGACCTGGACAATAAGTATCGCAACCATTGCAGTCCATGAAATAAATAAGGTCCTGAAAGTATTTCCGAAACCAAAGCCAATTGCTCTGAAACACTCGTTTTTTGAATGAGCTGCCTGCCATGCCCTGGCATAATCGGCAGCTAAAAGGAGCAATGGCAATATGACAAGAAAGACTAGGACAAGAATTCTTACTGTTTTAATCAAGACCCCTTCATCAGGTGTCCCAGATGAAGTAATAATATTGACAGGCAATACAATTATGATAAAGACAACGACAGCTGTAATGAGACTCATAATAATGTTTATTACAAGGAAGGACCAGAATTTCTTCGCCGAATCACCAAGGAAATTCCTAATCATGAATTTATTTTCAGTTTTACTGAGACTGTGAAATAGTCCACCGGTAAAAACTACATTAAGAAGAAACCATACGAGAATTGCGAACAATAATCCACCTGAAATATATGACATCATACTTTTCAGCACCGGACCCAGGTCCGAAAACACCTCCGGGCGGATTCCATGTGCAAGACGTTCTGTTATTGTACTATTTGAAAAACCTGCTTTAAGAGCCCTTTTTAAAGGTATTCCAATCATTCCTGCGGTAAGAAGTGATGAGAACCATATCAGGAGTACAGCTTTCCATATTTTAAGTGTCCTGAGGACCGAATATTTGAATGCAATGAGAATTTTCATAAAAAGGTTTGTTAAAGTGAAATAAAGTTCATGAAAAACTGTAAAAAAGAGATGAATTTATCTGTCATCCTTCGTTCAGGGACCCTGTCAGGTTTAATTGTTTTCGAATTATTAATATAGTTTACATCCATTGCGATCCTGTAATCAGGATCAATCTTTGCCCATTCAAGTTTAAATTTCCCGGTATAGCTGAAGTCTTTTGTCCTGCTCTGACCATTCCATTTCTCTTTAACCTCATGACCATCTGAGAAATGAACCAGGACCTCCACGGGAAGCATTACATCACCGATCCTCTCAAGCTCTGCCTTTGAGTTATATGTCGAATCTGAAAGATAGGATGGCTTATGTTTTTTTACATTCTGCTTAAGACTGTCAGACGATGACCTTATGGGATTATTAATTAGTGCCGATACACGATAATCACAGATACCTGTTCCAAAAAGAGTCTGGGAAAAGAACCAGTTTAGGTCAGGGCCGAATTTATCGCCGTTCATTTTTGTATTAACCTCATTAGCAACATCAATCAGATCCTGGCCGGAAGGGTGCTTAAAAGCCCACCTCCTGTAATATTCCCTGAATATTTCATTCATAGTTTCCTCCCCTATTATACCCATCAGAGTTCTTAACACAACACCTGCTTTTGAATACGACATCATGTCATATGTTCCGTGTGGAAACTGCCACGAATATGGTTTATTTGTTGATGCCTGCCTGCTTCCTGACCTTACATAATTCAGACGTGTGACCTCAGAGTCTGATACTTTCAGCCAGGGTAGATCAAGCATACCGGATGATGAGCCGTAATAATGATCAACTATCCTGTTTTCCCAGTACGTATTAACACCCTCATCGAGCCATGGTTCCTCAAACTCGTTACTCTCCAGTATTCCCATAAAATATGCATGTCCGAATTCATGTATAGTGACCATTTCAGGCAAATGCACAAAGGATGGCATGCCTGCTGCCGATTCTGATGTAAACATAGTAGTATATTCCATACCGCCGGCTCCTGAACCCTGGGCCGGAGGATCAACTACATTTACATAAGGCCATGGATATGGGCCCACATTAGCCGAAAAATATTCAAGGGCATTTTTCACAGCCTGCAGCTGTCTGTCTACCTGGTCTTTTCTGTCTCCGGGAAGTAGCAGGGTAATCTTAACATTCTTCCACATATCGGTAAATACTGAATACCCGGGCCAGGCAGTCCAGGCAAAATCGACAATATCTTCGGCTCGGTATTCCAGGGTTTTATTTCCTGAGCCGTCTTTAGTTTCCTTCATCAACATACCGCAGGTACCTACTATGTAATTATCAGGGAGAGTTATTGAAATATCATAAACACCGGGGTCGGAGTAAAATTCCGACCTGGCATGAAACTGGTGGCAGGTTCATAAACACCGAATTTCGGGAACCACTGGGCAATAAAAAAGAAATCGCCGCTGTAACCGGTTCTGATGATCCTTGATGGCAGCTTTGATACAAAATCTATATTAAGAAAAACAGTATCTCCAGGCCTGGCAGGTTCTTGCAGATCTATTCTGACAACTGTCCTGTCATCTTTATTATCATCATCAGGTGAGATAAAATGCATTGATGAAAGCATATCTTTACCATCACGGCTTGTCAGACTTTTAATATCAATCCAGCCCGGCTTATTTCCCCCTGACACCGGAGTATCTCCCATTTCCCTATAGAAAGTTGAATTGCCATTACGAAAGGCATTAAGATAAAGATGCATCATCACATAGTTCACAACATCGTTAGACTGATTGACCCAGTATGTCTTCATGCTGCCTTTTACAATTGCACTCCCCGGATCAAGAGCGGCATAGATTGAATACATAACCGGCCTTGTACTTTTTGGCGTTCTGAAAATGACCTGGGCTCCTGCTGAATTAATGACAGAAGACAGGAGAGCCAGGAGAAAAAGAATTCTTTTCATAAGTTAATAATTTAATTACCGGCTCAGTCCGGCAAAATTAAAGTTACAATAAAATTTAACATTACTGCTTCCCCCTTGTATTATTTGAAAAGCCGGTACCAATTCCGGGATTAACCAGGCTACATTGCCCTGTAAGGAAAGTTTGAAAATGAAACAATGTAATTTTAAAAAAAAGTATTGTAAATTACAGACCGGAGACGCCCCTGAACCCACTGGCATGGCCGGGCATATCAATAGAAACGAAACTTGAGAGTATGAATAAAGCCAGATCTTTCATTTCCAAATTATTATACAACAAATTCTTATGGCAAATAGTCTTTGCTTCATTCCTGATCGGAATGGCAGCATTCTTTATTAAGCACGAAAACCTTGAGCTGTCGCGGATAAGCGATAAGCTTTCTTCAAGCAACAGTTGGTATGTACTTCTCGGGATACTGCTTACCTGTGTTTATATTGTCTTCCAGGCCCGTATGTATATTCACAGTTACCTCTCAATGGGAATAAGGATTCCCCTGAAGGTGGCCTTAAGGTTATTCCTGAAACGCAATTTTATAAGTGTATTTCTTCCTGCCGGAGGTTTCTCATCACTGGCCTTCTTCACATCTGAGGTTGAGAGTCATGGAGCAGGAAAATCACAGGTACACCTGGCTTCTGCCTTTTATGCATTCTTCAGTATCATGTCGGTGGTGATAGTGGCCTTCCCTATTTTTGGTTTTGCAGTGTTCACATATAAACTTCAAAAAGCAGAGATGCTCGGATTCCTGTTTCTTATTTTTCTAATTGCGATCTTCTTCATCCTTATTTATTCAGTCACAAAAAAAGGCATAGCCTACACATGGCTGTCAAAAATACGACCTGTTGTGGCAGAGACACTTGATGAGATGATAAGCCAGGATGTAAACAGGAAACAGTTATGGATTGCACTTCTTTTCTCAGTAGGAATTGAGATTCTGGGAATTGTGCATCTCTATGTCGCTATGCTGGCACTGGGTTTCAATCCCTCATGGCCGGCAGCCTTTATAGGTTATATTGTTATGGTGTTGATACTTATTGCTTCGCCCTTTTTTCGCGGATTGGGAGCCATTGAGGTATCACTGACTTATATACTCGGACAATTTGGCTTTCCTGTAATTGCTGCCGCCTCTATAACACTGATGTACAGGTTTTTTGAGTTCTGGCTTCCACTTGTTGCTGGTCTTGGAAGTTTTATTTCAAGGAAAAACAATGTTATGCTCCGTATCCTTCCTCCCCTGCTCATCTTCATCACCGGGCTTGTAAATATTCTGTCATCGATCACACCTGCTATACCTGTACGTCTTAAACTTGTCTACGAATTCTTTCCGCGGGCTCTTGTAAGCAACACAAATGAATTTGTTCTTGTGGCAGGATTGCTTCTGATTATATTAAGTGTATTTCTCTTCCAGGGATCAAAAAGGGCATGGTATTTTGCACTTTTCTTTAGCCTTGCATCAGCCATCGGACACCTTATAAAAGGAGCTGACTGGGAAGAAGCCACCCTGGCAATTATTGCGTCTGCATCACTTCTTTATACACGTGTCCATTACACTTTAAAGCCACATAGGAGACTTACACGCATTAGTTATTTTGTCCTCTTATACAGCTTCATAGCTGTACTTCTTTATGGGATCCTGGGACTATATTTCATGGACAAACATCATTTCGGAATTGATTTCAGGATATGGACATCTGTCAAAATCATTTTCAGAATGTTCTTCCTTTTTGATGACAGTGGACTGACACCTCTTACTCCCTTTGGCAGGCATTTCCTTTTCTCTATATATTTCTTCGGAGGAGCTGTTATAACCTTTATTTTCTTCAGCATATTAAAACCATACTTCACCAAACCATTTAATTCACAGGAAGATATAGGGCAGGCACGCGATATTGTAAAAAAATACGGCAATTCACCACTTGATTTCTTCAAAACTTATCCCGACAAATTCGTATTCCTTTCTGACGACAGGGACGGATTTATTTCGTTCAAAATGACAAGATATTTTGCCTTTGTGCTGGAGAATCCTGTTTGCCGCAATGATGAATCACTTATTAGGCTTGTGAATAATTTTGATAAATTCTGTACTGAAAACGGGTTTGTGAGTGTCTATTACCGTATTCCCGAGCAATCGCTTCAGCTTTACAGGGATATGGGAAAGAAAAGTTTTCCACTTGGAGAGGAAGCTGTTGTTGATCTTTCCTCATTTTCAATGGATGGCGGTAAGATGAAGACAACACGGAGTGCCATCAACAGGCTTACCGGTGAAGGACTTGATATAAGGATCTATGAACCGCCTGTTATGGAGGGGGTTTTACAAAAGATAGAGATGGTTTCTCACGACTGGCTTTCCACAATGAAACAGAAAGAGATAGCGTTTACTCAGGGGGTATTTGACAAAACAATTTTGAAGGGTCAGACGATCATAACAGTGGAAGACAAGGAAGAAAGAGTATTTGCATTCCTGAACCTTATACCAGACTATACTCCTGAAGAAGCTACATATGATCTAATAAGAAAAGTACATGACGCTCCAAATGGTGTACTCGACATGCTGATGGCTAAAACCCTTTTATATATGAAGGATAAAGGATACAAATATGCCAACCTGGGACTGGCTCCTCTGTCAGGAATTGAAGGTGGAAATTTTGCAGAGAAGACTGTTCGTTATGCATATGAGAACCTGAGAGCCTTCGGACATTTCAAAGGATTAAGGAGATATAAAGAGAAATTTTTTCCCCGCTGGGAGAAAAAATTCCTCGTTTACAACTATGATTATCATCTTTTCCAGATACCAAATGCTCTAAGAAGGGTATCGGAAGGAAAATAGAAATTCTATTATAAGGAGATTCAATCTTTGCTGGCATCACGGGTAAGGGTCAAAGGTATTTCTCCTTCGAAGTAAATTGCCTTACCTGTCATTTTTGCTTCATCTTCCATTTTAAGAAGCACTTTTACATCCTGGTTCTCAACGTAAACAGAAAACATAAGACTGTCGCCTGTGGCTTTGACATTTTCACCTGGTATCTTGTAATCATCATAACCGGCGAAAGACATTGTTGTTTTAGGTTTGCTATTTTCAAAAACGACTGTAATAAGTCCGTTAGTATAGCCTTCGGGAGCATAGGGAGCATCGAATTTCCATGTACCGGCCGGACTTTGTTTCTTGGCTTTATCCTGTGCATTAACAGCACATACTGCCATTAAAAGGATTACAAATAATGTAATAGTTTTTCTTTTCATAATGCTTGGGTTTAATTTATTTCAAATTTAAAAATCTAAATCTGAAAAACAACCACCAATATTGAAAACGACCGGCTTTTCCGTCTAATTACATGTTGCTTAGGCAAAAACACAGGATACAAAGCTTATGTTAAGAAGATAACCTGACAGAATATCAGATCAACAATATCTTAAATCCCAGAAGGTTGAGAAAATTAGTTCCTGGGCAGAAAATTTTAAAAGCGCCCGGCCATAGCTTTTTAAGATATATATCCTGTTGTTCCCTCACATGAATAATGAGTTCATCAAGCTCAGTTTTGTTATCATCGTTATGGTTATAACCAAGTGTATTTATAAGTTGTGAAAGATCGTTGTAACGTCCGAGGTTAGTGGTAAGCGAATTTAGTTTTTTTTCGAGTGATTTGACGGATTGGGTATTAAGAGGTCTGAAAAAATAGAGCTGATACAGGAAGTCCTTCGATCTTTTTCTGAATTCGTGAACTGTAGTTTCAGATGGTTGGTTTCTGGCCGCCAGGTAACTGGCAGAGGCCTTTTCAAATGTAGTACCCAGTTCTCTTATCAGTTCCTGAGGATCAAAAGCATTCATTGATCTGAACCTGATCCTGTAAGCTGTCTTATGAAGCAGTTCCGCTGCACCGGTAAGTTTCTCCTTTAATTCCGGTGATGGTACAGTTCCTACTGATGCATTATTAAGAAGTGAGTTTATCTCATCAACACCTGCCAGGTGAACGAATATGTCAGTATAAGTCTTTCTCAGGTCTTTAAGCACCTTTCGCTGAACTGAGTTATCTCTCAGGTCGCTCAGCAGGCGACCTGCCATTTTTAGAGATTTAAGGTCCTTTACATTAAGATCACTTTCATCCTGTGAGGCAATAAGTTTCAGTACGGCACGCGATTTTTTTAGCAATACCCTGATATCATGGACAGCCTTCTCATCCGGCACATCATACTTCTTTATCAAAAGCTGTGTTTTCCTCAGGTATCCTGCCATGACAGGTTTTATATCCTTTATTTTAACATAACCGGTGTCAGCCATAACGTAAATATCAAAATTAGCCATTTTGCTAAAGGTAATCATTAAACAGATATTAATCAAGCAGATGGGATTGTAGTTTCAAATGCGCACATTCACAAATCCCTGTTTTACTGTCTTTTACCTTAGACATGATTAAAAGAGGTGTTAGTTTATATAATTACAACCCCATTCCGGAAGAACATTCATACAGATTTGTTTGTATTATTTAAAACATTAAACAGGAATGCATCATCAACAGCATATCCGGTTATTAAAAGAAAAAGTTAAATTTGTTATTCATAACAAATTAAAATTAACACGATGAGTAAGATAACAAAGGGTCAGAGAATTGGTATTCTCACCGCCGGAGGCGATTGCCCGGGTCTAAATGCAGCAATACGAGGTGTTGGAAAGACAGCAATTGTCAAGTATGATATGAAACTTATGGGCATAAGCGACGGGTTCTCCGGAATGATAAACAAGGAATACAGGGAGCTTACAGAAAATGATCTTTCTGGAATACTAACCCTTGGCGGAACAATTCTGGGCACATCAAGGGAAAAACCTTTTAAGGGGAGTAATAAGGGCAAGAACGAGATAAGCAAACCTGTACTCATAAAAGAACATTATGAACAGATGGGGCTCGATTGCCTTGTATGCATTGGAGGAAATGGTACTATGAAGACAGCCAACCTGCTATCACAGGAAGGTCTTAATGTTGTAGGCATACCAAAGACAATTGATAATGATGTATGGGGGACCGATCTTACATTTGGATTTGATTCTGCAGTAAATATAGCTACTGAAGCCATTGACAGGTTACATTCCACAGCCAATTCACACAAGAGAATAATGATAATTGAACTTATGGGGCACAATGCGGGATGGATAGCTCTTTATTCAGGGATAGCCGGCGGCGGAGATGTTATACTGCTGCCTGAAATAGATTACAAGGAAGAAAAAATTGCAGAATACCTGCTCAACCGTGTTGCCGGCAACAAACCTTATTCAATAGTTGTGGTGGCCGAAGGTATTCGCAATCCGGTAAAAGACAGTTGTTCTGCAGCACAATCGTTAAGTAAAAAGATACTGGAGCTTACGGGTCTTGAAACAAGAGAGACAGTGTTGGGATACATCCAAAGAGGCGGCACACCTTCTCCCATGGACAGGGTGCTTGCAACACGGTATGGTGCTGCAGCAGCAGATATGATCGCAGAAAAGGATTATGGGAAAATGGTTGCCATTAAAGACAATAATATAGTATCTGTTCCCCTGGCCGATGTATCAGGTAAACTTAAACTCGTTGAACACGACAACCCAATGGTAATACAGGCTAAAAATATGGGGACAAATTTTGGCAATTAACACCACTTCATTCATTCTTCAGTAACCGGCATTTATATGAAAAGGATCATATTCGTTCGTCATGCAAAGGCAGAAGTACAAAACTCATCAATCAGCGATTTTGAAAGATCACTGGCCCTAAAGGGAAAATATATGGCTTCTCTTATGGCATCCAAGCTGAAGGAAAGAACGGATCAGGAGGCAACTGTCATTTCCAGTCCTGCTTTCAGGGCAATTGAAACGGCAATGATTTTCTGCAAAGTACTGGGTTATGACACAGGAAAGATAATTATGAATGAAAACCTGTACCCTGGAACAGGGCTCAAGGGTCTTAAGGCAATACTGCAGGAAGCAGGCGATGATGCGGACACAATAATGTTATTCGGGCATAACCCTGCCTTTTCTGATCTGCCCGATACTTTGTGTAAACATGGTTGCGATATCATGCCCAAATGCGGAGTAATAAGCATTTCATTTAAAATACAGACATGGTCAGAAATAAAGCAAAAAACCGGAAAAACGGAGTACTACCTGAAACCGGAAAAAGTACTTTGAGTAAGACATATCTGCCAAAAGAGATAAGCTGGCTGTACTTTAACGAGAGAGTTCTTCAGGAGGCCGAAAACAAGGATGTCCCGCTCATAGAGAGACTTAAATTCCTTGGTATTTTTTCAAATAACCTCGATGAATATTTCCGTGTAAGGGTAGCCACTCTAAAAAGGCTGTCTCTCTTCGGTTCAAAATCGAGAGATATACTTGGTTACAGTCCCAAGTCTGCATTAAAAAAAATTCAGGAAATAGTTATTTCGCAGAATGAGAGGTTTGAAACAACCTATTCTGATATCATTGAGGATCTTGCCAAGCACCATATCCATATAATAAATGAAAAAGAGCTGAACCAGGAACAGACTGAATTTGTCCGTGAATTTTTCCATAATGAAGTCCGCACCAGGCTCATGCCGTTTCTTATTGAAAAAAATTCGGATTTCCCCAACCTGACCGATGATGATATTTACCTTGCAATATACCTGGTGAAAAAGGATACCAAGAAGAAAAGGTTTGCCTTACTTGAGATTCCAAATGGCGTACTGCCAAGGTTTGTTGTACTCCCTGAGAAAGATAACGAGAAATATATAATGTTTCTCGATGATATTATAAGATACGGACTGAATGAGATATTTTTCATTTTCGATTTTGACGAAATTTATGCATATACTATTAAGCTTACCAAAGATGCAGAGCTTGAAATAGCAGATGATATATCAGAGAGTTATATTGATAAGTTGTCAAAAAGTCTTCAGCAGCGAAAAAAGGGAACTCCTGTCCGTTTTATTTATGACCGGACAATGCCTGATGAGCTCCTGGCCCTCCTGAAGAAAAAACTCAATATCGGACCCGACGATGTTGTAATACCGGCCAACAGGTATCATAACTTTAAGGATTTTATGGGATTCCCGTCGCTGGAAAAGAAAAAACTATACAGCCCGGCACTGCCGGCCATTCCACATAAGGATATTCCTTCCGGTAAAAGTATTCTGTCTGCTATCAAGAAGAAAGATATTATGCTTTTCTTCCCCTATCATCCTTTTGATCATTTCATCGACCTGCTGCGTGAGGCTTCAATAGATCCCTATGTAACAACAATTCAGATAACACTCTACAGGCTGGCCCGGAACTCCAGTGTGATAAATGCCCTCCTGAATGCTGTCAGGAACGGCAAGACAGTGGTAACAGTAGTTGAACTACAGGCACGATTTGATGAAGAAGCCAATATGCTATGGGGAAATAAGCTGCTCGATGAAGGTGTCAAAGTGATTTATGGAGTACCCGGCTTAAAGGTACACTCAAAGTTATGCCTTGTAACAAGGGTAAAAAACGATATAACCCAGAGATATGCAGCTGTAGGTACAGGCAATTTCAACGAAGACACTGCCAAAGTGTATACCGATCATCTTTTGCTCACTACAAACAAGAAAATCACAAACGAAGTATATAAGGCTTTTAACTTTTTCAGTGTTAATTATAAAAAAGACAATTTCTACCATCTCGTACTTTCTCCGTTTTTCCTGCGTAACAAGCTAATTTCACTTATAGAAAATGAAATAAAGAATGCAGAAGAGGGAAGAAAGGCATTTATTTACCTTAAGCTCAATAATATTACCGACACTGAAATAATCCAGTACCTTTATAAAGCCGGCAGTGCAGGAGTTGACATTAAACTAATAATAAGGGGAATGTGCTCACTTGTCCCCGGTGTGAAAAAGGTAAGTGAGAACATACAGGCAATCGGAATAGTTGACAGATTTCTGGAACATTCAAGGTTCTTTATTTTCGGGAATAATGGAAATGAACACATTTACATATCATCTGCCGACCTGATGCCACGCAACCTTGATCACCGTATAGAGGTCACATGCCCGGTATTCGACAAAACAATCAAATGTGAGATTAGAAGAGTATTTGATATCCAGTGGAACGATAATGTAAAAGCCAGAATAATAGATGAAAACCAGTCTAATACTTTCGTGGAAAAAGGAAAAAACGAATACCGTTCTCAGGTTGAGGTTTACGACTATATCAAAAAACTGAATGAAAAAACACCTGAAAAATAGTATTCCCACTTAAAGACCATAAACGCTGATAATCTGAATATTACATAACAAAACCTGAACATCATCCATCCCAGATTGTTATACCTGAGAGATGCAATATATCAAACTGATAATACTTGGAGCAGGTACCGTGCTGATAATATGGTTCTCGTGGTTTTTATCACTGCGATACAGGAGATATCATGGCATCTCAAGATTCTTTGCCTTTGAAAGTGTTTTCATACTACTGCTGCTCAATTACTCCAACTGGTTTAAATCTCCTTTCACGCCAATACATATTATATCATGGCTTTGCCTCATAATTTCAGCCTATACGGTTGTTGCCGGTTATCTTCTTCTAAGAAACCGGGGGAATCCTACAATTAACTTTGAAGATACGTCAGTACTTGTTAAGTCAGGTATCTACGGTTACATACGACATCCCCTTTATCTCTCTGTTTTTCTTCTTGGAACAGGAATACTGTTAAAAGATCCGGGCACCCTGCAAATAATACTTGGAGTAATCAACCTCGTAGCAGTCTGGCTTACAGCATTAATTGAAGAGAGGGAGATGATAGCACGGTTCGGTGATCCCTACAGGATATATATGAAGGAGACCAGGATGTTCATTCCCTGCCTGCTGTAATCAATCTTACACATCCCGGTCTCCCCAAACGGGTATTGGCAATACCCGATATATAACTTTTTATATCAAAAAGCTGTCTGCATTATCATTTAGTATTCAGCCATGCCAGTATTCTGTCACAGTCGGGAGGATCCTTTGAGTACACAACATCCACAAGCTTACCGTCAGGACTAATAAGATATTTCTGGAAATTCCATTTTACCTCCGAATCCATTACCCCGTTTTCCTTCTTCTCCGTCAGCCATTTATACACAGGAGCCATATCTGATCCCTTAACTGATATTTTTGCCATCATCGGAAAAGTAACACCGTAGTTATCCGTACAGAATTTCCTTATCTCTGCAGCGTTTCCGGGTTCCTGGTTTGCAAAATTATTAGCCGGGAATCCAATAATAACCAGTTCATCACCGTATTTTTTATAAAGATCTTCAAGACCTTTGTACTGGGGTGTGAATCCACATTTTGAGGCAGTGTTGACAATCATTACCTTTTTACCCTTGAGGCTGCTGAAGTCAAACTCACCACCATCGAGAGTATGAACCTTAAAATTATAGAAATTGTTAGCCTGGGCTAAACCCGCTACAGAAAGTGCCATCATAAAAAACATCATACTTAATTTATTTGTTTTCATGAGAATAATTAATTTTGAGTGTGATAGTTGTTAATGTGAAGATATTTGCTTAATAACTGATTATAATGTCATTATAACAAGCAGAGGGGGACATATGTTCAGGAAAACCTGGAAACAAATAAAAATACTATTAATACTGCTGATTGTTATCTTTTTCTTTCCCCGCTCCTTTCTGCCACGACCGGCTTTCAGTCACCAGGCAGATGAGTTGGATATGTATATAAAACAGAATGAGAGTGAACTCAGGCTGGCCGGATACAAGGATGATGAGAATGCATTAAGACTCAAGCTTGCTCAACTGGAAGTAATTAACAGGAGTCGCAGGAAGCATAATGCTTCTCCTTTAAAACTGGATATCCTTGCTTCCAGGGTTGCAAATAAAATGTGCAGAGAGGCAGCCATTAATAAATATACTGGTCACCGGGATCTGGCAGGAGAGACGCCTTATATGAGATATGCTTTTGCGGGCGGGTACGATCATGTTATGGAAAATGCCTATGGCGAATGGTCATCAGATAATTATCCGGCAGACAATAACAACATAAGTTCCATGATGGAAGAAGGTCATCAGTCATTCATGGATGAAAAAGCACCCTACGATGGCCATAAGAAAAACATAATAAATAAATCACACAACTATGTAGGTATTGGATATTACCTGACGGGAAACCAGTTCAGGTATTACGAGGAGTTTATAGACAGGTACTTCACCTTTGCCAACATACCAGATGAAGTAAATCCCGGTGATACTGCAAAGATAACGCTTGAGACTGACGGCACAATGTATCCGTATTTTCTTATCGTCTACTACGAAAAATTCCCTAAGCCTCTGAAACCGGGCAGGATAACTGCAATGGGCAGCTACAACGATTATACCAGAGATGTATACAGGACTATCCCGCCCTGGGAACTCACCGGGTATAAAAAGGGTATTTCATATACAATCCCCCTTATATTCAAAAAAGAGGGACTGTATTATATTCAGACCTATATCGACAGGAAAGAATATACCAGGCCGGCCGGATTCAGTACAGAAGGCAAAACTCCTTATACCGGAATAGTAATAAAAGCCCCATCTGGTAATAAGTGATTACCGTATAAGCTCATTTGTTGTATTAATATCCATTACAACAGGAAACGACATTCCCTGATCAGCAATTTCCACAGTACCATTCATCTGTGATTTTACCACTTCTTTAATATAATAACCTTTATCCACGGCAAAATACAGGGTCCTTTCACCTGTAAGGGTTCCGCTGCTTGTTACTTCCATGCCCTGCGACTGGTTGGTAATTTTCATCGTTCCCTTCATACTTGCGGTTATTTTAGCACATTTTATTCCGTCGAGATCCTCATAACCTTCAAACTTACATTCCGATTCAACAGGCATCCATCTAGACATGGATTCATTCTTAATACTTGAAGTATCATGGGTAACCCATGCATCCCCCACAGCAACTGCATTATCGGGCAATACAGGGAAAAAGTCGGAAAATGTCTGGGATGCATCACTGTCACCACTTCCGGGCACTGTTATAGGTATTTCAGCAGCAGCTGACATGTCGATGGTTCTGCCATCAGGTGCAATAATAATTCTGAACGACTTATTGGTTACCCCGGTTACAGGACCTCCGTAAACACCCTGGGGAGAGTCTATATTCTGGGCCATTGAGTCAATCCTGATCTCAAGAACAAGATTTCCGTCGTTTGTTCCGGCCGGGCTTATGCTGCAACCGGTATAGGTCGAGATATTAACAAGCATAGATTGGCCGTTAATATCCATATCCTGTACAATCTTACCTTCAGCACGGTATTTAAGTGGAGCACCTGCCGGGTAATTGTAAACCATTTTAATGTTTCCTTCCGGTGGTGTTTGTGCACTACATTCCAGAGTTAAACAAGGAGCCAAAATAAGCAACGCCATGGTTGCTGCCGAGGCCAAGACTGCTTTGAAAGAAAAAAATTTAGTCATGTAATTTTGTTTTTAAACTTCCAGATATCAATAATTTGCAAAACTCAAATATCGGAAATGGCTAACATATAGTCAATACAGGTTCAATGAAATTTTCAATTTATTTCACATGTCGCTATGATATTAAAAAAACTCGTTATATTTTTGCGACTCCTTAAAAGCCTGTGTTGAGGCTTTGAAGGTACAATATTCCTTCGCGTAAGCTATGGAGAACAGAGCGGGGTGTAGCGCAGCCCGGTTAGCGCATCTGGTTTGGGACCAGAGGGTCGCAGGTTCGAATGCTGCCACCCCGACAAATGAGAATCAAGGAGTTAGACTATGTTTGACTCCTTTTTTATTTGACCTATTTTCATACGATTTGCATACAGGTCTATTCTATACGATACTCTGATCA
>Ga0102950_1000196_pt1 | contig 15675 bp, 17 predicted proteins | sample SalPon2A_B_D2_MG_FD_78505 | JGI IMG/M metagenome (GOLD analysis project Ga0102950, IMG submission 78505) | Soil microbial communities from South San Francisco under conditions of wetland restoration - Salt Pond MetaG R2A_B_D2_MG | ecosystem: Environmental > Terrestrial > Soil > Wetlands | place...
CAGCTTCCTTTATCATGTCCTCCACCTCCCCCCGGTTAAGGGCAAAAGCCTTCTCACATAATACGGCTTTCCCGTTCCTGAGGCACAAAAGGGTATGCTCCCGGTGATGTGAATGAGGTGAGCCGATATATACAACCTCAAGGTCGCTGTCAGCTGCCATTTCCTCATAACTGCCGTAATATTTCATGAAGCCGTATTCCTCTGCAAATTGTCTTGCCCTTTCTGTATCACGTGAGCCAACGGCATAAAGCTCTACATTTTCAAGCAACTGTAAGGCTAAGGTAAATTTTGCCGACATCTTTCCGGGAGCCAGTATCCCCCATTTGTATTTTTTATTCATGTGTAAATATTTTTCTAAATATAGGAAATAGTTGTCTTAAGGCCTTTATGTACTCAGCTTTTTTCAGACCCACTTGCCCATGCAGAGCTTGGCAGACCTGCGGGCGTTCCATCTAAAGGATCCGTTATTTTAATTTCTGTAAGTTTTTACAACCCCCTTGCCCTGCGGGCGTTCCCCCTAAAGGGGGACTAATTAATCTAATTACTTTGCAGTTTTTTCGGATCGCAACGCACCTTACGCAAGAATCATTTCTCATTTTTGAAATTAACTCTTCCAGAGGCTTCGCGGGTAGAAGAAAAGGAAACTATAACGTTAAATATCTGACCAAATTAGCTCCCCTTCAGGGGAGCTGTCAGCCTCTGACCACCGTAGCCTCCATGGCGAAGGTGGTGGCTGACAGAGGGGCTGTCAAACCCGTAACTTTAGTCCTTTTCATATAGGGGAGATGTCAGCCATTGAACACCGTAGCTTTCTTTTTGAGCAGTGGCCATATCAAAAAAAAATTCATTATGTATAATACTGAATAACTGATTATTATAAAATAAAGTAAAAATATTTGTAAATTATTTAGTACTATGTATTGCATAGTATAATATTTATTATATATCTTTGCATTGTAATGTTATATAAAACATATAGTAGCAATAAATAAACAGTACTATGAAAATAACAGTTAGTATCAACATCGGGGGTTATTCCTTCAATATAGACGAGGATGCCTACTCTGAACTAAAGATTTATCTTAAGAGTCTTGAACTGCATTTCTCCGGAGAAGAGAGTTCTACGGAGATCCTTTCCGACATAGAGGCACGCATGGCTGAATTGTTTCGGGCCAGGTTAGCTGCCTATAAGCAGGTAATAACTATCGAGGATGTGATGGAGGTGATGGCAATACTCGGGACACCTGAAGATATGAGCGACAATGAAGGCCCTTCTGCCCGTGAGAAATTCTCCTCCCCGGGATATCATCGGATGTACCGTGATCCCGATCACCGTATAATAGGAGGTGTTTGTTCAGGTATGGCTGCATACTGGAATATTGATCCGGTAATAGTCAGGATAATATTTGTTGTCCTTGCCTTCGGCGGAATCGGCGTTTTACTCTACCTGATCCTGTATATAGCTATCCCTGAAGCAAAAACAACTGCTCAGAAAATTGAAATGCATGGTGAGCCAGTGAATATACACAACATTAAAGACTCGGTAAAGGATGAATTCAACCGTGTCAGGAAAAATATGAAGATTTGATCTTCAGTACCTGTAGGTCTATAATAAAAACATAAACTATAAATATCATGGATATCGAAAATACAAAAGCACAGATGCGCAAAGGGATCCTGGAATATTGCATTCTCTCGGTGCTTTCCCGGAATTCCTGCTATGCCAGCGACATAATCAAGGAGCTTAAAGAAGCAGAGGTAATAGTTGTTGAAGGAACTCTTTACCCTCTCCTAACAAGGCAGAAAAATGCCGGGTTGTTAAGTTACCGCTGGGAGGAATCGCCCCAGGGGCCTCCACGGAAATATTACGAACTGACTGATACAGGTCGTTCATACTTATCTGAACTGGATAATTCATGGCAGGAACTTGTCGGGTCAGTTAACAGGATAAGAACAAGGTAACCAATTATAAACCAAAAAAATCTTACAATAATGGATAAGACTATAAATATTAATATTGGCGGTTCCCTGTTCAGCATAGATGAAGATGCTTTTGGCATGTTACGCGACTGGCTCCAGTCATTGAATAACCGCTTCAGAAATGTACAGGGCGGGCTCGAGACAATTGAGGATATCGAGATGAGAGTTGCTGAGATATTTCATTCTCAGAAAGGACTGGCTGGTGTTATCACAAAAGACAATGTAGAAAGCATGATTTCCATAATAGGGAAACCTGAAGATTTTGAACAGCAGGAACCGGAGGATTCCGGGAAATCCATGTACACACGAAATGATTACAGGCGAAGACTGTACAGGAATCCCCAGGATACAATTATCAGCGGTGTTTGTGGTGGACTTGGCGCATATCTTAATACCGACCCGGTCCTTTTCAGGATACTTTTTGCAGTTGCCTTTTTTGTATTCGGATCAGGTTTCCTTATTTATATAATACTTTGGATCGCCTTGCCGGTGGCCCACACTGAATCGCAGATGAGGGAACTCTTTGGCAGTAACTTTTATGCAGGATCGCATGGAAAAACAGGTCCAGGCGGCAGCCAGGGTCATGGCAATGTTTCCTCGGGCATAGGGAATGCATTTAATGAGATTTTCGGTGCTATTGGTAAGGTCATTTATATAATTGCAAGGATCATGCTGATACTCATGGGGATTGTTTTTGTAATTACCGGGTTCACAGGCCTGATGACATTCATACTTGTCTTTGTATTTAAATTCCCGAATATTCTTGTCCTTGAAGGCACAGGACTTAATATGAACTTCCTCCCCGATTTTATGAGTTACATAGTAAGTGCCGGAACTGTACCCTGGATAATCGGATTATCATCTATAGTGATAGTACTTCCTTTACTTGCCCTTATATACTGGGGAATAAAGATGATAATATGGTTCAGGGCACGTGATGGCATATTCAGCCTGGCTGCAATAGTCGTTTGGGTGGCTTCACTGGCAATTCTTTCTATTGTTCTGTTCAACGAAGGTACAAGTTTTGCCAATACAGCCAGGACATCATCCGAGGCAATAGTCCCGAGGTCATCTGACACCCTGTATATTGTATCTGACCATAAGCTGAATGATGTCATATACAACAAGGAAGTTAGTTTCCCTGATGATGAGTATGAAATCTTTATAAACGATAATCTGCGGGAACTTTACTTCAGACCGTATCTTTCTGTAAAAACATCAGGCAACAACAGCACAAGAATAGAAGTAAGGAAACACTCTGCTGCTGCCACCGAATCCATAGCATATCAAAGACTTAGATCGTTACAGTTCAATTATGGAGTAAAACGTGACACCGTTCGTCTTGATGAATATTTCAGATTACCGGAAGGCAGGAAATGGTCAGCCGATTTTGTAGGAGTTAAACTTTATATACCGGAAGGTACCGTTGTGAAGCTTGATAAAAATTCAGATTTCATTCTCCATTCAAACTACCACTACAGGTTCCATGGCCGCTTCGGCAATGAACAGTGGGATAATGACAATAAGATATGGATAATGTCAGACGATGAACTTGTGCCAGCCGGCATATAACTAACCCGGGAACATCCTTTTTTCATTCCTGATATCTTTTATGACAGGGGCTTTATCATAGGTGATCATATGGTAAAGCCTCTTTTTTGAGAAAGTCTCTTCTTTTTTTGATATGTTTTAAGTTACTGTTATAAAAGGTGATAAAGATTATCATGCTTTTGGATTTTTGAATTTAACTAATAAGTATATTTGATTACACTTAATTCTAATTACATGAACAGACATATTCTTTTGTTCCTGGCAGTATGTGTAATATATACACTCCCCATGAATGCACAAAAAGGCGGACTTCTGAAGAAAGTAGCTAAATCGGTCAGTAACGAGATACTTGGTAATACTGATGAAAGTACAACAGTCAAAAATTCAGAACCCGAACCTGAATGTGCCTGCGACCAGCCTGAACTTGTAATGGATCTCGGGGGTAAATTAAATCTCGACTACACAGAGCTGACAATCAGTGTTCTTGATGATGGCAGTGTACTAGCAAAATCCACAGCAGGGAATGAATATTATATAGTCAGGAACGGGGTGGCTGAAGGTCCATACAAACCGGACGACCCGGCCATAAAGGCATATGAGGCAACTGATGCTGATGACAGTAATACAGACCCCTTCGGGAAATACAGTAAATATATTTCCCGTTCGGGCGATAGGTACCTTATAACTTTTGCCGGTAAAAAATACGGTCCTTTTGCACGTTTCGACAATTTTCTCGTATCGCTATCGGGCGATAAGTTTGCAGCCATGGTGGTAAAAACAGTTGCGGTGACTGATGAAGAAGGGAAAAAGATGGAGGAAGCAGTTAAGAATGCCAAGACACAACAGGAACAGATGGAACTTGCCATGAAATATACTCAACAGATGCAGCAAAGAGTCCAGGAAGGAGGAGGTGCCATGAGCACAATGCCTTCACTTGTTACAAATATACCGGATGTGAATTACGATTTTATGAAATCGCAGGGAGAATCGCTCAATAACAACATCAAATATGACGACATTCTTGCTACCACGTACAACAAAATAACTGATCTGAGCGGTAATACAATCTTCACACTCAAAAGCGAAGATGCTGGTGCAACTGACTTGTTTGTCAATACCGATAATACTAAGTACGCCGCCTATAAATACGGAACGCTTACTTTCAGTGACAATACTAAACTATCAGACCTCTTCAATCCTCATCTTGTAAAAGAAAATGGGAAAGTCTTCCTGGCATATATGTATTATTCTCCGAAAAGAAATTCTATAATGCAGTGTAAAATACCTTTCTAAAATATTTATCTTTATTAAATATTCAGGTTGCTGTCACATATCTTTACTAAACAATGATATATGGTACACCCGGTTTTCCAGGAGAAATATATTAAGAAGGAATCACTGTTCAGAAGGGGAATTTTGCTATGTATGTTGTTTGTTAATACTTGTTTCATTGCTGTTTCACAGAAACCGGACTACAGGGTTGTTTTTGGTGATGACTGGAAAAATGCTGAAACATTTGTTAATGAGAACAGAAGCTGGATGGAAGCTGCCCTGAAAAAGAACCATATACCTTATCCGGTAGCTATCGCAGTAATTTTCCCGGAACTTATACGTTATTCTGCTCTTAGGGATAAAATGGAGATTACATTATTAAAAACCCTCTATGTAAATCTCGGCGAGAGATATTCCAATTTCTCTGTGGGGCGTTTCCAGATGAAACCATCATTTGCCGAACTGGTGCGACGCCGATATGTCACCGGTTTTTTCCGGAACAGATTACCTGCCTTCAGGGGGGATTCATATTATACGGATATTAAGGACTTCCGAAAATCAGTTTTAGCAGATCTCGAAGACACGAAAAAAGAATTCAATTATCTTGTTGCCTTCATACATATATGTGAAAAAAGTTACGGAACGGATAAAATGGATAATAATTACAGGTTAAGATTCCTGGCTACTGCATATAACTACGGGATAGACAAAACAAAAGAACAGATTATAAGCATGATGAGAGCAAAATACTTTAGCACAAAATTGTTCAGCTCACAAAATTACTCATATGCCGATATTTCTCTTTTCTGGTACAGGTCATATATAAATGAAAATATCATAAGCGGAGATTAAGAATCTGAAAAGGATTTTAAAACCCCCAGAATATATCCGGGATCTTAAGAAGTATCATTACAAAGTTACTTTTATGGAGGAATAAAAGAGGCCTCTCGATGAAAATGGAGTGGAGTATGACAATAGATGCCTTTAAATTATTACGAGTGTGTCTCAAAAAAACAAAATATAACCGCAGAGATTGCAAAGGCAAAACACACATGTCGCAAAGTACTTAAAATTAATACCTTATCTTTGTATCCCTTCCCCGACTGAACGATTTCGTTAGGGCAGATCGTTCGGACGGGCTTTGTGTATCCCTCGTATCCCTTTATGTTAAAAATAGTTCTGAGACAGCCTTTTCAAGACCCAGGCTTTCTCCAAAGACTTAAAAATATTACTGTTTTATTATAAACCGGATATCTGTTCAGGTCCGCACGATCAAACTTCAACTTCGCTGAGAATCCTGGCTCTTTTGTCTTTATTTAAAACCCTCTTTAATGAACTCACTGATCCGAAACCTCCTATTTGAGTAAGCTCCTCCTTTGTAGTCTGCGGGTAATGTTTCAGGTATTCTTCAACATACTTTGCCCTGAACTGGTTGACAAAAGTGTTGAAATTAACACCGAAATTAGAATTTATTACGGATGAAAGGTAGGTCCGGTTGGTTCCTATATCCTTACAGACCATTGTAAGAGTAAGATCGGGTTTAAGAAATGGTTTTTTATCTTCAAAGTACCTAATCAGCCTGTTTGCCAGTTCATTGTCCTGTACTTTACCAAACACATGATTCTTCGTGACAGTTCCATCATTTGTTTCTTCTGTTATACCTGGTTTCCTCTGACTAAAGGACCATAGCCCCAAAACCCATGTAAATACCGAAATTATGAAAAGAAAGAATACAAGAAAGAAATCATTCCCTTCATGAAACGGGTTGAAAAAATAAAATGCAACACTTAATAATCCGACCGTAACAAAAGAGAAATTGAACCATTTAAGCCAGCTTAAGGAGAAATGTTCGATGTTTGAATACTCCTCTTTGAGTTCCCTGTGATACCTGTAGGGAATCCTGATAAAAGATACCGAGTAGTAAATTACCTGTGCAACTATCATTAAAACGTCAGCAGAACGAAAGGCATACACCATCCTGAGGTTTATATTTTCAAACTGAATTCCGCTTCTGTAATTCGACAGGTAATAGAGTTTCTGGTCATGACTTAGAAGAACTCCGAACAATAAGGCCGACGTTAAACCGAATAACACACCGGGAATAAAATGCACAAATTCCTTTTTAAGATTCCCCTTCCCCGATACTATTGATCTTACATACAGGTATATTGATGGGAATATCCACAGTACCGTTGCAATATGCAGACTGTGAATCCATAAATAAATGCTGAAAGCCCTGAGGAAATATATAAAGTTAGCCAGGAAAACAAAAAAAGCATTTAAAAGGCCAAATCCCATTATTTTTTTTGGCAGGTTATCTCCCGAAGTGGCAAACAGAGTGAAAGATAAAAAAAGGGGAATTGTAAATGAAGCGATTAACAAAGTCAGTTTGAAATAATGCATCTTAAAACCCTTGTTGAATTAATGCTGGATATTGAAATTTTTACGATTTGAACCTGGTTTTTGATCATTTGACCCAGTTCAACCAATAGCTTCAAATACTTTTGGCATAAATTTAACTAATATGTCATTAACAGGAAAATATCAATATTTAAAAACCACAGTTTATGAGTAAAAAAACCTTGAATCTATTATTGCTGGCCGTTTGTTTTATGCTTGTTATTTCATGCAGCAAGGATGATAGCAGCGTGCTGGGCGGTGCCCAATCACCTATTGGAACAGTAGGAAATACATTTGACTGGAATGCAGGGCAATTCGGAATTAATGATGCAAGCATGCGCGTCACACAACTGGATGGTGGAGTTTCCACTTTCGAATGTTCGGGTACCACTTCTAACAGTTCATATGTCGATTTATTAAATATGGTGCCTTCTGAAAGATTCCCCGGTACTTTCACTGTTTCCGGGAATACCGTAACTGCCAAAGTAAATGCTGTAGTAACCGATAACGGGGTCCAGGTTATTTTTAATGACGGGAGCAGACTGACTCTGGTAAATTATGGTGCAAATGTCGGAGATAAATATACAGCAACTGTTGGTGGGACAACCCTGCAAAATGAGGTCATTTCAAAATCAACAGAAGATGATTACCTGTGGATGGGCGGCATGTATCTTAAAGTGATAGAAGTGAAATACACGAGCCATTCTCCGGGCATCAATTATGTAGTTGCCATTTATAATCATAAATTCGGTCTTGTTGGACTGGAAGTACATTTTGAAGACGGATCTGTAAAATATGCCGGATGCGAAAGTGCTAACTCACAATAAATAATGGATAACAGGTTCTCCTTATTCCCTCATAAAGCAAAATTAGCCGGCTGGCTATGCATAATACTATCCATACCTTTTGGCTACCTGTATTTTTGGGGAGGGAAGCCGGAGTTCTTTAATATGAAAATATTTGCTGCTGTCACAACATATACAAAAACACGATTTTTTGTAATATCCCAAACCAATGTACTGGATGAAATATCGGCAATCCTCTTAATTACGGGGATTGCCCTTATTTCTTTTTCAAGGGAGAAAAACGAAAAAATGCATTTTGAAGCTTTAAGGATAAAGGCCATGATAAACGCAGTTTACTTTACAATTGTGTTCTGGATACTTTCCTTTGTTTTTATTTACGGAATGGCCATTTTCATAGTTTCATTTTTAGTTTTTTTTGTCTTCCTGCTTACCTTCAATCTGCTTTTCCGGTTTTATCTTATCAGAGATAAAAGAGTTGCTGACCCACATGATAATCAGAGATGAAATGGTTTAGCAAAGACATTTACCGAAAGATACTTCTGGTTGCTTACCTGGCATTGTTCATCTGGTCGGCCGTTAATCCCAAAGATTATAATGTATGGCTGCTTGAGATCATCGGAGTGGTCTTTATCGTTGCTGTCTACTTATTCTTCGATCAAAGGATAAGGTTCAGCGGTCTCACTAATACATGGTTTTTCATCGGTGCGTGTCTTATCACGATAGGCGCCCATTATTCTTTCCCGAATGTTCCACTGTTTGATTACCTGAAGGACATTTCAGGTGCTGACAGAAACGATTACGATAAGCTGGGCCATCTTGTCCAGGGAGTATTGCCCGTCCTCATTTCGTGGGAAGTTCTTGTGAAGGAAAAGGTCGCTACAAAACGCTCCTGGATCAATTTTCTGTCCGTTAATATTGCTTTATCAGTCAGCGCCCTTTACGAGTTGTTTGAATGGCTCTTTGTGGTTATATTCGGAAACAACAGTTATACATCTGATGTACTTGGCACCCAGGGGTATATCTGGGATTCCCAGAGTGACATGTTATGTGCATTGATCGGTGCATTACTGACTGTTATTATCGGAAGAAAGTTTTTGCAAAGACTTATTTTCCGCTATCAGACTTCCGATCAGGCAACACGGTAATAACCTGTTTAGGATCGGAACCTGCAGTCAAGACTTTCAGCATCTTGTATTCCCGATTTGTGCTGTTTCCTTGTCATGTATTTTGCAGGATCAGGCATCTTTTTTAGTTTTGACCCCTGAAAACAGGAATTATGGTTTGCAGAGTAAATACAAAAGAGATAGAAGAAATTGAACCAACAAACATCCCCACTCAAACAACATTCTGGGCAAGGTTAAAAAACAACCAGGGTTTCATCCCTTCAGGTTTTCAGCTTACTGTTTCAGAAGATCTACTATATCCTGAAGAAAACAGCAATATTAAAATTGAGGAAGATATCCTTGTTCTTATTAAATATATAAGCAGGGAACATTGTTATGCTTATGTCCCCTACGGTCCCAAACTACAACCCGGTTTCGAAAATTATGGAAAATTTCTTGAGGAACTTTCTGAAGTTCTGCGCCCTCATCTGCCGGCCGAATGCATATACATCAAGTACGACCTGCCCTGGGAAAACCAGTGGGCCAATGAGGAAGATTTTTTCGACTACAGGGGATTCTGGAAAGGTCCGCCTCCGGTTTGTACCCAGGAATTGCGACTAAATATCAACACCAACAACTGGAACCTACAGAAGAGTCCCAGCGATGTTCTTCCTACAAACACTATCTTCCTCGACCTAAGGAAAAGGGAAACAGACCTCCTTGGCGCCATGAAACCAAAAACAAGGTACAACATAAGGCTTTCCGAACGCAGGGGGGTAAGAGTCGGTGAATATGGTATTGATAAGCTCGAAGAATGGTACGGACTTTACAGGGAGACATCTCTGCGTAATAACCTGACATTACATCATATAGATTATTTCAAAACAATACTCAACAACCAGCGCTACCTTGACGAAGATGTAAATGTACGTCTCCTTATGGCTGATTATGAAGAAGAATACCTGGCTGCCATGTTCCTGATACTGTCGAGAAAAAGGGGGACATATCTGTATGGCGCATCATCATCGCAGAAAAGATACCTTATGCCATCCTATGCCGTACAGTGGGAGGCAATAAGGAAAGCCAGAGAATACGGATGCACGGAATATGATATGTTCGGATGCGCTCCTAATGCAAGCAGCTCACATCCCCTTCATGGTCTTTTCAGGTATAAGCGCGGTTTTGGAGGAAAGATGTATCATCGCATGGGATGCTGGGATTACCCGTTCCTTAAAGAGGATTATGAACTCATTAAGGCACAGGAAGTAAATAACCAGAGTTATCAAATGTAATACCGGTAACTGCCGGGAACCTGGTTAATGAAGTGAGAAAAAAGAAGGAAATACCCACTCTCCCTCTCTCACTCATTCTGACTTTGTCGGCCCGGAGGGGATCGAACCCTCGACCCCATGATTAAGAGTCACGTGCTCTGCCAGCTGAGCTACGGGCCGTTTTACGGACCAAAGTTATAGCAGATTTGTGAATTCTGGCACATTTTACCATAAATATTGCCTGTCAGAAAACAGTAATATAGAAAACCGTATACTGTTTTTTAATTATTTATCTTTGTAATATTAAGGGTATCAATCCTATGAAATCAAAAATAAGTAATATATGACAACAACATATCCGGCCGGTTTTGCACGTTTTTACGATACCATATATCACAGTTTGAGAGATACTGTCGATAATGAATATTTCCAGGGCCAGATAAGTAACACTCAGGGAAAGATCCTGGAAGTGGGCACGGGCACTGGCAGGCTCTTCATCGATGCTCTCAACCGGGGAGCAGACATATATGGCCTTGATATAAGTGAATCAATGTTGGGTGTATTGAAGGAAAAACTAAACAAAGACCAGTTTTTCAGGTTAAGCCATCAGAACATCATCGATTTCACCTTCCCTTTTAAATTCGATCTTGTTCTGGCACCATTCCGGGTAATAATGCATCTCATCGATAAGGAAGACCAGATAAAAGCATTAAATAATGTCTTTGATCACCTAAATGCCGGCGGAAAATTTATATTCGACACCTTCGTCCCTGATCTGCGCCAGCTTGCCAACGGACTGAAGGACCATGTTGATTTCGAAGGAGAATATATGCCTGGAAAGAGCCTGAAGAGAATCGTTTCAACTGAACCTGATCTTATTAACCAGGTCATCAATATAAGTTTTAAACTCGACTGGGAGGAAGATGAAGAAGTGAAACACGACAGATGGGATCTGCCACTACGGTTCTTTTTCAGATATGAACTGGAACACCTGGTAGAAAGGTCAAAATTCGGATCATTTAAAATATATGGCGATTATAACGGAAATGAATTAAGCAGCGACTCAAAAGAATTTGTTGTTGTCTGTAGTAAAGATTAAGTTAAAGACACATAACGAACTGTTCTAATGTAATTTAATCATCTAAATAACTATTTAATATGACTGCAGATAAATCATTTACAAAGAAACCAGGAAAAACAGGAACCCGACCTGCCCTTCTGGTGATCGATGTGCAGAATAGGTATCTGAATTATATTCCCGGAGAGGATAAAGAAATGGCATTCTTTTTTATCAATCTCCTTATTGACCTGTTTCGTGAACATTCTTATCCTGTATTCAGGATTTATCACCTGTCGGGAGAAAAAGATGAAGAACAGGGTTCCGGTTCATTTGAATATCCACCGGATATACAGGTAAGGGATGAAGATACGAAGCTTGTTAAAACATATTCAGACAGCTTCAATAAAACAGAATTGGACAGGCTACTCCGTGAAAAAGGTGTTAACACCCTCTTCCTTTGCGGGCTTAGTGCAGTAGGATGTGTTCTTGCCACACGCACGGGAGCATTTAATCATGATTACAAAGCTTTTATCGTAAAGGATGCTATAATGAGCCACAGGTCGGAATATACGAGGAATGTGGAAGCAATGTTCGATGCGATCAGCTTTGAAGCAGTTAAGTTAATCCTTCAGAATTCAAAATAATGTAATACAATTACCCTTGAAATCGCGGACCAGCAGGCTTTCCACTCCGGCGGAAAATACAGCCATATCACTTATTCACAAAAGAAACCAACAGGTAATTAAAAAAGAAAGCCGGCGGCTGTTTTTATACAGTGGTTTTTACTATATTGTGTTCTGCTCATAAAACCATCAACCATGATCACTTCAGATATCGACGCCAAAGATGCTGAAAGAATGCGTAATAAAGTTACATCAGCAGTCAAAGACAGACTCACTTTATGTCTGTGGTGGCTCAGCATTCCTGTGTATACTATTGCTGTTCAGTATATGAAAACCTGGTTTCTCCCAAGAACCCTGTTTCGGTTTAACATCCATGACCTTATCATGAGAGAGAGATCGGCCAGCTTTTTCCTCTTTGTGATTCTGCCTTTAATCCTGATTATTATTAATTCTCTATCGATCAGAGATCTCTTTAAAGTCGATAATAACATCCGGAAAACACGACTGTTTAATTTAATCTGGGCAAATATACTCGAGATATTTGTCTCTCTTGCAGTGCTTTTCATATTTTTCATTTAATCCCGAAGGAAATGAAGTTAAATTGGTTCAGACGCATTGGAATAATTTATATACCTGCCAGACCTGCTGGCTGGATAATAATGCTTATAGCATTGGCCTATGCCATTTATATTTTTATTGATATCGACAGCAGGTCTCATTCCGTCAGTGATACAATGATTAATTTCATGCTTAATTTCTTCATTATCGGAGCTGTTTATACACTGGTAGCCTTTGTAACCGGAACCGGCGAAAGAAATATTGAGTCTGAAAATAAAGAATCGTGAAAAGAAGCCTGCTTCTGCTTGCCCTTTCATTTTTTTCACTGACATCACAGTCACAAAGTCTGACTCGCCCCTTAATGATTGGCGCTAAAATCCATTCCGGGCTTATGCTGCCACTTTATGAGGCACTCGATTACCTTGTAAAGGATGATATCGGCTCAATTGATCTTTCATTAAGTTTCCCTGCTACAGGAAAAGACTATTGGGAAAAGCTCTACCACTATCCTGAAACCGGAATAGGTGCATCTTACTGGTGTCTTGGAAATAATGAAGTTCTTGGGAAAGCCTGGGCATTATACGGCTTTGTTAATGTTCCTGTTTACCGTCGTCCCGGCAGATTCTCATTTAATTACCAGATTTCTGTTGGCGGAGCATACCTTACAAAGCCTTTCGATATATATTCTAATCACCTTAACAGGGCTATGAGCTCGCCTGTTAATATCTATGTAAGACTTGGCATTGACAGTAAATTTCAGCTGTCAACCCGATCACAGGTTGTAATTGAAGCCGGAACTTCTCATTTTTCAAACGGGAAGACCAGATCGCCAAACTATGGAATTAATGCCGGCACAGTATCAGTGGGTTTTAATTATCTACTGAACAGCAATAACATTACTTACCATGAACCTGAGATTCCTGTTGTTGAGAAAAAATATATCCAGTCAATAATATGTCTTGGTGGTATTAAAGTCAACGATAACCTGCTGAATAATAAATATCTCACAACCTCACTGTCATATAATGCGGAAAGGGTTCTTAGCCTGCGACGCAGGATAGGTATTGGTGCTGACCTCTCATACGACGGATCGATAAAGGAAGCTCTACAGGACTCAGAAGGCAATCCTGAAAATGATATTTCAAGGCTGATACGCTTTGGTTTACATGCTTCATACACTGTGCAATACAAAAGGCTTGTTGCCGGTATCCAGGCCGGCTATTACCTCTATTCAAAATATGTTGTTCTGACTTCAATTTACAATAAACTAACTGTTCAGTATTTCATAACACCCCGTATTACAGGCACAATGGCAGTAAAATCTCACTGGGGTAAGGCTGATTGCTTTGAATACGGGTTGGGATACTACTGGTAAAAAATAAAACGGCATGAAAAAACTGCTGATATTTTTTTTAATACTTTCATTCCTGATTGTCTCCTGCAGGGAATTACTTTTTAATGATGAATCAGGCACCCGTAGGATTGATCTGGATAATTTTCATGCAGTCGATGTTTCCGGCATCTTTAACCTTGTTCTTATACAGGATTCCTCCGACATGCTTGAGATAAGCGGGAAAAACAATATCGGATCCATCGACGCATATTCAAATAATGATACTCTTATAATCAGGGATCCTCATATCAAATCATTTAACCCCTACAAGAACACTCTCAGGCTGCATTTTACAGATATTAAGTACCTTATTACTCGCGATCCGGTTACACTTACCTGTCATGACACCATAAGAGCCGCAACTCTGAGTTATGATGCTATCGGAGAAATTGCAGAGGTAAGATTAAAAGTTGTTTGCAATACACTTATTGTAGTAAATTCTGCCAATACACTGGGATTTTTCCACCTCAGCGGGAAAGCTTCATTAACAAGCTATTTTAACAGGTATGGCTGCAGCATATTTGCTGACAGCCTGACCGTACAAAATGCAGTTGTAAGAAATGAGTCGATCGGGGAAGTACGCGTTAACACATCTGAAAATCTTACAGCTTATATTAACGGGCCGGGAAATATCTTTTACTTTGGCGATCCTGTAGTCACAATAGCTGAAAAGAAGGGAGATGGAAGGGTAATTAAGATTCAATAAACCCTGAACAAAACAATTCTGGGATATAGTTGTTATAAGTGAAAATATTAACAAACCATTCACTCAAAGTTATTTATGAAAACAAGATTTACTCTTTTAATAGTTATTACTATATCTTTTTTTTGCGTAATACAGGCAAAAAGTCAGACTGTGATTGATGTTGAAACAGGGTTGGTTGTTACAGGCTACAACAATGTAAGGATACCTGGCAACACAGGGACACCTTTTTCGCTTAAAAATGATCTGGATGCTAATCCCGGCTTTTTCTACAGGCTAAGAGTAAGCCACACATTCAATTCAAGGCATACCCTTTCATTGCTTTATGCCCCATTAAAACTTAAGTCGGACGGAAGATTTGCAGATGATCTCATTTTTGAAAATGTTACATTCCCTGCAGGCTCAGAGCTTAAAGGTGTTTATAAGTTTAACTCCTACAGGCTGACATACAGGTATGAACTTGTAAGAACCGGATCTGTTAATTTCGGACTGGGACTTACTGCCAAGATAAGGGATGCATCAATATCACTGAAATCACCCGGTTTATACAGTGAGAAAACAAATGTCGGATTTGTCCCCCTTGTTAATTTCAGAATGCTATGGCACCCAGGTACCAGATTTGGCCTGCTTATTGATGGTGATGCCCTGGCTGCAAAACAGGGAAGAGCAGAAGATGTCCTTGTTGCAGCAACATACGACATCTCAGGCAATTTAAGACTTAAAGCAGGATACCGCATCCTTGAAGGCGGGGCTGACAATGCTGAAGTCTATAATTTTGCCCTGCTTAACTATTTTTCTGTTGGCTGCTTACTGCAATTTTAAATTCATTAAACAATGATCAGATATTTTGATACAGGTTCGATGCTTGTAATAGCAATCACATTTGTGCTTTTTTTTATAGCACTTTTTGTAAAGGGATTTACACACGACCTTTTACTTGAAGCAGGTGTCTTTC
>Ga0102950_1000197_pt1 | contig 15649 bp, 15 predicted proteins | sample SalPon2A_B_D2_MG_FD_78505 | JGI IMG/M metagenome (GOLD analysis project Ga0102950, IMG submission 78505) | Soil microbial communities from South San Francisco under conditions of wetland restoration - Salt Pond MetaG R2A_B_D2_MG | ecosystem: Environmental > Terrestrial > Soil > Wetlands | place...
TAATAATTCCCATAAGAACCTGGACAAGGAGAAGTGCCGATACAATCCAGAAATATTTCACAGTAGCTTTCTGGGAGGGTGTCTGTATATCATTTACAAGCGGGAAATCCGCTGGAACAGTATCCTCACCGCTACTCCTCCTCCGTGCATAATACCATACCATAAGTCCGATACCTGCAATAAGCACTATTACGCTGAAACCTGTCCACAAGATAAGTGATCCGGTTGGCCTGTTTCCTACAAGTTCTTCTGACGGCCAGTTATTGGTATAGGTTATTGACTGGCCGGGACGATCAGTTACACAGGCCCAGGAAATCCAGAAAAAGAAAGCATCAAGATCCCTGGCCCTTACCTGGTCGTGCAATGCATTATCAGGTATACTGTAGGCATCACGCAAACCTTCAAGTGCAGGATCACCTGTAAATAAAGAGGTATAGAACTTTGAATTGGAAGCTATTGCCTCAGCCCTCAGCGGTGATACAGTAAGTATGCCTGTTCCCGGGTCATAAGTGTTCTTTCTTATTTCCTCCTGTAGCTCAGCTTTAAGATATGCCTTCCTGGCATCATTAAGCTTTATATAGGGAAGCCCGTACTGCTCCAGTCCCATTGAATCGAGCATAAAGGTTGCCTCCTTATGAAGCCAGTCAGCACTCCAGTCCGGAGCCTGGTAGGCACCGTGACCCCATACTGTTCCCAGCTCCTGGCCACCAAGCGACTGCCATACATTCTGACCATCCTTTATCTGCTTTCCGGTAAAAATAACTGTCCCGTCAGACTTTACAACTTTTGAAGGAACAGGAGGCGCCTGATGGTATATTTCCCTCCCGAAGTAGAGAAGAACAGAAAAAGAAACCACCATCACGGAAATAAATCCAATCCATAATTTTTTCGTCTTCATGATTATAAGGTTTTTTATTATTGGTTATCTGCCAGGTATCTTTAGGTTAAACACCGTAGAATGAAACTAGTTTTTTGATTCTCTTAAAATATTCATCACTGCCGGCAGCAGAGCCTGATTTATGTTCTGCTTCATCAAAACGGGCAAGAGTTACCTGCTGATCATCCTCTGAAAGGACATTATCTGCCATTCTGAATAAAACATTATTCTCTTTGGCAATATGATTACGCAGCAATTCTGCATATCCGGCCATATTTCTATAGATTTCATCCAGGGATCCTGGTATACCCTTCTTATATAGTTTTATGTTTTCATCCATCGCACCGACATAATTTCGACCCTGCACATGCTCATGCAACATTACTGCAACAGGACCCTGGTACAATGAAAAACCTCTTTCTGCCAGCAGTGGAAACAGGATATTCTCCTCTTTGGCATGATGTGTGCCATCGGCAAAATTCCTGATTATGTCTACAATACTCTCAAGATGGCCGACATCAGGTTGCGGCATTCCCGATATGTGTTCCATCACATCAATAAGTCGCAGGATGTGATCATGATCATTTTCAAGGTTTTTTGTAGCTGTTTTCATTATTTTATGTTTTTAATTATTTCTGAAACTGAGGGAAATAGAATATTATTCTCAAGGTGAACATGCATATGAAGATCATCTTCAAAATTTTCAAGCATACTATACGCGACACGCCATGTGTTACATCCATCTTCCGGCACAAAATATCCGCCTGAAATCTTCCTTATATAAGCCATGGCAGATCCCGCATCCTCATGCTCTTTAACAAGGTTTTCAAGTTCCTTTCCCAGGATAACTGCTGCTCCAGACGAATCACTTCCCGATAGCTTTTTAACAGATGGAAATATTATTCCCTCTTCTTTCTCCAAATGAATAAGTAGTTCATCTCCGGTCCTGCTGAAAATTTCTGCTATTTCTAACAGTTCCTTATGATTACCTCCATGTACCTCCGCTATCTTACCGGTATACACCCTAAGATCAGGAAGGGTTTTCAAAATATATCCGTGATGAACCCGCACTATATAATCACAGAGTGAATCAATACTAAGCTCTTTAAAATCATCACCGGGCCTGTCAGCCTTTAATAAGACCTCATCAAGCCTCTCTGCAAGCTCAGCACTGTCAATCCCTTTCTCATAGCATACATCTGACAGGTATCTCTGTCCGCCACAGCAAAAATCAATATCATAATCCCTGAATATGGCTGCTGTTCTGTAGTCTCTGACAACAATCTGTCCTATAGTTATATCCTTTTCCATATTTTGAGTTTTTATGCGGACAAATATAAAAACTATTTATTAAAAGACAAAAAGGTCTTTTGGTAATTTGTAAATATTTTTTTTATATTTGCAGGCACATAATTATTAAAAAAGCAGGCTAAAATGTTCAATAAAGAAACGGAATATGCCATCAGGGCCCTTGTTTATATAAAGCTTCAGAACATTAAGAAAAGAAGGCCCGGGACAACAGAAATAGCAAAGGAAATTGATGCCCCTCCATTTTTTGTTGCCAAAATTTTACAGCGTCTTGTCAGATCGGGATTCCTCGAATCGATGAAAGGTAAGGGTGGCGGTTTTTTCTTTGATGAAAACAAACCGGAAGTGCCTCTTTCAAAGCTTGTTACTGCTATTGAAGGTGGAAGATCATTAAACGGATGTGTTTTTGGTCTGAAGCAGTGTGATGAGAATAATCCATGTCCTCTTCATTATAAATATGCAGGAATACGAAATTCCCTTAATAATCTTTTGTCGGAAGAGACTATAGGAATACTGGCATTAAAGATTTACGAAAAAGAAACAAATAACATTAAGACAACAAAATGACAAAAAACAAATATATAGTCCCGGTTATAGTTTTTTTCATAGTATTTACTCTCCTTTCATTTGTCATTATCAAAGTACCAACGCCTATGCTCCTTGCAGAAAGGTTCATTCCGGGGGCCGGCTGGGCTGAGATACTGCTTGCTGCCCTCTACGGATCATTCGTGGCTTACAAGATGCAGGATCCGCTTAAAGGGCCAAAATGGAGAAGGATCACATGGACAATTTTTTCGTTTGTGTTCTTTTCACAGCTGATAATCGGAATTTCAGGCGCTGAAAAATTTCTTATGACAGGGAAGTTACACCTGCCTGTCCCTATGATGATCGTTGCAGGTCCCGTTTACAGGGGAGAGTTATCAGTAATGACTATACTTTTCATTAGCACTATCATTCTCACCGGACCGGCCTGGTGCAGCCAGCTTTGTTATTTCGGGGCATTTGACAACCTGGTTTCCGGGAAAAAGACAGGCAGAAACATACTCAGACATAAAGCAGCCATCAAATCAACAGTCTTCCTGCTGGTAATTGCTGCTGCAATAATGCTTCGCTGGCTTAAGGTCCCTGTTCTTATCACTACAATTATTGCTGGAGCTTTCGGTATTGCCGGAATATTAATAATGATACTGGTCTCAGGGAAAAGGGGAAAAATGGTTCATTGTGTTATGTTCTGCCCAATAGGTTCAATTGTAAACATTTTGAAACATGTCAATCCATTCAGAATGTATATTGACAGCAGCTGTACCCTTTGTATGGGATGTACCCGATATTGCAAATATGATGCTCTTAACGCAGATGATATACACAGGTCGAGGCCGGGGCTCACATGTACTTTATGCGGAGACTGCCTGGCTGGTTGCCACACTTCATCAATCAAATATAAATTTGCAGGATTATCTTCTGAAAAAGCCAGAAATCTGTACCTGATACTTACTATCTCACTGCATGCAACATTCCTTGTCCTGGCCAGGATTTGATCCCTGTAAATGTTACAATAAACAAAAAGCCGGGCATTCATCTGGTCTGTACAAGCCGTCCGTTCTTCTGCCATAACTTATGCATTTCTTGCAAAACAAATTAATAATCAAAACATTTATCCGGCGAATGCCCTTTTAATTTGATTTTTTTTATTATATTCGCATCTGCTACCTACATGTTACACCTATCAAATTCTTCCTGTTATGCCCTACAGAAGATTGCCAAACACCGATACGGCCCGTATCAGGGCGATGAAAACAGCCTTACAAAAAGGAAAGGAGAAGCCGCCGCACAAAGTGTCTATCTCTGCTAAAACAATAGTTAAACTTCAAAAATTCCTGCCGCTGTTCGAACATCATATACAGCTCTACAGGCAGTCACTTGCCTCGCAGAATAAGAAAAGCAAGGATTATAGTGAGACCCTGCGTAAAGCAAAACTATATCTTACCCATTTTGTAAGGGTTATGAATATGGCCATATACAGGGGAGACTTACCTGCTGAAACAAGGGCCTATTTCGGACTTGCAACAGACGACTCAGTAGTACCATCATTTAATTCTGAAAATGATCTTATGACATGGGGAAGAAGGATCATTGAAGGCGAAGAATTCAGAATACGCAAAGGTGGAAGTCCTATTACAAATCCAACAATAGCCGTCGTTAAAGTAAGATTTGAAAACTTCCTTGAATCATGGACATTTAATAATACCTTATCGAAAAGGACCTCCGATCTTGCTGAAAATGTCAATGAATTTCGCAAAGAAGCGGATGATATTATTCTACACCTGTGGAATGAAGTTGAAGCTTCTCATTCGCATCTGGATGAGGATATCCGGAAAGAAGCCAATGAATCATATGGTCTTGTATATTTTTATCGCAAGGGAGAACTGGAAAAAGAAAAGGCAGATACAGGGGAATAATGTCAGCTCCGGGCTCCCAAGGCTGATCAACATTTTGTCGGGATACTTCCCGCAATTATGGTGTCTCATTTATCTCGTTTATATTCTGTCCCCTGTGTGTATTCCTGACATAAAATAATATGCCGGCACATACAATTACAGGAAACAAAAGTAAAAGAGCCTGGTTCCATGAAGGCATTCCTACCGGCTGATATGAGTTCTCATAAAAATGCAGGTAAGTCCCCACAACCGGTATAGCATTGTTAACAAAATGTGCCAGTATGGAAAGCCATAAGTTACCACTCCACAAAAACAGGTATCCGAATACCAATCCGAGGATAAGCCTGGGAATAAACCCAAGGAACTGAAAGTGAATTGCACTGAAAATAACAGCAGTAACCCATACAGCTCCGTTTCCTGAATGGAACAGACGTTGAAGTATTTTCTGAAAAACACCCCTGAAAATAAATTCTTCTCCAACAGCAGGCAGCAAAGCTATCATAAAAAGATTCATTGCCAGAGTACGGATATTTTCCGATACTATCAGGCGATCTATCATTCCGTCTGCATCATCTTCCATTTTTACCATTTTCTGTTCCAGTCCCGACATCCATTGTGGAAGGTGCAATCCGGCATTCAACCTGCCTGTAAAATCAGTTATTGGAATAAGGGAAAAGGCAAGTAGTATCACAAGTACCAGATCACCTGTACGTGGAAGTTTAAGATCACTAAGTCCACTCTGATTCTCACTACGCAGGAGTATCATTATTATAAGAGAAGGTACAATAAACAGGGCAATGTCCTGTACAATAAGCATATACCGAAGGAAGTCAATATCTTCCTGACCGGCAGCACCTGATAATGAGACTAATCCGGACAGGTCGGAATGGAAAATTAGAAATCCCGGTATAAGCAATAATAACATAAGCAGTATCCCGATACCCAGTACAATGGCAAGCGAGATTATCAACTGTACAAAAGGAGAAAATCCGGATAAATTCAGTTTATGTATGTTACCGCCCATTTTATTAATTTTGCAACCTGTAAGACAACATGACCGCACAGATGCCGGTCAAAGTTAATATTTTAGTTATTTAAATCATAAATTATTGACTATAGGTAACATAACACTTGGCGACTACCCTTTGTTCCTTGCACCGATGGAGGATATAACCGATCCTTCGTTCAGGATGGTATGTAAAAAGCTGGGGGCAGATGTGATGTACACCGAGTTCATTTCCTCCGACGGTCTGATAAGGGACGGGGAGAAAAGTGTAAAGAAACTCGATATTTTTGACTACGAACGTCCTATAGGAATCCAGTTGTACGGACACCTCATCCCTGCCATGGTGGAAGCAGCTCTTATCGCAGAAGAGGCTCAGCCCGAAATGATAGATATCAACTTCGGCTGTCCTGTGAAAAAAATAGCCAACAGGGGAGCAGGGGCAGGACTGCTGAGAAATATCCCGTTAATGGTTGAAATGACTGAGGCCATAGTTAAAGCTGTCAGGCTACCAGTAACAGTAAAGACCAGACTGGGATGGGATGATGAAAATAAGAATATAGAGGAGATTGCTGAAAGGCTCCAGGATACAGGAATAAAAGCTCTTACAATACATGGACGGACGAGGGCACAGTTATATAAAGGGAAGGCAGACTGGACACTTATCGGGAAGGTTAAAAGTGATCCGGGCATCATGATACCAATTATCGGCAATGGTGATATTGACGGACCTGTAAGGGCAAAGGAGATGTTCACAAGGTATGGAGTTGACGGCATTATGATAGGACGTGCATCTGTCGGAAGACCATGGATATTCAGAGACATCAGGCACTACCTTGTAACAGGGGAAATTTTACCGGAACCTACTGTAAGTGAAAAAGCGGATATTGCACTATTTCATTTTGAAAAATCACTTGAATTCAAAGAAGGGAAAAGGTCAGTTTTTGAGATGCGCAGGCATTTCTCAAATTACTTTAAAGGAATCCCTCATTTTAAGGAGACCAGGCTCAGACTGCTTACAGAAACAGATACTGAAACGATTAAGAAAATCATTAACGAGATAAAGGATAAATGGGGTGATTTCAGGAGTGAAGATCAGACATCAGTATATGATTTATAAAATCCTTTTTAAACCGGGGCAACAAAAAAAGAGGATGCCTCAAAAGTATGTATAAACTTCCGGGGCAACCTCTTTTGTCTGTTGTTTCAAAAACGGGCTCTTACTGCCATGTTCCACGTCCGCCATCCTGCCACATCGGGCAATTACCGCGGTTCATTCCCGGTCCCATGCCTCTTCTGTGACCACGCATGCCGTAATCACCTCTGCCTGGCCCTATTCCACGTCCGGGTTTCATATCCCTGCCAGTGCCTGGCCCCATGCCCTGACCTCTCCTTCCATACTGACCATACAACGGTCCGCGCATTCCTCTCCCATTTGCATTAAATGCTTCCTTTTGATTATCAGTAAGAAGATTCAGAACATCCTGCCTGTGAGTATCCTTCTCTATCTGGATATCTCTTGCGATGTCTCCTCTTTTCTGAATATTTGTTGTCCTGAACATCCGGGCCCTGAGAGTGTCCATTTTAACCCAGTGTTTCTGAGAGAGAGCAGTAAGCTCCGTTTTCTGTTTATCTGTCAGGTCAGGAATCCTGTTAAAGGCCCTGTTCCTGTAGAAAGGCTGGACACCAGCGTTCTGTCCCTGTACCATAAGAGATCCTGCCAGCATTATGCCTAGCAATAATCCCATTGTTTTTACTTTACTTTTCATGAATTCGATATTTATTTAATTGAACATTGATCTTCTCTGATTCTGCCTGACACGGCCCATCCCCGGTCCTCTGCCCTGCCTGCCACGACCCGGTAACATACCTTCACCATTATCGGCATTTATTATTCTTTCAAAGAACCGGTTAAGCTCAAGTTGCTGTTCAGGGGTACAAACACTTTTCATTTTCAGATAATAGTCTACCGTTGCTCTCTTAAGCTCGGTATGCAGCATGCCTATATCAACACATATTGAATCTATCCTGGTCCTGTCGGGATGGGGAGCGGCCATTTCCTCAACCATATGAAATCTTAAAGAATTCATCTTCCCTGTTATAGCCCTTGCCCGCTGGTTAAATTCCCTGTTAAAAACAATGAACTTTTCCTTCTGGGAATCGTTGAGGCCAAGCTGACCCCTGAAGACATCTGCCCTTCGGTTATAAGGTATATTTGTCCTTACCGGCAGGTCATCCTTCCTTTCCGAAGTGAAAACGATTCCTGATATAATTGCTGCCACATTAACAGCGACAAGAATTATTATTATCCATATTAGTAACCTTGTCTTATTCATTGCCTGTTTCATTTGATGTCATGAAAAAAGTCTCAATCTGTTCCTGCTCAAGATCATCGAAATAGCTCATCTCCTCCTGCAATTCATTTGTATTTGAAAGGATTGTCCGAGAATAAAGTTTTCCAAGGTTAATTCCTCCGATAACAGCTGCAATTAACAGAATTACAAATGCAAAAGCAGGCACCCATCTTTTCACAGGAGGTACAGGCTGCCTTCTGCTATCCATCTCATTCAGTATCCTGGTAGCCAGGAATGGATTCGGTTCAGCATTCTTTTCCGACTGAATCAGCTTAAATGATGCTTTTACATAAGTCATGAATGACCTGCATTCGCTGCATTCTTTCATATGCGATTCAAGAGCCTGGCTTTTCTCTTTATCGAGCAGGCCTTCTGCATATAATAAAATGTCTGTTCTGTAATTCCTGCAATTCATGATTTTTCCTTTTTAATTTAGACATTGAAGTTTCCAAATACTTGCGCTTATTCAGAAACTTTTTTTGAAATATAAATATAGTTTTTTCTTAAGGCTGCGCCTGGCCCTGAATAACAGGGATTCTACAGAGGGCACAGTAGTGTTCATCACAGATGCGATTTCCTGGTATGAAAGGTCATCGTATTTACTCAGGATAAATGCTGTATGCTGTTTATGAGGAAGACTATCGAGCGCTTTTTGTATTTCAGCTGCATGTTCCGACCTGTCTATTTCAGTGCCCGGATTCATATCATCCGGAGCAACAGGCTCATGATTCATCCCTGGTACTTCCCCGGCATTAAGATCAAAAAATGAAACAATTTTTCTTCTTCTGCCGGCCCTGTGAAAATTTATTGATTTATTGACTGCAATCCTGTATATCCATGTTGCCAATCCTGATTCCCTGCGAAATTTACCCACAGACCTGAATACTTCAATAAATACCTCCTGGGTAATATCCTCGGCATCGGGCTCGGAATGGATAAAACCCATAACCGTTCTGAAAACAATTTGCTGGTATTTATTAATAAGATACCTGTAAGCATCCTCAGATCCGGCAATAATACCTTCAGTCAGGTCTGAATCATTCGTATAGTCCACGTTATTACCCAATGTATCCGGCAATAGTAAATACTAATTTATATTTTTCTATTAGACAGCCGGAAATCGGAAAACTTGCTGTCAGATGTGTATTTTTTCAAATATGAGTGAGAATTTTCCCCATCTGAATATTTTTGAAAGGATAAAGATGAACAGGACACCACTCATTGCAAGTCCCGCCAGTTCCGTCCATGGCACCATTTTAAGCTGGGTAAAAAGAGCATCGGTCTGCAAAGCAGATGAACGATTTGTTACCATCACACACAGGAAAATATTATTCGCAGCATGAGCTCCCATAGATGCCTCTATGCCATCATCAAGTATAGTTGTTATGCCAAAGACGAGGCCGAACACAAAATACTGCGGCATCATTGTAAGAAACCCGTAATCTTTAACCTCGGGATTAAGGGAATGCATAAGTCCGAACATAACAGACGTCATAATAAGCGGGAACCACCTGTTCCTGACCATAACAGCAAAACCCTGCATAAGATAACCCCGGAAAAGGACCTCTTCGAAAGCAGCCTGGAAGGGGATGAAAGCTAAAGAAACAATTGTAAGCACCACAAGGGAAAGAGTAGCATTATTGAGCACAAAATTGGATGGATCTGCCTTCAGATAAACAAACAGATAAACCATTGAAAGAAGCAACCATACAAATCCGGAGATAAAGAAATGATTCCACCTTATTACGGAAGTACCATTTATTATTGTTTTTATCTTCCTTCCATTCAATGGTTTGACCAGCAGAATAAATGCAACAAGGGACGCAATAAAAGGGAAAAGCATCAGTATAAGCGATACATTCTTATCAAGACCCAGCACACTAAGATCATTTGGGTGAGCAGCAAGATGTGACATAACTGACGGATCAGACAATGATCTTACAACCATAACAATAATGAGAGGGATGGCGCCGATACTGTTGGATACAAGAAAAACAGTGACAAACATAATAACATATCTCCAGAAGTTATTTTTGCCATTAAAAGAAGACTCCAGATGGTTCATAAGCAATAGAGTTTATCAGAATTCCGACACACCTGTTTTAGGGTGGTCAATTGAATAGTGCAGGCCAACACTTTCATTCCTGTTAGCTGCCATTTTTATTATTATATAGCCTACGTTAATAAGATTCCTGAGTTCAACTATTTTTTGGGAAATGAGTGACCGCTTATAAAGGCTCTCATTCTCTTTATAAATTATTTCGAGGCGCACCAGGGCTCTTTCAAGGCGCAGGTCGGATCTCACTATTCCCACGTAATTACTCATAATCATCTGTACCTCCCTGTAATTCTGGGTGACGAGAACCATTTCCTCCAGGTGTGTTGTCCCTTTATAATCCCAGTCCGGTATCTTCTCCTCAAAAGATAACTGTGATATTCGATCGCCGGCATGAGCAGCTGCTCTGTGAGAATAAACGGCAGCTTCGATAAGCGAGTTGGAAGCGAGTCTGTTTGCCCCGTGAAGTCCTGTCGATGAAACCTCACCCAGAGCATAAAGCCTGTCGATGCTGCTCTGCCCGTTTTTGTCAACCTTTATACCGCCACAGGAATAATGAGCAGCCGGCACAACCGGGATCATATCTTTTGTTATGTCTGTCCCTTTCTCCCTGCAATGGTCGTATATGTTCGGAAAATGGTCTGTAAGTCCTTCTTTGACCAGGTGTGTACAATCGAGCCATACATGGTCGTCGCCCCATATTTTCATTTCATTATCTATTGCCCTGGCAACAATATCACGTGGTGCCAGCGATCCCCTGCTGTCGTACCTGCTCATAAACTGTTCACCTGACATATTCCTGAGCACAGCGCCATAACCCCGTAAAGCTTCCGTAATAAGAAAAGACGGTCTTGAATTGGGATCCCAGAGCGAGGTGGGATGGAACTGAACAAACTCCATATTCTCTATAACACCCTTTGCCCTGTAAACCATTGCCACACCGTCACCTGTAGCTACTTCGGGGTTTGTGGTTGTCATGTAAACATTACCCATTCCCCCTGTTGCAATCACCGTTACCCTGGCGAGATATGTTATAACCTCCTGTTTTTTAAGGTTTGCCACATAGGCACCATAACATTTCACACCGGGATAATTTTTCTTGACTATTTCGCCAAGGTGATGCTGGGTAAGGATATCTATCGCAAAATGATGTTCGAGTATCTCTATTGATGGCTCCTGCCTGACACGATCAATAAGTGTTTTCTCAATAGCATCACCTGTAATATCCTTATGATGAAGTATACGGTACTCCGTATGACCACCTTCGCGTGCAAGATCATAGCTGCCGTCTTCGTTTTTATCAAAAGGCACACCCAGTTCAATAAGATCCCTGATACGTTCCGGAGCTTCCTCCACAACACGCCTGACAACCTCTTCGTTACATAGCCCGCCACCGGCTATAAGAGTATCCCTGACATGTTTCTCAAAATTATCCGGTTCCCTGAATACGGCTGCTATACCTCCCTGGGCATATTTAGTGTTTGAATCACCAATCCCGGCTTTGGTAATTATTGTAACCTTACCTGATTTTGCAGCTTTCAGGGCAAATGTAAGACCTGCTATTCCTGATCCTATTACAAGGAAATCAGTTTTTCTTTTCATCTTAGACTACTTTAATCCTGAAGTTCACATGCCTGCCTGTCTATAAACATGGAGCTAAATGTAAATAACATAGCCATTCTTGTTTGCGACTGTGAAAACACGCGGAGTTCATCTTCAAAAAAACAAGGGCTAAATATACAAAATCCGGATTATCCCTGACAGGATTAAAATCAGGATCATTGGTAATAATATAATGCTCCCTGTACCAGTGTTCTAAAAATTGTAAAACAAAAGATTTTGAATTACTTTTGCCTTCCGCTAAAGTTTAATAAAGAAATAATATGGCCCAGGAAGATGTTTTCAGGAAATTGGTTGCACACTGCAAGGAATATGGTTATGTATTTCCTTCGAGTGAGATATACGACGGATTGAGTGCAGTCTATGATTACGGACAGTACGGTGTGGAATTAAAAAATAATATAAAGAAATACTGGTGGGACAGCATGGTCCTTTTAAACGACAATATAGTCGGTCTCGATGCGGCTATTTTCATGCATCCTGCCACATGGAAAGCATCGGGTCATGTCGACGCCTTTAACGATCCGCTTATAGACAACAGGGATTCCAAAAAAAGATACCGCGCTGATGTGCTGATAGAAGAACAACTTGCAAAGCTTGAAGATAAGATCACAAAGGAAGTGGAAAAAGCAAGAAAGAGGTTCGGTGATGCTTTTGACGAACATAAATTCAGGGAGACAAGCCAGCGTGTACTTGACACCCAGACGAAGATAGATCAACTCAACGCGAGGTTTACAAAGGCCATGAATGACATGGACCTTGCTGAACTTAAACAGATTATCATCGACAACGAAATTGTTTGCCCTGTCTCAGGTACAAGAAACTGGACAGATGTAAGACAGTTCAATCTCATGTTTTCAACTGAAATGGGATCCACTGCTGAAGGAGCGAATAAAATATACCTCAGGCCTGAAACAGCACAGGGTATTTTTGTCAATTTCCTGAATGTACAGAAGACAGGAAGGATGAAATTGCCATTCGGTATAGCCCAGATAGGAAAAGCTTTCCGCAATGAGATCGTAGCCCGGCAATTCATCTTCCGTATGAGAGAGTTCGAACAGATGGAGATGCAATATTTTGTTCAGCCCGGGACAGAGCTTGAATGGTTCAAAAAATGGAAAGAGACAAGGATGAAATGGCACCTGGCTCTTGGCTTCGGAGAAGAGAACTACCGTTTCCACGATCATATTAAGCTGGCCCATTATGCTAATGCAGCCTCAGATATAGAGTTCCGGTTCCCGTTTGGTTTCAAGGAAGTTGAGGGCATCCATTCAAGGACCAATTATGACCTGAGTCAGCATCAGCAATACAGCGGGAAAAAAATCCAGTATTTCGATCCCGACAGGGGAGAATCATATGTACCTTATGTCATTGAAACATCAATAGGTGTTGACAGGATGTTTCTGCAGGTTATCTCTGCAGCCTATACCGAAGAAGAGCTGAAAAAAGATGACGGTACATCAGATACCCGCGTTGTACTTAAGCTTCCATCTTTCCTCGCTCCTGTGAAACTGGCCGTGATGCCTCTTGTCAAGAAAGACGGGCTTCCTGAAATTGCTCAAAAAATAATAAATGATCTCCGGTTTGATTTTAATTGCCAGTACGATGATAAGGATTCAATCGGAAGACGCTACAGGAGACAGGATGCTATCGGTACTCCATATTGTATCACAATCGACCATCAGACAGTTGAAGATAATACGGTAACGATCAGGTACCGCGACTCCATGAAACAGGAAAGAGTTAATATTGAACAACTTAAGAACATCATACAAGAAAAGGTCTCTATCCAAAGCCTCCTGAAGATGCTTTAAGATGAAGAGGGTTCTCATAATAACGTACTATTGGCCTCCGAGTGGCGGTGCTGGAGTACAACGCTGGCTTAAATTTTCCAGGTACCTTCCCGAATTCGGGTGGGAGCCTGTGATAATGACTGTTGATCCTCAATATGCTGCATATCCTGTAACCGACAACTCCCTTGTAAATGATATTCCCGGATCTCTCAGAGTCATCACTACTCCGGCAACAGACTATTTCAGCATTTACAAAAAGGACCGGTCACGAATACCTGCCGCCGGATTTGCCAACAGTGCTGAAAACTCTCTTAAGAACAAGATACTAAGGTTTATAAGGGGTAATTTTTTCATCCCCGATCCCAGGAAGGGGTGGAACAGTTATGCTTTTAGAAAAGCCTGCAGTTTACTGGAAGAGGAGAACATAGAACATGTGATAACCACAAGTCCGCCGCACTCTACGCAGCTGATCGGCCTGAAATTAAAAAAGAGATACCCTTCAGTAAAATGGATAGCAGATCTTCGTGATCCATGGACAGATATCTATTACTACTCGCAGTTTTATCATACCACCATTGCCAGGTATATTGATTCGTGGTATGAAAGAAAGACTTTGCTCAATGCAGACAGGATAATAACTGTGGGAGAATCGCTTAAAGAAAGCTTTTGCGCCAGGGCCGGGGGAATAGAGGAGAAAACTAATGTCGTAACGAATGGTTATGACGAATCCGATTTTAAGAATGTCAGGTATTCTCCATGTAGTGAATTCACAATATCTTATACAGGTACCCTGTCGGATGCCTATCCTGTTCAATCATTCCTGGATGCCACGGCTATGTTTATCTCGAAAGGAAAAACACTAAAGATACGTTTTATCGGGACCGTATCACCCAAACAGACCGGGCTGATAGAAAAAACCCTGCCTGAAAATGTAACATCTTTCATTCCGTATGTAGATCACGATTCAGTAATAAAATATATGATGGAATCAGATGTACTTCTTCTTATTATCCCCGATCATAAAAGCAACCGGAGTATAATCACCGGAAAACTCTTTGAATATATAGCTTCAGGGAAACCCGTGATTTGTCTTGGTCCTGTTGATGGTGATGCTTCTGTTATACTAAGGAAGAGCGGTAAAGGAAAGACATTCGGATACTCTGATTCAGAAGGGACGGCCCGGTTCCTTGAGGATATCAGTAATAAAACCTATGCAGTCAGTGAATCTTCACCATTAACATTCAGCAGAAGAATGCTGTCAGAAAAGCTTGCTTCGTTGCTTTCTTTTTAAGTTTCCCTTATAAGAGCATTTCACTGCAAAATTTTCCTACCTTTAAACGGCCTTGATTTTTATTGCTCTAACCGGATAACATTATGAATTGTGGTGTAATAGTTGATAATGAGTACAATAACGACATAAGGGTGCTTAGGGAAGTTACCATGCTCAGGGAAAGTGACTTCAATGTGACTGTTTTGTGTTTCGGTTTTAAAAAAGACTACAATAACCCGGCCGATGGTGTTAAGATTATAAGGATAAATATCCCTGCAAAACTTAAAGATATAATTTTCTTTGCCTTTAACTCACTACCTGTCTATGAATGGCTGTGGACCTATCATACCAGGAAATTTATTAAACGTAACAATCCTGACATCATACATACACACGACCTTTATATGTCAAGGGCAATTTATCGAGGAATAGAAAGATCCGGGGAAAAAATCCCTTTAATACTGGACCTGCATGAGAACTATCCATATACTGTTGAAACCTATAACTGGACAAAAGGGTTTTTCAGAAGCAGGATATCACAACCGGCTAAATGGAAGGAAAAGGAAAAAGAATATCTTTCTTATGCCACCCGAATCATTGTTTTGAGCAATTATTTCAGGGATTCATTGCTTAAAAAATATAAGTTCCTTGGGAGGGAGAAATTCGAGGTAATTCCCAATGTACCCGATCTTACCTCGCGAAAGGATGAGAAACAAAAGAGACCAGGTCCTTTTTTTGAAAATTCCTATCCTGTAATGTTTTATTACGGAGTTGTTGCGGAACGCAGAGGCATCTTCGATGCCTTATCTGTCTTTACCGGTCTTGTAAAAGAAAATCAGAAAATCAATTTCCTGGTAATCGGACCGATCGATAAAAAAGACCAGGCAAGATTCTTTGAAATGCTTGGTAATGTAACTATTGCCGGAAGAA